>Ga0214923_10006001_pt1 | contig 13838 bp, 12 predicted proteins | sample LL1510_MetaG_FD_177993 | JGI IMG/M metagenome (GOLD analysis project Ga0214923, IMG submission 177993) | Freshwater microbial communities from Lake Lanier, Atlanta, Georgia, United States - LL-1510 | ecosystem: Environmental > Aquatic > Freshwater > Lake | place: USA: Georgia | collected... | reverse complement strand
ACCCGATCATAGCGCCGTGAGGCCTCCTCAAGGAAACGCACCATGCGGTTGGATCCGATCAGCTCAGACGGGTTGGGCGGCACCGCACCGCAGCAAACCACATCGAGGTTGGGAATCTCGGTGCTGTGCACCAATTCGCTGATGTTGTCGGTACGTCCCGCGAGGTACGCGGAAAGACCCATCGGGCTCTGCAACTGGAAAGCCTTGTGGACCGACGGGCGGCGGAGATCGGCGTCGACCAACAGCGTCTTGAGTCCGGTTTGCGAGGTGACGATCGCGAAGTTGGAGGCCACCAAGGACTTGCCCTCGGAGGGAATCGTACTGGTGAATGCCATGACCCGAATTTTATCGGCATTCTTGGCCAGTGAGATCGCCGCACGCAGGGTTCGGAAACCCTCGGCCGGGCTGGAGGTCGGGTGCAGGTGCGACTGGAGGTCGCGCTCCACAATGCTGACCGACTTGATGTTGGGAATATAGCCCAAGAACGGCAGGTGCAGGATGTTTTCCACGTCTTCCTGACTCTTGATGGAATCGTCGAGGAAGTTGAAGAACAGAGCCAGACCCAAGGCCACGGCCAGACCGCCCACAACACTACCCACAAAGATCAGAGGTTTGTTGGGGCTCACCGGCTTGAGCGGCGCGAAGGCCGGATCCTGGACCTTCATGTTTTGAAGGAGATCTTTGGCACCGATATCGAAGTCTTTGGCCTTGGTCAGGATGGTTTGGTAAAAGCCCTCTACCCGCTTGAGCTGCTGCTCCATGATGTCATAGCTAATCTTAGCCTCATCGAGGGCAAAGACGCGCTCCACCGACTCTTTGTACTTCCGCAAGGCTTCGGCCTCCCGGCTCTTCTCCAACTCGGCCAACTGGAAAATGGCTTGAAGGGCTCGCTCGGATTCATCACGCAACTTCTGGGAGTCGGCCTGCAACTGGGTCGCCGGCTGAATCACCCGAGGGTGCCGCTCTCGGTATTTGGTCCGGAGGCCGGCGAGTTTGGAGCTGTTCTCATTGACTTGCTTGCGCAAGAAGGCCACCTGCTCGTCCTTGGCCAAAGGACCAAAGTCGATGATGTCCTTTCCGGCCGCCACCCATTCCTGGGCCTGCTGGGCGGTCTGCTTGGCTATGTCGGCCGTTGATCGCAAGGTTTCGTAGGCGATCTTCAAATCACGCATCGTGGCCGCGTCGATGTTTTGCTCATCCTTCAGGGACACCATTCCCTTGTCCTTGCGGTACTTCTGCAATTGGCTTTGGAGGGTCTTCAACTCAGCTTCCTTGCCCGTGGCCTCCTGTTCCAGGATTTTAAGGCCCTGAAGCGCCTTGTCCTTCTTGTCGTCCAAGTTCCGTTGCAAGAAGACCTTGAGGATCGTATCCGCGATCCGTTGGGCTTGCTCGCCCTTCGGATGGGTCACCTGCACCTCCACCAACCGGCTCAGACGGATCGGAACAATTTTGATGTCCTTGGTCACGGCCGTGACCTTATCGACCAACTTGGAATATCGCTCATCCTCCGTTTCGAGCTTGAGCTTGTTCATCACCTCCAGGATCAGGCTGCGACTTTCGAGATTCCGGTACTGCGTCGTCAGGTAGTTCTGATCCTGGTTGCCGAGGGCCAAGCTGTTCAGGTTCAGAACGCCTTGGTTCTCCGGATCGATTTGAAGCCGAGCAATGGCCCGGAACATGGGAGTCGCCTGGAAGGCGTACAAAACGCCAGCGATGATGCACACCGACCAAGTCGCCACGATGAGCCAACGGCGCTCAAGGATGACATGCCAATACTGCCTCAAATTGATGGATGGATCTGCTCCACCCATCGAATTCCCCTGCTGGGATTGAAATTGCTCCTCCATGGTAAATCAAATAAACGAATTAAAGGATGCTTTCCCGGACCTCCAAGGTGTCATCCGGCTCGATCATCACCCGCTCACCCTTGGCATAGAGTTTGTCCAACTGCTTCTTGGAATAGGTGGTCACCTGCCCTTTGCGGCGCAGGATAATCTTGCTCTGGTCAGCGCGCGGGCTGAACCCTCCGCCCAACCCGATCGCGTCCATGATGTCGATCGGGCGCTCAGCGGGAATTTCTTTTCGCCCCTGCAAGACGAAGCTGCCCGTGATGTTGATGTAGTGCTTCACGTACTCAGAGACTTCCACCGAAATGGCCGGCTTGATGATGTAGTCTTTGTCGAGCATCGCGTAGAGCTCTTGGCGCACCTCAGCCACCGTCTTGTTGGTCACGACCACCGGATCGAGGAGCCAGTAGGTGATCTTCCCGTCGGTGGGAACCCGGAGATTCTGCTTCATGTCCAATTCTTCAGCGACATTGATCACGAGAACATCCCCCGGAACAATTCGACGGACTGAATCCTGAGCGAGGGCAAATCCCCCGACCAACACACAGGAGAGACAAAGATTGAAATACCATTTCATAATCAATAACCGATCTGCACTCCCACCATCACGCGGTGGGCATCGTACGTGGGCAGAAACACATCCTTCAATCCGGCATCTGCGTAATTGATGGAATAGTTTTCGTAAGAGTAATTCAGACCAAACCTCAGCCAACGCCGCGGCATGTAGGAGATGCCGCCAGAGAGCGATAGCATGGAGTCGTCACGCTTGTAGTCGACGGTCCGCAGACTCAAAGACCTGAGGGTGGTGCCGGCAATAGGATCGTAAGCGGCCCCGAATCCCGTCAGGCTATCGAAAGACCCTCCTTGGTACGACAACCCCGCCGTGGCCATCCAAGTGCCGGTTGTGCCGAGGACCTGTTGGACGTTGAGCGATGTCGTATCGTAGGTGACACCTTGGCGCGCGATCTGGGCGGCGTTGTCGGTGCGCCGCGTGTAGGCCAGGGAGAACTTGGTCGTCTCGCGAAACGCATAGCTCACCGAAATGTTTGCGGCTGGAATGGAAAAGGAAGCACCGGGGATGTCGGGGAAGTTGCGAATTTCGTAGCCGCCACCAATCGTGCCCTCCAAACGCTCCGTGAACTTTCCGCGGACTCCGACAAAGCCGCCGTAAACATGCGAAGTCGGAATGAATGCAAGCGCCGAGGTGCCCCGGATGAAATCTGTGAGCCCGTAGCCGCCCTCGACGAACACGGAGATCCGCTCTGTCGGCTTGTAACTCGCACCGACATTGGCTCGCCAGCCATCGTTGCCGTACAAATTCACTCCATCGTAGTTGATGTAATTCCGCGAGCCGCTGACGTAGAGGTCGGTCTTGTCGGAGCTGTCGTAGGTGACACGGCCCGTGGTGGTGTGAGTCCAGCGATCGACCAAGGTGCGTCCTAGGTTCACCCAACCTCCCATGAACGAGGAGACAAACTCGGTGGAATGGGTTCCCTCCATCCGCAGGCGGCTTTGATTGTCGTATTTGCCCGCCACCTGGATGCGGTGCATCGGCGCCGGAGCGACACCCAAATCAAAGTATCGAGTGTTGTCGCTCTGGTACTGCAAGTTGAGGTAATTCTCCTCTTCCGAACCCACTTGAAAACTCACGCCCGGCGATACGGTTCCAATAAAATCGGCCACCCGCGGATTCAATGTGAATCGATTGGTCTGGAAGCCTGCCAGAATGCCCGTAGCCGTGATTGGTGCTTTAGGGGGAGCAGGCACCGTCAATGGGGGATAGACCGATGACGAGAAGACCGGAGACGCCGCGATCCGCTGATTCAGGGACGCATCGGTGTAGATTTGATACTGGAGGGCCCCCGAGTAGGGCTGCGAAAGCTGCCCAAAGCTCGGCCGGTAAACGTAGCCACCATTGACATCGAACACATTGTAGGTGGGCGTTCGCGGATCGACGTACTCGACGGTTCCCACGTCGGACGCCGAGAAGATGTTGTTGTTGTACATCATGTTGATGTCCAACTGAGGTCGGATGCGCACCCCCTTGACCTCGTAGCTCATCCACTGTCGATCTGGTAGGCTTCGACTCCCGACTCAGCGGCCCACAAATCTCGGGACGACAGCAGGGCAAGCACCACGGCGGCGCGCAACCCCGCTCTCGGTTCAGGAATCTTTCGTAAAAACATGCCTCAATTTGTACCTGTTGCCAACGCAGTCCGAAGCCGTGGCCGAAGCCATCGCCAAGGTCCAGGGTGACTACCCGGATGCCCTGACAACCCATCGAGAAGCGACTCAGCGGTGAGCGGTGAAAGTCACCGAATCAAAGCAAGGTGTAAAACCCATAATTCCCCAAGATCCACTCTCACCGGTGCACCACTCAACCGAGGCATTTTGGGTTCCACCCCACATCTGATGATCCGGAAAACCCACCACCACTCTCCTTGCCTAGCCACCGGTGGGGCGGTCCAAATGATCCCCGGGGGTCAACTCATCGAACCCCTCGAAATCCCCAGGGCGAAGCTCTCGGCTGATTCGATGCTCCTCTTCGAACCACTGCCCAAGATCCAAGAGACGGCAGCGTTCGGAACAGAACGGACCAATGGGACTTTCCAGCCAAGGTCCGCGCCGGCGGCAATGGGGACAGGGAACTTCTGGCAATTGCTTGGAAGGCTTCATCGATTCAACCAGCGGAGCAGCCAATTCAGCACCAGACTGAGTACCAAACAAGTCACCACCGGAAAGTATAAGGAAAACCCCTGACGTTCGATGACGATGTCACCTGGCAAACCACCTCTGAGTGGTCGCCACCAGCACAAGATCGCTCCCACCGCCAGCAAGGTTCCGCCAATGATCATCAACTGCTTCCCGAGCGTGGGGTTCACAACGTGAAAATACTGATACAGAGATCGCTGCTCGTCCAATGCCGAGTCGTGACCCCTGGTTGATTCAGTCTGTGATTCCGGGCGATACCCCTTTTTGAATGCTGGTTTTCTTGGAAATTCCGTGTCGCCCGGCCCCGCACTTGCTAGCGTTTGTCATTCAAAATCCATGAGCTACGACACAGATTTGCTGCGCGGAATCCTGAAGGCCGCGGTTGAAGGCGGTGCCTCCGACATTCACATCAAGGTGGGCTCCCCCGTGGTGTTCCGCATCAGCCGGCAACTCATCACCATCGACGCGCCGACTCCGACCGAAGAGTGGATGGGTAAAATCCTGACCACCATGGTTCCCCCCCATGCCCGGCGCCGTATGGACGACGACCGCGAGGTGGACTTCAGCTACTACGAACCGGGTGTGGGCCGTTTCCGTACCAACGTCTTCCAGCAACGAGGCTCCTTTGCCCTGGCCATGCGCTATGTGAAGACCCAGGTCCCAAGCTTCGAAGAATTGGGACTGATGCCCATCATCAAGTCGATTGCATCAGCCCCGCGAGGCATCGTCTTGGTGGCGGGAACCACCGGATCCGGCAAGTCCACAACACTGGCGGCGATGATCGAGCACATCAACGCCAACTTCAAAAAGCACATTGTCACCCTGGAAGACCCCATCGAGTTCGTCTTTGAGGACAACCAATCCGTGGTCGAACAGCGAGAGATCGGTCTCGATACCAACAGCTTCCAGGCTGGCCTCAAGCACGTGCTTCGCCAGGATCCGGACATCATCATGGTGGGCGAAATGCGCGACGCCATCTCCTTTCAGGCGGCCATCAGTGCAGCCGACACGGGCCATCTGGTGCTCTCGACGCTGCATACCCAAAACGCCTCGCAATCGATCGGCCGCATCCTCGATTTCTTCAAGCCCGACGAGCGCGAGCAAATCCGTCGCCAACTCGCCGCCACGCTCCGAGCCGTCGTCTGCCAACGCATGGTGAGCACCGTCTCTGGAGGTGTTACGCCATCCCTGGAGATTCTCATCAACACACCCACAGTCCGAAAGATGCTCGAGGAAAACCGTCTGGAGAAACTCGGCGCTGCCATCGAGACCGGACGTGAAGACGGGATGCAAAGCTTCAACCAGGCGCTCTACGACCTCGTCAAGGCCGGCAAGATCAACGAGAAGGAAGCCCTCGGAAAAGCCACCAACCCGCAGGCTTTGGAGATGATGTTCAAGGGCATCTTCCTCGACGAAGGTCGACGGATCCTTTCCTGACAAGCCGTCCATCAGCGCGCCCCGCCCGGCCCAAGACACCGAGCCCGCGGGGCGTTGCTGTCGATACCCGCAGCATCGTACCCGGCATTGCAACACTCGGCCGGGGTGATATTTTCCATTCATGCTATCCATCTTCGTCATCGGGCTGGCGTTTTTGGGTTGCGGTATTTTCCTGGCCCACCGGATGTCCAAGAGCGACGACGGTCAGATGTTCGGGACGCGGGACAGCGTGATCATCACGCTGGCGATCTTCGCGCTCATGGGAGCCTCGGCGAAAACTCTGATGGGTGGCGGGGCAGTCGTCGGCGTCATCGGGCTGATCATTGTGATTCCGGCAGGTGTGCTCCTGGCTTTCATCTGGCTTCCGTCTCTCGTCGAGACAGGGCTCAGTAGCCTGACCGGAGCCATGACCGGGGGTAATTTGGAGGTCGAGTCCAAGCCCTTTTACTATCGGGCCTTGGCAAAACGACGTCAGGGCAAGTTTTCGGAGGCCTTGGCCGAGATCGACACCGAACTGCTCAAATTCCCCGGCAACCTGGAGGGCCTCTTGCTGAAGGCCGAAATACAAGCCGATGACCTCAAGAATGTCCCCGCCGCCGTGGAGTTGCTGCAGGAAGCGATCACCACACCAGACCGTCCCCGCTCGGAGCTTCTGGCCGCTCAATTCCGCTTGGCCGAATTGCTGTTGCATCGGATTCAAGACATCCCCGCAGGCCAGTCTGTGTTGGAGCAAATTCTCGAAGAAAACCCGGACTCGGAGGCGGCCCACACCGCCCGACAGCACCTGGCCCATCTCCCCGGAGCGCACGGTCAGAACGGCCCGGAGCGCAAGAAACTCGTGGTCGTCCACCACGAAACCTTGCTTGGACTTACCGAAGACCTCGGAGCTCACTCGTTGCCTCAAGAGAATTGGACGGAGCGCGCTCAAGAATGGGTGACGCACCTCGAAGCCCATCCGAACGACTGGGAAGCCCGCGAGAAACTCTCGACCATCTATGCGGACCAATTCCAGCGTATCCCGCTGGCCATCGACCAAATTCGACTCCTGATCGACCAACCTGGGCAGCCCACCAAGCGCATCGTCGGATGGCTCAACCGCATCGCCGACCTAGAGCTGCGAGCCGACACAGGCTTGGGCGCGGCCCGCTCTGCGCTCGAGGAAATCCAGTCGCGCTATCCCGACAGCCCCTGGTCCGAGCAAGCCACACTCCGAATTGCGATCCTGGGGAGGTCCGCGAAAGCCAACCTCCCGACGCCCACCCTCAAAATCGGCGTGTACGAACAGAACATCGGACTCAAGCGCGGCTCGTCTGAGATCCCCAACCCGGATCCGGGATCGAATTGAGCTCTCCTCGTATCCGACCAAAAACGGGCTGAAGCATCGCGTCGCTATTGCATCCCCGTTGCGGTCTCGGCAAGCTTCCTTAGGTCCTTACGCTCCGTGCACCGGTAGCTCAATTGGATAGAGCTTCTGACTTCGGATCAGAAGGTTGCAGGTTCAAGTCCTGCCCGGTGCACCACGGCTTTTATTGGGGGTTTTAAAACGTTCGCCAAGCAATCCAAGTCCGGGCGGCTCTCCACTGAACCCTGACTGTCCCTTTCGGCCAAACCAGCCTACATCGAGACCCGTGCTCGGGTACCAGATCGTCCTGACGGAGTCGCAGCGAGTCGGAGGCTACGCGGTGTTTCTGTCTCCCGTGATCCACGAAACGGTCTCATAGGCCAACCACCCAAGAGGGCCGACCACTAGTACGAGCAGCAACAACGGGCTCACCCAGCGGAAAGACTGCTCCCGTCGGAGGGCGCTGCGCCAGATCATGACTCCGACTAGGAGATCGAAACAAAGGTAGTGTATCCAGCCGGCCGCCGCACCGCCCGGAGAACCGAGCAACCCTTGCACACCGGCCAGCGTCGGACGCGTGAGCACCGCCAGGGCGCCGGGATCGGCCAAGACGGCCGGAATCGCCACCACGACATAGCACACTGCGAACAGGTGCGGAGGGCCCAAGCGCGGATGGCCGAACACCCGCCGAGTCCAGGAGGCGCGTGGGAAGAGGATCAGGAGGGCCCAACACGGCAGCACCAGCAAATTGGCAGTTTCGAAGATGTTCCGCACCAGGGTCACGCCACCACCCCCTTTCCGTTCCGACCCAGCACCATCGAAACCATCGCGACCGCCAGACCAACAAAGGCCAACCACAGACCCACCTGAAACGCCCCCGGATCCAAGAAACTGCGCCCAGAAGACGCCTGCCCCAACGTCAGCAACCAGATCCCCCCAAAGAGCATCCCGACCACGGTCATGTGGAGGACGGTCCTGCGATCCTCCATCGGCACACCCAACCACCGTGCCAGTAACGCCCACAGCAGCATCCACTGGAGCGCATGCATGCCCACGAAGTGCGGCACCCGCAAATCCCCCGATTCGCGGCTCCACCCCGTGACGGGCCATGTCCGAGTGGCCCCCTCCACGGAGCCGACAAAATGCGAACCCCGCATCCCCGACCTTCCCTCGGACTCCGCCGGCCGCTGTTGCTCCGGGGTGGGTTGGACCATGCGGTTGCCCATGAATGCGGCCGCCATGAATACCATGATTCCCCAGCGCACGGCGGTCCGTTCGGCCCGTGACCACCGGGAGGCGGTTCCGGTGGCGGTGAATCCCGCGACACCGAAGGCGATGACCACGCCGATGATCACGGTGCCCATGATGCCGAAGAGCACCGCGTCGAGCGGCGTGGAGAAGTTGAAATGACTGCGGACACCGCGAGCCGCCTGGGTGCAAATGATGACCATCTCGATCAGGAATCCCCAGGCGATCACCGCACGGCTGGCGTTCAATCGACGGGAACCGAGTCCGGACTTCCGGATGATCCACTCGATCGTTCCCGCCGCGATGGCCGATGAGAGGAAGAATTTGGTCGGCTTCAACCAGATCGGCTCCCCCGCAAGGATCCGAGCATCCATGGGGACGAGCAGAGCTGTGATCACGGCCCCGGAAAGAGCCAGTAATGTGTACCCAGCGAGAATGGGTGATGATGGTGAGACTGGCTCACGGGAGCCTTGATCAGGGATGCGTGCCTCGTTCATGTAGACAGTGTCTAGTTGACGGAAGGATCAGGTCAAGTCATTTGTTGACAGTGTCTACATCCAGAAACGCTCCGTCCCACTACCACCATGGTGACCTGCGAGCAGCCTGCATCCGCGCCGGCTTGGAGATTGTGTCTGGCGGACACCTCCACTTCTCAATGCGCGACCTGGCCCGACGACTCGGAGTGTCGCACCAGGCCCCCTACCACCACTTCGCCGGCCGAGAGGAACTCCTTGGGGCGATCCGCGAGGAGGGGTTCCAGGAATTCCTGACCGATCTCCGCAGGGCGCGTGAGGAAAATCGCAATCCCCGCAAGGCCATCCACCACCTCGGGCTCGCCTACCTTGAATTCGCACAACGGCGCCCCCACCACTACCGACTGATGTTCAGCGTCCCGGCCTCTGACGCACCAACTCAGGACGCATCGGATCCCGGTTCCCGAATGCCATCCGCCGCCGCGGATTCCTTCGAAGAACTGCACCGCTGCATCCAAGACCTTCAGACCGTCGGCGAGTACCCGGGCCGCTCGAGTGTCGATGTGGCCGTGGCGGTCTGGGCGTGGTCGCACGGGCTGGCCTTGCTGCTGTCTCAGGGACAACTGCGCTGGCTGGGCTATGGCGACCGGCTCACCCCGGAACTCTTCGGTCGCTGGGCCGCCCTGCTGCCAGCGGTGGAATCCGCCACCGACATCCGACTGGTCGATGCACCTGAAGCCAAACGGCGGTCAAAACGCCAACCTGCCAAATCCAATCCCCGACTCAGGGCTTCGTCTCGCGGACCGTCGTCTCGGAACGAATAACCTTTCCCTCCGAGTCAAGCACCAGCTCCACAGCCTGATTGGGCGCCTTGGCCTGCACCCGATAGACCGTCCGACCGTCCTCATAGACTTCGGCAACCCGCCGAATCGGGGTCTCACCAACGGCCTGCTGCACCGTCCGTTGCATGCCGTCTGACAACCCTCCGAGCTCCATGTCGACTCGCCGCATCACCACCTGCCCCTTCTCATCCAAGGCCAACTCCATTCCCCGTCCATCCTGGGTCTTGGATTCCATGGAGTAGAAGACCCTGCCGTCGGCCTGCTTCATATGAGCACCCTCCAACGGCACGTCCCCGAGTTGGAGCCGGAAACCCTCCAACACCGCTGCGGGAATCCCGGATCGGTCCACCCAGCCATTGCGGATGTAGCCAGGAATTCCGGGCCCACTGGCGTTGGCAGGTTGTGCCAAGGCCGCGCGCGCAGCGGCCTGCGAAGCACCTTCGATCGCTCGGAACCGCTCTTCGATCAATCGCCGCAACGATGCGATCTCGGCACGGAGGTTGATCAATTCTGCCGAATCGGAGGCCGCTGGAGTTTCTCCACTGGGAGGCGCTGCTGGCACCGCCACCTCCATGGCGCTCTCCGCCTGCAACTCCCTGATCTGACCGCGAAGCCGGCGCACCTCCATCTGGTTCCAACCACTCCAAAGGGCCATCCCTAAAACCCCCAACCAGGCCACCCAGTGTCGTTGCATGGCTTAGTTATTCCCCTCGGCCGCCACGTGGCAAACCTTCAATCAAAACACATCGATGGAGGACTGCCGACAGGACGCTGACCCCGCCCTGCAAACCGAAAGATCTTGCGATCACCGCATCGAAGCGAAACAAACGCTTCATCACCGATGAAACCGCATCCAGCGAGGTCTGCTTCTCGATGCAGCAACCCAGGATTCACCCTGATCGAGCTGCTGGTGGTCATCGCCATCATCGCCATCTTGGCCAGCATGCTCCTGCCGGCCCTCGCGCGGGCCAAAGAACAGGGCAAGCGAGCCCGGTGCCTAAACAATCTGCGTCAAATCGGCATCGGCATGACGCTCTACGCCAACGACAACAAAGACGTGCTGCTCAAGGCGCGCTTTGATGGCGGCAACTGGGTGCAAATCTCCATCAACGAACCCGAGGCGGGATCTGCACGCCAACTGGGACTGCCCGTGGACACCAACTCGACCGTGGCCAAGATGTGGACCTGCCCCAATCGCCCGGATTTCCCGACCTACGAGCCGGAGTACGGGCAATTCAACATCGGCTATCAGTATTACGGGGGCATCGACAAGTGGAGCAATCCGGCGGGCACCTTTGATTCGAAGAGCCCGGTCAAGACGGCGACCTCCGAACCAGGATGGGTCTTGGCGGCCGATGCCGTCATGAAGGTGGATGGCAAGTGGGGCGGTGGTCGTGATTCAGCCTTCAAAGGCATGCCGCCTCATCAGGGGCCCGGCAAGAAACCCATTGGCAGCAATCACCTGACAATTGACGGCGCGGCCCACTGGGTTCAGGCCCAAAAACTATTGTTCCTCCACAGTTGGAACACCGGCGGAGCCCGCGATTCCCACATGTTCCAAGACGATATCGTAGGGGTCGGTCCTCACTATTGACACTAAAGGGGTCAGTCTTCACTTGCCTTCAATGCCCGGCGTCCCCCACGGACTTGCTGCCTTCTCCCGGTCCGGCAAAGACATTCCGACGCCAGTTTCCGTCGTTCCCTTCTGCGCGGCCTGCGGAAATGCTCGGGCCATGTCGATCCGATGTTTCGTGAGGTCCTATTCCAGCCAGCTGATGCCGCTGGCCATGGCCCTCGGCACCGCCTGCGCCGGAGAACTGCAGATCCCCGCGTTCACGGCATACACCCTGCCCGACACCGATTCGCCCCGCATCTCCGAGCGTGGCGGAGTCCGCGGGTGGACCGATCCTGCGAACTCAGTGCATTGGTATGGTCGCTTGAACCAACCCGGTGCTCTTCAGGCCAAGCTTCGCCTGCGCCTACCTGAAGGAGCAGAATCCAAATTGCGCCTCACCGTGGCCGGGGGATTTCGGGAGGTGACGGTCAAGGGTGTGTCCGGCTCAGAGCCATTCACCGCCGACTTTGGCACGTTTTCGGTCGAACGCCCCGGCTATCAGGACTTCCGACTCGAATCGCTCAATCCCAAGGGCCTGGACGCCGGCCAACTCGAGGCCCTCATCCTCGACGGTCCCGCTCTCGAAGGCGCCCACTTCAACCTCAAGGAACGCCGCAATGCCGCGTCCGTCCACCTCAGCTACAAGGCCCCGACCAATGCCATAGCCGCCTTTTACTGCGAGGTGACCGCGGTCGAGGAACCGGTGACCACCTTCTACATGGCCTGCGGCTGGCACCGGGGGTACTTCGGAATGCAAGTCAACAGCCCCACCGAGCGGCGCATCATTTTCTCTGTCTGGGATAGCGGCAACGAAGCGGTCGATCGCAACAAGGTCTCCGCCGAACAACGAGTCCAACTCCTGGGCAAGGGCGACGGTGTTTACTCCGGAGATTTCGGGAATGAGGGAACCGGCGGTCACAGCCATTTGAAATACCCTTGGAAGACCGGCCAAACCCAACGCTTCCTGGTCACGGCCCAGCCCACCAACCAGACCTTCACCGTCTATTCCGGCTACTACCACCATCCCGACAGCCACCGATGGATGCTCATCTCGTCCTGGAAAGCGCCCCGCGAAGGCGGCTGGCTGCGCGGCCCCCACAGCTTCAGCGAGAACTTCTGGGGCAGCACGGGCCACCTGCCCCGCAAGGCGCTGTATGGCCGGCAATGGATCCGCACTCCGAGCGGCGAATGGCTGGAGATCACCGAGGCCAGTTTCAGCCACGACCCCACCGGCAAGAGCGACCGATTGGATCGCTTCATGGGCGTGGAAAAAGGGGAGTTCTTCCTGAGCCACGGCGGATTCCTCGAGGGCACCATGCCCTTCGGCCAACGCTTCACCCGCCCCGCCACGAGTCAGCCCCCGAAGGAATTGATGGAGTTCTTCAAATGAACCTCGGCTGCAATGACTTCAGGGCTTAGTTGCCACGCAGCCATCCCTCCGCGACTGTGAGCCCACAACGATCATGATTAACCAAGGCATTGCGCGCGTCATCGGAGTCGGACTCCTGCTCTTCAGCGCCATCATCATGGCGTCTTCCGGAACGTTTGTGGTCAAACCCGGATACCGGGGCATTGAAGTAACCCTGGGCAAGGTGTCTGCGGCGTTCAAACCGGAGGGGTTCGGAGTGAAGGCACCGTTCGTCACTGAAATCATTCCGATCTCGGTGCGACAACAAACCGCCGAGGAGTTGGCCGAGTGCTACTCGTCCGACCTCCAGCAAATACGGGTGGACCTGCGGCTGCTTTACCGAATTCCAGAAACCTCTGTGGTCAAAATCTTCCAAGATTACGATGGAAACCCCTTTGAAAGCCTGGTGGCACCAAGGGTTCAAGAGGCCCTGAAAGAAGTGGCTGCGCTCCAAAGTGCGGAGCAGATCGTCAAGAACCGGGAACAGATCAAGACACGGTCGCTCGAGATCGCCCGCCGCAAGATCGGACCGATGGTCGTCTTGGAGGACATCGTCATCCAGAACATCGCCCTCACGCGCGAACTGGAGCACGCCATCGAAGCGAAGATGGTCCAGGAGCAGGAAGCTTCGAAATCCAAGTACTTCCAACAGCGGGTGCAAATCGAAGCCGATACCGCGGTGATCCGAGCCAAGGGTGAGGCCGAATCCATCCTCATCCGGGGAGATGCCCTCAAGAAGAACCCAGCCTTCGTGGACCTTCAGATTGTTGAGCGCTGGGATGGCATCGCACCGCTGGTCATCGGCGGGAAAGATCAGGTCCTCTTGAACTTCCAAGACTTGGAGCGTCTCAAGGGGCCGAAGACCGAAGCTCCGGCTTCCGCGTCACGCCCCGCCGTCTCCTCCCCCACCCCAG
>Ga0214923_10006000_pt1 | contig 13838 bp, 11 predicted proteins | sample LL1510_MetaG_FD_177993 | JGI IMG/M metagenome (GOLD analysis project Ga0214923, IMG submission 177993) | Freshwater microbial communities from Lake Lanier, Atlanta, Georgia, United States - LL-1510 | ecosystem: Environmental > Aquatic > Freshwater > Lake | place: USA: Georgia | collected... | reverse complement strand
TTTGCTAGAAGCCGCATCAGAAGGGTCTCGGCGACATCGTTGGCTGTATGAGCAGTAACAAGCAGATCGAGCTGGCGCTCAGACATGATACGCCCAAACTCTCTATACCGAAGCGATCGGCCCCACGCCTCAATATTTTCGCCATCAGGTCGAGGGGGTAATCGATGTATGTGGCACGGCACTCCCCACGATGCACACACATTCGAAACGAACTCCGCGTCAAGCGCGCTATCTGATCGAAGGCCGTGATCGATATGCGACACCTCTACGTGCAGGTTGAGCAATCGTTGCTCGGCGAGCATGGAGTGCAACAACACCATCGAGTCTCGTCCACCAGACACGGCGACGAGAACTCTTGCGTCCCGAGGAACACGTTGCCTAACAGCTGTTGAGATCGAGAGCCTTCTGCGCGCCATAATCCAATAGTGGCTTAGAAGAGGCAAATAATAAAGAATGCGGCGGACCGCAGACCCAGGACTCCAGGTTGCACACCTCAAAAAAACGCCTCGGCCTGAATCTAAGCAGGTGCCGGGGGCTTACCCACATTATCTAAACTATATTTACCGGGCCCTGTATAAAGAAGAGATAGAATTGCTCCGAGCAGTACAATATCCTTGTTGAAGATATTAGCCGACTCAGGAAAGAGCCCGAAAGCACACACAAAAGACACCATAAGGCATCCCGCCATGAGTCCCACCATAGTGGTCCACAACCCTAATAGAAGACAACCACCGATGAAAACCTCAAGGTAAGGCAGAAGCACTCCGTACAGCGACGACACGTTCTCAGGCAGCACTCCAAATGACTTCACCTGAGCGACAAACGCGGCTAGCACCTGAAGCTTACTAAGTCCGGCTAGAAGAAAATACCCGCCGAGAGCAGCGCGACAGAACATTGGGCCGTACCCTGCGGGGCCAATAGGTTCATTGATTTTTATCGCCATGGCCTAATCTCAATCTATCTCAGTTACAACACCAAACCCCTGTTCCTGCCTACTACTGTTACCTAAAAGAACAACTCAGACAATGCCTTTTGTGGCTTTGGCAAACCCGCTAGACTCGCCTAAGATTGTGTTAGCCTTAGGTATATTTATAGCGCATTTCGTTTGAGGCCCCACCCTTCACCAGGGCGACCACCATTTTGAGAGCAACGTATGGAGACAACCGTGAGCGCACCCGCAGCAGAGATTTTTAAAAGCATGAAGCGCGAGCTTCACCGCCACATTATCGGTCAGGACCGCCTGCTTGATCGGCTACTCATTGCCCTTCTCGCCGATGGACACATACTTCTTGAGGGAGTACCGGGTCTGGCAAAAACTCGCACCTTACTAGCTCTCACTCAAGTGCTCGAGGCGCGGATGAACCGGATACAGTTCACACCCGATATTCTTCCCTCCGATGTAATCGGCACTGAGGTATACCGTCCGCAGACCGGGGATTTCGTTACTCGCCAGGGACCGGTATTCACGAATCTTCTCTTAGCGGATGAAATCAACCGAGCCCCTGCCAAGGTGCAATCAGCATTACTGCAAGCGATGCAAGAGCGCGAGGTGACTATTGGAGAGCAGACATTCAAGCTGCCCGACCCTTTTTTGGTGCTTGCCACTCAGAACCCGATAGAACAGGAAGGCACGTACACACTCCCTGAGGCGCAGGTTGATCGATTCTTAATGAAAGTTCGACTAACCTACCCATCCTTCGACGAGGAGGTGGAGATTATCGAATTGGCGGCTCGCGAGCGCGCGGCGCAACCGGCCCTTGCCAAGATCCTTCCGATCGCGGACCTGGTTGGTCTTCGCTGCCAGGTTCAGGAGATATACACCGACCCAAAAATTGATCGCTACATCGTATCCCTCATCCACGCGACACGTTCGCCGGATTCATATGGAGTGAAGGGGATGATTGAGTGGGGAGCATCTCCCCGCGCTAGCATAGCTCTGAAGGTCTGCTCCCGGGCGTTGGCTTTTCTAAAAGGAAAGACATTTGTCACCCCCGATGATGTCAAAGAGATCGCTCCCGATGTGCTTCGCCACCGCATCCTCGTGACGTTTGAAGCTGAAGCCCGTGGAATTGATAGTGATGAGATCATTCGAGTACTCCTCTCCTCTGTAACGGTCCCGTAACTAATACCCTAGAACGGAGAGCGGGGCGTATGTCATCGTACTCGGTTAATCTTCCAACAGAGCTCAAAAGACTCCAACTACGATCGCGTCGACTCGTCACAGGAGACCTTCTCGGTCAATATCGCTCGGCGTTCCGTGGCACAGGGCTACTCTACTCGGATCTCCGCGAATATCAGCCGGGAGACGACGTAAAACACATTCATTGGAAAGCGACGGCTCGGGCGGGGAAAGCTTTCGTCAAATCATACGAGGAGGATCGCCAACTTCGAGTCATGTTGGCCGTCGACGTGAGCTCTTCCATGCGGGCGGGAATAGGCACTAACGCATTCTCGAAAGCCTTGGAGTTCTGTTCTCTGATCGGCGCTCTCACACAGCACGGAAACGATCTTCTTGGACTCCATCTTTTTTCCCACAAGCCCGGACTACTAATGCCTCCCACATCGGGGCCGAAAAGATTTAGCCGAATCATATCTGCACTCCTCCAGGAACCACCTCACTGTGCGACCACCGACCTAGATCAGGCTCTACAGCACCTCTTTCTTTCAATCCGCAAGACAAGCATCATCTTCGTTGTGTCGGACTTTATGTGTCCGGATTTCAGCGCCTCGCTCGGCAAGCTGAGTTCTCGACACGATGTAATCTTGGTACAGGTGCAGCCCTCAGAGCATGCGATTCCCTCAGTGGGGATTGTGACATTTCAAGATGCCGAGACTGGCGAGGTCGTAGCTATTGATACCTCCAGCCGCTCGGTAATTGCCGCGTGGGAAAGAGCACTCGTCGACTCCCGGGAAGCAACACGTCGGATCGCCCAGCAACAAGGTGCTGCTCACCTCGTCATTCAGACACAGGCTGCAACTGCGCTCATTCAACTTATGCGAGAACGAGTTAAAAAAGTTTCGAGGTAGGATGCCAACTCCGATCCCCACACCCTATGATATAATTCCACCTCCGCCAGGACCATGGATCCCCTCAGCACTGACCTGGTCAATCCTTGCTGCGTTTTTTTTAGCGGCTCTGAGCTGGATCCTATTTCGAAGCCGCACCACGAGGATCTCATTGGACTCGATCGTCACAGTTTTGTCAGAGGAGCTTACTCGAGAGCTCGCCAAAGAGCCAATTGAGCTTGAGCGGATATCACGGCTCGCTCGCAGAATAGCCTCTCATCAACTTGGCACTGATATTACAGGGCTAACGCCGTCCGAATTGCACGAACGCGCCAACTCTTATCTGAATCAACGGTCTTCTATAACGGCCCTCATACACGCCATCGCGAAGATAGAGGAGCTCGCCTATGCTCCCATCTCAGCTTCGGAAGATGGAGCGCTCGACCAAGCCCTCCAGGACATCGCACAGTACCTATCGATGCACCGCGGGAGGCGCTCCGCGCTGTGACATTTGCTTTTCCCTTCGCGTTCGCTCTACCGATCATTTACCTGGCGGCACGATTACTGCGTCGAGGGAAGAAGCCTCAGACTGTTGCCTTTCCGAGTGCCACGTTTTTGAGAACCCTACCCCGCTCTCTCCGATTGCGCGTGCATAGACCACTCTTTCTGCTCTTGGAGGTGGTGTTCATCATAAGCGCTACGATCGCCGCTGCTCGGCCTCAAATCATCACTAGGATTGAGCAACCCAGAAAGAGTCGAAACATCATGTTCGTGATCGACACCTCGAATAGCATGTCCGCGGAGGACTTTCCCACATCAATCAGGAGAACCTCGCGTATGGAGGGGGTAAAGACCGTAGTGGCTGAGTACGTCAGGTCGAGACTTCATGACCGGATCGGCCTGGTCGTATTTGGAAACACGGCCTACCTACAGAGCCCGCTGACTTCTGATACGACTTTGGTTGAACTGTTAGTTCAATCCCTTCAACCGCGTATGGCTGGAGATGGCACCGCCATAGGTGACGGTCTCGGCCTGGCTCTCAAACGACTCCGCAACGTTGATGGATCATCCAAAGCGATTATTTTAATTACTGATGGGGTGAACACGGCGGGTCAGGTCACCCCACTGCGAGCAGCCGAGGTTGCAAAGGAATTGGGTGTGCAAGTTCATACGATCGGAATTGGTAGCGGGCAGGTTCCGCTCGGCAACCTCCCGCTTGGAGGAATCTTCGCCGGCCCGGTTCAGATGGCTGATTTTGACGAAACCACCCTGAAGCGAGTCGCCGAGATGACTGGTGGGGTGTACTTTAACGCTACAAGCATTGAGGGACTTCAGGATGTGTATCGCCAACTCGACAAGCTCGCCGAAACAGAGGAACAGGATCAACATGCGTCCCTGGTGGAGGAGCTTTTTGTCCCCTTTGCCTGGACATCTTTAATTGCCCTGCTCGCTGCCGTCACCTTGAACGCCACCCTGATGCGGAGAATCCCATGAACTGGTTGGTCGGAGATTTCGGTATTCGAGAACCGCTGGCTGCCTCACTGGGATTAGTATTGATAGTCGTGGCGATCCTCGCTCTCAGAGGAAACCGTATCAAGCGTCGAGCCCTGACGAGTCTGGGGATATCTGTACCAACGCAATCACACCGTCCGAGAGTGGTAACAGCCATCGTGATTCTCCTATCGCTTGCGCTGTTGCGGCCGCACTGGGGCGCTGAAAATGTGTCGATCAGACGCTCGGGTACCGATGTCATACTGCTCGTCGATGTAAGCCTCAGTATGTTAGCCAACGACACCCCGCCATCACGAATGGAGGTAGCGAGGCGAAAGCTAAAAGATCTTATCTCGCACCTTACCCAGCAGAGACACGTGGCGCGGATCGGCATTACAGTGTTCGCTGGAGATGCCTATACACTGTGCCCCCTTACCAGCGACTTCGCCGTGATAAGGCAATTTATTGATGTCGTATCGCCAGAGTTGGTAGCAAGTGTCGGATCGAATCTCCGTGCCGCTCTTGCGCTGGCCATATCATCATTTCCTACATCTGAGGCATCTTCATCTCGCATTATTCTCCTGTCAGATGGTGAAGACAATCTAATTGGACAGAGCCAGATCGCGCGGGAGGTTCGCTCCAGAGGAATCCGAATCGATGTTTTAGGGCTTGGCACACCAACCGGGGCCACAATTACGCTGCCTAATGGAGTGGTTGTGCGGGACCGAAACGGTCATCCAGCGGTGACAACCATACAAGAGGGTCCGCTACGGGAAGTGGCGGATGTGTCAGGCGGCACCTATCACCGCGCCACCATCGACGATAGCGATATGATGGCAATTTCGAGGTTTGATTCGGCGCAATACAGCACTTCGTCTGAGGTCATAACGATCCAAAACTTTCGCGAGTTCGGACCTGTACTGGCTGCGCTGGCGCTGGGCCTCGCGGTGCTATTCGCATGGCTCCGGGGGGCGAGCTTACTAGCGCTTTGCCTAACTATTTTTCTAGCACCTACCGCGACGTTGTGTGAGCCCCTCCCTCTCCCATCGCTCTCCAGTCGTGGCACTACTCCTTTTCACCTCTACGAGCGGGGCGAGTATCAGCTAGCTGTAGACGCGTTCTCCCAGGAATTGAAGACCGATCCAACCAATCGTGCCCTACGGCAAGGCCTTGCCAGTTCTCTTTTCAAATTGGGCAGAGCACAGGAAAGCCAGCAGATATTCCATCAACTAGCAGCAGAGTCCTCGGAGGGCCGGGAATATTTTGAAAACACATATAACGAAGCTAATTCCCTCCTTGCAATGGGCCAACTACAAGACGCCATCGCTGCATACCAGCGTGCGCTTGATGTTAAGCCAGAGGATCCCCTCGCAACCCACAATCTTCAAGTAGCGCGTGCTCTACGGGAGGAACAGCGAAATAATTCACTGACTGCCACACCAACCCCGAGTCAAACCCCAACTCACACTCCGACATCAACTCCCAGCTCACAGCAGGAACCATCTCCAACGCCGCAGCATTCGTCGTCTGCCTCTGCCTCGGAGCGGCAAGGCGCCACACCATCCCCGGATTCATCGTCTGAAAGCGAGGGGTCATCGATGCCCACTCCCTCATCGCAAAGCTCTCAAGCCAACTCCACTGACTCCTCCCAGACTACCGCAGCCTCACCCACTACAGCTTCCTCGTCTGAATCATCTTCATACTCCTCCGGCGACAACCCTGACCACGGGGCCCCCTCTCCATCACCCGCATCCTCTCCATCGACGGCCCGCCTCAGAGAGGCCCAGGAAACCCCTGCCGAGCCTGACGCTATGAATCAACAAGAGATTGAGTCCCCGCCACCCGCAGATTCCCCAGTTGCTGAGGCTGACGCATGGCTTAATTCACTACCCGATTCCCCCTTACTTGTCCGGAAATTCAAGGGTGATCCTATGGGAGGAGAGCAAACGTGGTAATGATAAGCTCACCACATCCCTTCTCTACACGCAGACCTTTTTTTGGTCAGCTGAATCGGGATACAATCACAAGACGCATGAAGCTCATTCTCTCTGTTGTCCTATCGATATCTTTCATAACTCTTACTGTCTGTTCTGACATCCGGGACTTGAGAGCTGAGCCTCCGCCATCGATACGCGCCGATATCTCGCCCACGTCCGGTCAAATCGATGATCTGTTCTTATTCACTATTACCGTTGACGGCACTCAACAGAGAGCAACTCCTCAAATAAAGACTGGAGGCGACTTTAATCTAAAGTTTCTCGGTCCAAAAACATCGGTGTCAGTCATAAACGGCCAAGTCCGGACTCAGCAGTCGTTTGTCTATCAGCTTATACCGAAACGGTCCGGCACCCTCTATACCCCTGAGGCCCAGGTGATGCTTGAGCAGCGACTACTCTCGGCTCAGCCCATAGCCGTTGCAATCTCGGATACCAGCAAGACCGTGAGTGACCCGGTTGGATCCGAGCAGCTCTTTCTTCGCCAGACCGCCTATCCGCAAACGGCTTTCGTAGGACAGCAGATCGCGCACTCCGTAACGCTCTACGCGCGGGTTCCGGTGCAAGATTTCCAAATGGACCATGAGGCGACCGATGGCTTCTGGCAGGAAACAATCTCTAATAATGATACCTCTCAGAAAATAATCAAGGGAAAGGAGTACTCAACGCTGGGAATGAATACAGCTCTTTTCCCTCTTCGGTCGGGCGAGCTAACGATTGCTCCGCGTAGAGCTAAGACTAAAAAGATTGTGCAAGGGCCCTCACCATGGGATTCTTTGATGGACCCGTTCAACCAGGATCTCTTTGATTCGCTTCTGCGTCCTCGTCAATTTCAAGAAATTAATCTTCAGACGGATCCCCTCCAAGTATCTATAAAACCCCTGCCTCTACTACCAATTGAGCTCTCGAAGCTTTCTAAGAACACACCACTGGTGGGTGCTACAAGCCTCACCACGAACGCCTCCTTCGCGCCCATCGCTACCGGTGAAAGTAAGACTATCTCGATTGTAGTCACCAGCGAGGGAAATCTTAATCTACTCAAGGGTCTCTCTTTGACAGCCCCAGCCGGAGTGAAGCTGTATGACGGTCCGCCGACCATCAAGCGCAAAGTTCAAGGCGATAAGCTCATAACGGAAAAGACATTCACTTTCACTGCCATTCCACTATCTCCCGGTACGATCAGGATTTCAGGAGCAGCTATAACGTATTTCGATCCCGACACAGCAACGTATCGGCTTACCGCGGCCCCCGAAACAACGATCCTAGTGACGGGGGCACCTCTCTCGGGGTCTGCTACTACGGACCCCCGTGATAGTTCAGCTATCGGACTAAAGCCCCCTCCCACCATCGCGCCGCCCATATTCGGCCCCGACCTTGAATACAGGGATAAATCACTCCTCACGAAGACACTCGAGCTTGTAAGTATTCAGCTGGCGCTGCTTATTTTTTCAGCCGCTCTGGCTTTTTGTGGCCTAATAGCCGGGTTGTTGTATACCAGACGATCTCTTCAATCGAGACACAGCTTCATCTCACGCCTCGCAGCCGTGCGCGATCTCGCCGGAATGGAGCTGTTCATTCGCGAGCAGCTATCTGAAAGAATTCCCGGCGTCAACGCCTCCTCAACATGGGATGAGTTGCGCGCGTCTGTGAGAGCCCATATCGCTGACCCTGCCTTACGCCTTTCAGTGATCTCCCTGCTCGATGAAATCGAGCTTCAGCGCTATGGCAAGGGAGAGCCTGTTCCGGTATCAACGTTTAAGGATAGGGCCGCTACCCTGCTACGATCATGGCAGGCTTAGAATAACGACTTACCCTTGTAATCCGCGTGATGTGAGGGCTACGATGGTGGCATGGCTATCGAAGCACCTACCGTCCACGAAACATACCTACAGATGCAGGCCAAGCTCGCCACACTGGTGCCAGACGTAGAGCTTCGAATTAAAGCGGAGCTGGTTTATGAGATTAATCGACTAAAGCGAGAGCGTGGAGCTCTCATCCTCGGCCACAACTACATGGAGCCGGCGTTGTATCACACCGTCCCTGATATCGTTGGAGATTCCCTTGAGCTATCGCGCAAGGCTGCCGAAACTCACCAAGACCCTATTATCTTCTGTGGCGTGCGGTTTATGGCTGAAACTGCAAAGATTCTCAACCCCTCGAAGACAGTTCTGCTACCAGCCAAGGTTGCCGGATGCTCTCTGGCTTCAAGCATTTCAGCAGCTGATGTGCGGGCCCTGAAGTCGCGATATCCGGGAGTGCCTATAATTTCCTACATCAACACCTATGCGGATGTAAAAGCGGAATCAGATATAATCTGCACTTCAGGCAACGCCAGTCGGGTGGTCGAATCTCTTTCATGCGACAGAGTTATATTTCTTCCCGATCAGTTTTTGGCAGCGAATGTAGCTCGAGAGACAGGCCGAGCTATCGTGTACCCTGGACCACAGGATGAGTTACCTGCCGGGAAAATTATCATCGGATGGAGAGGTGCATGCGAAGTGCATGAGCGTTTCACCGTTGACGATGTTGTACAGATCAGAAAGCAATTCCCTGGCGTGGCAGTGCTTGCGCACCCCGAGTGCCCCCCTGATGTCGTAGCCGCATCTGATTTTTCTCAGAGCACATCGCAGATGGTTAAGTTTGTCAGGGAGTCGCACGCGCCTCATTTCCTTCTTCTGACAGAATGTAGCATGGCCGATAATATTATCGCGGAGAATCCACAGAGAGACGTTCTGCGTCTGTGTAGCATTCGCTGTCCGCACATGAACGAGATAACGCTCGAGGATACCCTCCATGCCCTCCGGGCAAATGAGCAGCAGATTACCGTTCCGATTGATATTGCTGATCGAGCGCGCGGCGCTTTGCAGCGCATGCTTGCCATCGGTTGACTCCTAGCCGGGTGGTGAAAAATGATTTCCTGTTGCGCATTTCGATAGTTTGCCTGCAACTTCGTTGGAGACGCCGAAAAAATCCTCAACGTATCGTAGAGGATACGTCTGCGGTTTTTTCGTCATCTCCGCCTTGTTTCGTCAAAACTCTCAAAATGCTCACGACGGAACCCTTTTTCACCACCCTGCTAGAAGCTTGATACCAGAACACCTCTTCTCCATTTTTCACGTAGCTCGCGATACTCCCCCTCAAAAAAAATGGCCGGGAACAAGGGAGTAGTATGGGGCTATATCACTGTTTCTACTGTCATTTAGTTCGTTTGCGCATCAGAATTGGACCTTGGACCAGGGCTAAGAGCAGAGGGGCTTTTATCGCGCACTGTCAGGGTTATACCTACCCTTAATACTCCAGGTTGGATTAGGTCTCGAACTCATCCTATAATGAGGGTGCCCATGTGGCTTGCCTTTGGGGGCTTTCCGCGAGGAATCCTGGCCTGTTGGGCGCTCTATCCGATGATGCCTCGAACGAGAGGCGCTACCTACACTTACTGCGTTAGTCAGTCATGAGAGTCGTTTGCATTCATATTCCGAAAGGCGCCGGTGGGGCGGCAAACGCTATCTACGTCACAAAAAGAGAGCTTTATAACATTAAATATTTTCTGCACCAACTTGACGAGCTCGCAGAGAGTGTTTGGCAGCCGTTTTCACTTGAGATGTACTCTACAGGCAAAACTGTCTACTTCTGTATGGCAGGCTCTGACGAAATGATCGATGTACTATCGACCGGAATCTACTCATGGATGGGTAATGGCCAAATCGTCGACATTGAAGACTATACCGAGCAATTAAAGAGCAGTGAGGCGCTCGTCAGCACCGACCTCCGTCTGACGCTTCCTGATATCTATCCGCTCAAGGATTATAGGGAATTCAAGACGAACTCTCTCATTCCTCAATTGATGCCGCTGCAACAGGTTTCTGAGGGAGACTATCTTCTTGTCCAGCTCATTGTAAGACCAATTCCAAATGATGCATGGAGTCATCTCTCTCTCCGGGCGAGTCGCTCTCGCGAGAACGTGCGCAGCATATTCCGGCCGCAGAACTGGTTTAAAAAAGATCTTCCCGTCAAGACCAAGGAATTGATAATTGCGAAGTGCACTTCCCACCTCTTTCGGAGCAATATTCGCATCACTGCGTTCACCGATGAGAAAATCAAGGGCGATCACAAACGACATCGCGCGGCATTAGAGCGACTACGGGGACACGTCGACAGGCTCTACCAAGGTATGTCAGCATACAATTCGATAGACCAAAATCGTTTGTACACCGGACGCATGGAGACGGGACGTGGTGTCATCGCTCGAATTCAAGAGCGACGTTTCATTAAGCCATTTCGCTTATCATCGTGGGAGATTACGTCGATGTACCATCCTCCGACCTTGGGCGAGATTAAAAACACAGCTCAGGTTTTATCAAAGCGGGCGCCTCCACCACCGGAAGTGCCAGCGCCATCTCGCGACGCCAGTATTGGAAGTTTCGCAGTCACCAATTATCGAGACCACGAGGTACCCTTTGGAATCACCCGATTCGACCGACGGCGTCATTTGTATGTGTTGGGAAAATCCGGTAGCGGAAAATCATGTCTCCTTCAACTTTTGATCAAGGATGATATCGAGCGTGGCTTCGGGTGCGCGGTGCTTGACCCGCACGGGGATCTTGTCGATGAGATCGTGCGTTTAATTCCGCAGCATCGAATAAATGACGTCGTACTCTTTGACCCATCTCAGAAGGATTTTGCCCCATGTTTTAATCCGATGGACCCTGTGCGCCCGGAACTAAAGCTACGAGTGGCTATGAGCTTTCTCGACTCTTTTAAGCGAGTCTTTGGCGCAGATTGGTCCGAACGTATGGATCACGTGTTGCGATACGCGGTTCTTGGGCTTCTGAGCATGCCAGGGTGCAATCTCGTATCGCTTCGTCGCATGCTGGCTGATGAACGATTCCGCGGAGAAGTAGTGCGTCAGGCCCGGGATGAATCCGTCAAGCGCTTTTGGCTCAGGGAATTTGTCGCCCGACGCAAGGAATTCGAGGAGGGGCCGATATCACGGCTCTTAAATCGCCTCGATGAGCTTCTCGCGACGGAATCGGTTCGTCATATCTTGGGACAAAGCACAAATCTATTTAACTTTCGCGATCTTATGGATAACCAGAAGATCGTACTCCTTAAGGTATCCAAGGGCGTTCTCGGCTCAGACAACGCCACACTCCTGGGCTCTCTTCTGATATGGAAGATGTATGAGGCCGCCATGTCTCGAGCTGATATTCCAGCGGAGGACAGGCAGGACTTCTATCTCTATGTTGATGAATTTCAGAATTTCGCCACCGAATCATTTGGGGAGATCTTGAGTGAGGCGCGTAAGTATAATTTGAGTCTTACCTTTGCTAATCAATTTCTCTCTCAACTCCCGATGTCAATTCGAAAAACAATATTCGGTAATGTCGCAAATTTTTTGTCATTCCGAGTAGGCGCCGAAGATGCAGCTGCAGTCTCGGCCGAGTTTGCCCCGTCTTTTGGCGACGAGGATCTTATCAACCTCGCCATCCGCGAGTTTTACCTTCGGATGAGCATTAAAGGGCAGGTTCAGAGTCCCTTTTCAGGTCGAACACTCGATCTCGTATATCCGGCCCCCGGTAAGGATTTTGCTGATGAGTGCATTCGAGCCTCTCGTCAGAAGTACTGCATACCTATCCAGTCGCCTCAACGCTCGACCGCCGCAGGGTGAAGCACTCAATCGCTGGGCGGCTTTAGTGTTGATGGCAGAGCGCGACAAGTCCATCATGGACCTCTATCCGCACGGTCCCGCCCAGTGATTGATTACTCACCCCGAGACTACCTACCTCAAGCTGGTGTCGAGTAAGTGGCCACCGAACATTCGTGATCGACACAACAGCGCACGAATTTCGGGCCACCAGGGAGATTGTATCACCGAGATTCGTTTCAATGTCACACACCGCACTCACGCCTGGCCCCCTTAGGAGACGACACACCCATGTATCGTGATACATAACCATTCGAGCCTGATTGCTGAAGCGCTCCAATACGGCCAGCGTTGTAAGAGACTGATCAAGTCTTCCGCCCCACGCCCCAAGAACTTCGATATCGGTAGCTCCGTGCTCAAGCGCTAGCACTACACTCTTCTCAAGGTCATTCATATCTTGATGAGGCTGCCGGATTACCTCCGTTTGTGGAGGTAGCGCTGCGACCTCTGTTTCTGACAAGGAGTCAAAATCACCGCATACTACATGCACACACACCGATGGATCGACCTGCTTCAGGGCTCCATCGGCAGCTATGACGAGATCTGCCCGCTCGCTGATGAGTCTCAACAGCGGGGGAACTTGTTCAGGGCTGTTGGCGACAATACACACCCGTTTGACCATGCGCGCGACTACCTGCTCTTACTCTCATTCGTTCAACACTGAGAGTAAGACAGCAATTTTGACCCGTCTACGATCTTTTTAACCAAGTCACCATGTCCTCGGAGGTATTGGCGCGAGAGATCGCGGTCTATCAAAATGAGCGTTCAGATCCATTTTGCTGCGCCCTGCTGGCAATATTCGTGACCTCATTAAGAACAACCGCGGCAGCCTCAAAGAGATCGGCTGGTATATGATCATCAAGCTCGCACTCGCTGAGGGCCTCACACAGCTCGGGGCGCTCCACAATCGGGATTCCATGCCGACGAGCACATTCGACGATATAGCCCGCAATTCGATGCTCCCCAAGAGCAGCTACGATTGGCCCTGACTCAGTATCCTCAGGAAGGACCAGCGCAACAGCCTGAGTAAAAGCTGATTCACGTAAAATCATAGGGAATACATCCTTTCTAAAGATGCTCCAGTCGCATCATCCTTTGAGCCCCCATGCGAGGCCGACGTGCCGTTAAGCTTAGGTTCCAGCCACAACGATCTCGTTCGGCTCTCTATTATCAGGTTGCGGGTCACTTTCTGGTTGAAGGTAACTGTCTGGTTGAGGGTCGTCATTAGCCACTCGTAAGGTGTGCAAGCTGGCCTCCACACTCCACACACTCAAGGGCTTATCGATAAACGTTACTCGATGCGGGGGGAGTCCGTGCAATGCCGGACTTACGCCTACTGCAGAGCCGGACCCTTCACCAACACACACTATCGATATATCGGTGGAGGCGCTTAAAAGTTGCGTGCAGATCGGGACTAATTGCTGCCCGAGCCCATCAACATCCACCATGATCGTGCGCCACTTTTCTGGCTCCCGTCGACACACATCAATCGCCTGCCTCGCGTCATAAACACCGCGGGATAGATAACCAAGAGACTCTAGAACCGAACTCAGAAAGGGCTGAACGCCAATCTCCATTCCCAACAGTAAGACGCCTTCGTGCCGCGCCCCTACAATTCGATCATCATCAACATCAGTGCTAGT
>Ga0214923_10005999_pt1 | contig 13839 bp, 10 predicted proteins | sample LL1510_MetaG_FD_177993 | JGI IMG/M metagenome (GOLD analysis project Ga0214923, IMG submission 177993) | Freshwater microbial communities from Lake Lanier, Atlanta, Georgia, United States - LL-1510 | ecosystem: Environmental > Aquatic > Freshwater > Lake | place: USA: Georgia | collected... | reverse complement strand
TACTTGCTGGCGGGGTGGTAGGCCTGCCGGACCCCGTGCGTCTGCCCATCTGCCTCACGTTTTTGAAACACCGGGATGAGTCGATCCGGATGACGGGCGAGGCCGTCCTTGCCGCCTATTTTCCGGATGTGGACCCAAGCGGATACCCGTCCGCGGTCCAGGCCTACCTCGCCCACCCGGATTAGTTCTTTTTTAGATAAAGATCACCATGGCCCGGCAACAGCCGGTGCATCCGCCCGGTCCTGCCTGTCGCCACACTTTCCACCTCTTCCGTAAACTCAATCTCCGCGGCGGAGGGCAGCTCCAGCGGGACGTAGACGGCCCAGCCGTGCTCAAACTGCCGGCGATAAAAACCCCGCTCCTCCGGCTGGGCTCGCCGCGCTTCCCGCGGCTGGCCCAACCGCACGCCCCACTCCGGAAACCAAAGATGCTCCCCCGGGGCGGCCGGCTTTCCCTTCTCCTGCCACCAGTCGGGACGGGCATAGAGAAAGGCGCCGTCGCTCAGGCAAAGGCTCATCGCCAACCCAGCCAGCCGCGGCTCCTTCGTTCGCCCATCCCTCAGGTCATGGCGCGCCCAAACCTCCAGCGCCACGTTCCCCGGACGCCGCAACTGCCCCGCCTGTCCAAAAAATTTGAGGGAGTGGGCCAGTTTCTGCCAAAGGGTGTCGGGGCCGTCCGCTTCCCGCAACATGTAGGGATCCGGCCACCAGCCCTCGCCGGGCGGCCAGGCGGGGGGAGCCTCCGTCGCCCCCACCAGATGAACCCCGTCCAAAAAGGGTCCGCTGAGGGCCCAGGAATTTCCCGCCGCCTCCGCCACAATCCATCCACTCTCCCCAACGGCCGCCCGCACGGTTTTCAGAAGTTCCAGCCGGGCGGGCCCCTGCGACTCGCCCGGCCGGGCCTTGGCCGGGATGGAGTTCGTCGGCCAAAGCGCTGCCTCATCCCATGCGGGAAGATAGACACCGTCCACGCATCCGTTTTGCACCAGAAATCTGATTCTCTCCCCCAGCAGCCGCACGAACTCGGGCTGGGAGAAATCCACCAGCGCCTCCCGGCGATCCCCGGTTTCGGACAAAAGATTCCCCCGGGCGTCCTTCAGCCAAAAACCGTGATTGGTGGGGAGGAAGATGCCGGTCCGGCCTGCCTCGCAGGAAACCCGGGCGAGCCGGACCGCGGAGGGAAGCATCTGCCTGGCTGCCAACCGCTCGGTCCTACGCAGGAATGTTTCCTCCTCGTGCAGGCTGCTGGCCAGGCCTGGGTTTGCCTGGTTCCACTTCCAACTCTCCACGTTGGTCCAAAGAACGGCATACTTCCGCACCCCCGCGGCGAGGTTTGCTGTCCGCCCATTTGCCACCACCGTTTGCGCGGCCATCGGCCCAAGGGAAAAGATCGCCGGATAATCCCGGCCGGCATCATCGCCGGAGCCTTTGGCCGATTTCTTTGCTTGGGCCAGGGCCGGCGCGGGCTCCGCCGGCCCAATCGTCAGGGTAAAGGTGGCTTCCCATCGCCTCGGCCACTCCTCCCTGGGTTGAAAAACAGTAACCTCAAAAGTTCCCGCTTGCGTGGGAACACCCGTGATGAGTCCCGAGCGCGGATTCCCCCGGAGCCCCGCCGGAAGTCCGCGGAATCCCACCTTCCCCCTTCCCCTCAAATTGACGGGATGTCGCAGGGGCTGGCCCACCTTCCAGTTTGTGCCCACGGAGGTGATGAAAAGATCCTCGGAAGCTTGGTCATGGCGGTTGGCCGCGGTCAGGCTGACCCGGTAGAACCCGGGAGCCGGAACTTCCACGTTGCGGCGGTTACCGGGACCGATTTCCCCGATTTTCGGGTTCAGGCCCAGACCCGGCGGAAGACCTTGGGAGCGGAAGCGGACCGGATAACCCGGATGGTTCGTTTCCGTGGCGGTCACCCGGAACGAAAAAGGCGCTGATCCGTTGGTCCAAGTGATTGCGCTGGCGGAGGTGATGGCTGGACAGCGGGGGATAATCGTCACGTCAAGCAGCTGAAAATCACGCCCGGCAATATTTTCCGCTCCGATGACCAACTGCCTCCGCTCCACGGTCGTGGGCACGCCGGAGATTTTTCCGTTCGATGGATTCAACTCCAACCCGTCGGGAAGGTCGGATTCGCAAATGAAAACGGTCGGATAGGTGCTGTCGGCCGAGACTTTGGTGGTGATTTCATATGGGAAAGTTTCTCCCACCCTCCCTTGAACCCGTATAGGTGAATTGATCTCCGGCAAAGAACCGTCCGGCAAGGCGTCGGTCTCATCGGGAATTCCGTCCCCGTCGCGGTCGCTGCCCAACACGAGCTCCGCCTGATAAACCTGCTTGGCCCAGCGGGCCGTCCCTGCGTATGTGGACTGGGGCAGTTGGGCCGATCTTTGCAGGGAGGAAAAGGTCAGAGAACTCGTTTGCCCGTTGAATGTTCCTTCCAAAGCGGGGAGTTGGATGGATTTGGCCCCACCGGAAAAATTCGTGCCACCGGCAAATTGAATGCGTGAGCCCGGCTCCACCCCGAGCTGCACGCTGAGGTCCGCATACCGGTTTCCGGGCTCGAAGGAAAGAATCCCCAAACCGACGGTTTGTCCCGCTTGCCGCAGGACCAGCGTGCCCAGACCGAGGTGGCCAAGATTGACTTGCGTCGGATTGGTGACGATGTCTTTTCCGAGCCCGGCCTGATTGGTGTTAAATCCCCATTGATAGAGAGTCCCATCATTTTTCATGGCAAAACTCTCCGCCCGACCCGCCCAGACCTGCTGCCAGTTGTTGGCCGAGCCAATCTGCACGGGAATGTTCCGCGTGATGCGGGTCCCGTCTCCCAGTTGGCCCGCGGCATTGCCACCCCACCCCCAAAGCGTCCCATCCGCCCGGATGGCCAGGCTGTGGTCGTATCCTGCGGAGATCCTTTTCCAGCTTTTTGTGCCCACCCGCTGGATGCGGTACATCCACGACTGGTCAACGACCGTATCGATGTTGGTCTCCACCCGCCAGGGGGCGAAGTTGATGTTCGTCACCACATTGGTCACCGTCACGGTCCGAAACGCATTGCTGGAGCTGGTTTCAGCAGAGTTGATGTTGGTTCCACCGGAATTCGTATTGGTCGGAATCAGGACACCTGTTCCCAACTGCCCTTGGTCGTTCGCCCCCATCGCCCAGAGGGATCCGTCCCGGCGTAAAATCAGATTGTGACTTCCCCCTGCGGAAACCTCCCGCACACCCCAGTCTTTGGGCAACACCAAGGCGGGCCGTAGCACGTTGGAGGCCAAGGCGACCGTGGTTGTTTTGGTGCGGCCCGCATAAACCCTCGGGCCGGCGTTGGTTTCGTTGGTGGAATTATTCGTGCCACCGGAATAACGGTTGCTGAGGGTCACCACATTCGTGCTCAACCCCAAAGCCCCGTTGGAATTTCCTCCCCATGCCCAGAGGCTTCCGTCGGATTGGAGAGCCAAGGAATGGGCGCCTCCAGCGAAGACACGGCTCCAGCGGTACCCCGTTCCCACCTGAATGGGGGCATCCTTGATCAACCGGGTGCCGTCGCCCAGTTGTCCATTGGTGTTGGCTCCCCAAGACCAAAGGGTGCCGTCCGACCGCGCCGCCAAGATGTGACTTTCGTCTCCCTTCCCAATATTGGAAGAAAGCCGATCCCAAGGACCCAAGAGCGTGCCGAACGTATCCTGTTGGGGATCCCACCAAGGCAGCGTAAAATTAGTATCACCAGAACTGAGCCCATCCCTCCCTCCCCACCCCGTCAGCTCGCCCGTGTTGCGTTTCAGCCCAAATATTCTTTTCCCGATACTGTTGCTGGAGGTGGACTCCAAGACGCCCACCTCACTCCAAAGATTGGTTGAGGAAAGATTGGTGGGATTCTTGTAGAAAGGACTGCCGAAATTCCCGTTGGTTGCCTCAGCGTTTCCCATGGCATACAGGGAGCCGTCCACTTTCCGGAGTAGAGTGAAATCCTTGCCGGGCAGAATCTGCACCCAATTCGTGTCGCTGGTGAAAAAGGCTGTTTTCGGTTGCAGGCGTTCAAAGCTCTTCTCGGGAATACCGCATTGCCCATCGGCGTTGTTGCCCCAAGCCATCGGTTCGCCGCTTTCTGTACCCAGCGAGTGGTTCGCGCCCCCGGCCAAAGATCCCCAAGTTAGCCCGTCCCCTACCTGCGTTGGCAGGTCGGCCCGCCAAACCAAATTGGTGGTTTGTAAAATTCCAACGGTAAAGCCTGTCGTATTGGTGCTTTCCTCCTCAGAATCCGTGACCTCCCATTCCAAGGTATGGATCGGTTCTGTGTTTCGAATATACACCAAACCACTTCCACCAGTGCCGATGACTTCTTTCCCGGAAAGGGCTGACGAGAATCCCACGGTTGATATGGGTTGATTGAACTGCAAGGTCACAGTGTTCGTCTTCACAACCTCACCGTTTTCATCCTTCTCCACGGAGCCTAATCCGGAGAACGCCAGCACAGGTTGATAAACCCCCCGCCCGTCATCTGGTTGAAGGCCCTGAAAATCGATCCGGTTCGTAATTCCGCGAATACTGCGAAAAAAAAGCATGGCGGAATTGTCCGGTGCGGGACTCAATCCGGACCATCCGACCTCCGGAAGATTAGCCGCGTCCCCTTCATAGGTAATGGAGAAGCTCGTTTCGTCCGGCAGACCGATCACTCCGACGGCCGAACCATCCCCCTCCCCGAACGTCCTTGCGGAAAGCCTCACCCAATTGATGGCAAAAAAGTCAGGATGAACTCCCCGACGCCCAAGTTGAAATTTTTCGTTATAACCCCAGGACCAAAGCGCTCCATCCTGTCGAAGGGCGAGGAGGTGGTCCGTGCCACAACCAATATCTGTCCATACCATATCGTAAGAGAGAGGTCGGAAAGTTTCCGAGGGTTGGTTCCATTGGTACAACTTGCCATCGCTTCGTAAGGCCACCGCCACCGGCAGATCAAAGCCCCGGCCCTGGCTTGTAAGCATAGGATCCGTGGTGTGAGTATGACTGACCACCTTGCGCCAGTTGGCGATTTCTCCGATGGTTTTGGCGACAAAAAGAGGCGAGGTATAGGATGCGTTTTGCCCCCAGGTCCACATTCGTCCTGCCTGATCCACCCCAAAACTGCGGGTCCACACCTCCTCATCGATGGCGGTGTAGTAGTACCTGCCCACCGCCACCGATTTCCAAAGATTGGCTCCCACTCGCACCGGTTGGGACTGGATCAAGGAGCGCCCCCGCCCCAGCCCCAGCGTGCCATTGGTGTTCTTGCCCCAGGCCCAAAGGGAACCATCCCGCCGAATTCCCAAAACCGCCCCATCCCGAATCGATATCTCCTGCCAGAAACTGTTTCCGGCAACGCGAACCGGCGAAACCCGATTGGTGCGGGTGCCGTCCCCCAACTGCCCCAGTTGTCCATCCCCCCAGGCCCAAAGGGATCCGTCCTTTTTGATCGCAAAGGAGCTGTCCCCGTCGGCAAACACCTTTTCCCAGTTCGTCTCCACCCCCACCCGCAACGGCTGGAGCCGCCTAGCTTTGTCCTTGGTGACGTCCCCCAACTGGCCTGCATTGTTGGCGCCCCAGGCCCAAAGATGGCCGTTCGTATCCACGTGGAGAGAGTGCGCCCGGCCCCCGGCCAGCGTTTGGGCGTTGAGGCAGGGGGAGTTGTTGTGGAAAAACGAAACCAAAATCAACCAAGCAAAAACGAACCCCTTGGAGCAGGGGAATGGGATGCGCGATTTTCGCACGAGTATCTTTAAAGCTAATTTATCATGAACTACATTTCAATTTTTATGTATTTACAGTTCAGTGGCTTGTGGGGAAAAAATTTGTGAGGAACGCATAAGGACCTCGTTTCCCCCCTCTCGGCAAATGCGAAAGACAGGGGTCGACCCGAATTTCTGATTCGATTGATTTTCCCATGTGTATCGGTTTTCCCCTTCTCCATCGTTCCAGCTGTTGTTTTCCTCCCTTCAGACCTAAACATTTTCTGTGGAAATCTCTATTGTTACTCCCGTCTTCAATTCGGTCCGCTGGATCGATTTATGCCTCCGATCCGTCCGCCATGCTCTCAAAGGGAGGAATTACGAGCACATCGTCGTCGACGGTGGCAGCACGGACGGGACACGGGAGTATCTCGATCAGCAAAAAGATATCCGGCTAGTTCCCGGACCGGACAAGGGGATGTATGACGCCTTGAACAAAGGCATGGCCGCCGCTCGGGGGCGGATCATCGGGCACCTCAACTCGGACGAACAGTATGACCAAGAGGGTTTGGTTGACGCCTTGCACAAGCTCGAACAAACCGGTGCCGACGCCGTCTTTGGCCCCACCATCATGCTTAATGAAAATTTGGATTTCCTTTACCTCTTTAATCAAATCACCATACCCCGCCCCGTCGACGCCGATTGGCACATGCCCGTCCAAACCTGCTCTTTTTTGTTCCAACGCAAAATCTGGGAGCGTTGTCCCTACCCGGCCGAGTACCGGGTGGTGGGCGATCATGTCTGGTTCCGCCGCCAAATGAAGTTGGGCCTGAAACTGGTCTCCATCCGCCAGCCGATCGGAATCTTCACCTGGCACCAGGATGACATCGCCAAACGACTCGGTTCCCACGGTGAAAACGCCTTGGCCGATGTGAACCGGAAAACATTACGGATGCGGTTGGCTAAACTGTGGTTTCGCTTTCGTCACCTTGCCCGGGGCGGGATCTTCCCTCCTGCAAAAATCTCCTTCGCCTTGCAAACCCGCCACCAGCTGGAAACCCGCCACCAGCCTTGGCCTTCCCTCCAATGAATTCCCCAATGCGGATTCCCGAAAGCGGAGGACATAGGGTTTTATTGGATGCGTACCGGTTTGTCGCGGCCTACGGGGTGGCGGTGGCCCATTTTTGGGCCCAACTGGGCAACCCGACCGGCGAATTTTGGGCGGCTTTTTTTGTAGAGCTTTTCTTTCCGCTCAGCGGTTTTGTCCTGGCGCCTCAACTCATGCGCGTGGCCTCGGACTCCCGCCATCTCCCTGTTTTTTACTTCCGACGATGGATGCGCACCTTGCCACCCTACTGGATCGCCTTGGCTCTCGCGGGTTTTCTTGCCGCCGCGGCAACGCGCCGGGATTTTTTTCTCTACGGGGTCTTTTTGCAGGATGGAGGTTTTCTCGCGCCGGGCACGGCTTTTTTCCCGGTGGCCTGGAGCCTCGCCGTTGAAGAATGGTTTTACCTTCTATTCCCGGCCTGGATTCTCGTAGGCAAGCGGTTGGGTCTTCGTCCCCTTTCCGCCGCACTCCTTTTTTGCGCATGCATCCAGGCCGTAAGGCTCGGAGCGGTCGTGACGGGGCATGGCGATACTCTCCGAACCCTGACTTGGTGGAGGCTTGATGCCATCGCCATGGGCTTCCTTCTTTGGCATGTCCGGGACTTTCATCCGGGACCGCGATTGGCGACTTTTCTCGGGCTTCTCGTGCTTGGCGCCGCCACCACCTTGGCTTGCCTGGCGGGCCGAGGATCCCTGACGGGATGGGAAAAATGGGCTTTTATTCAGGTTGCGATGGTTGCTAGCGGCGCTGTGCTCTGGCTCTCGGTCCGAGGGGAACCAGCTCGTTGTCCGACAGGGCTTGTCTGGCTCTGTGCATGGGGTGGCAGGATTTCCTACCCACTTTACCTCTTTCATCTGTTTTTTCTGGTTTGGGCAGGAAAACTTGCCGGGGGAATTTGGATCTATTTGGGAACGCTCACGATGTTTTGTGCCGCCTTCCACCTTCTGGTGGAGGACCCGATTCTCCGCCAAAGACCCAGCTATCGGAAATTGGAGCCGCTAAGGGGACGTCTCCGGACAGGCCGGGGAGCCCGGTGAAATCTTCTCCGCCAACATGTCGGCGACCCAGGCATGTCCTTCCTCCGTGAAATGGTTGTCGTTTCTCAAAAAATATTTGCCAGCCGCCTCGGGGAGGTTGGGTTGTTGACGCATTTCGGCACTCAGATCCAGAAACAGAACCCGACGCTTTTTTGCCCAGACATCGAGATCCTCGGCTATCTGGCTGCCGTTGGCCGGGTTGAGGATCATTTTCGGCCAAGGCAAAAAAACGAGAATCAGGGAGCTGTTCCGTGATTTCAAAAACTCCAAAATCCGGTCGAGGGAAGCTTCGGTCCGGCGAATTCCCGTCTGCATAAGCCCATGCTCTTCAGCATTGGCCCGGGAAGGGTCCTCCACCCACATTTTCAGCCGGTCCATCGCCCGCGTATCGGGATGCCACTTGCGCCAGGTTAACCGCAAGTTCCGCACCAGTGCGCCCAAAAGCACAAATCTTCTTTCCACTCCGTTTTCCAACCAGGTCTCCACCTTTTCCGTGCGGCCCAAAAAATCGGCCCGATCCTGATATGGACCGTAGCGACGGTGCTGCACCCTGCCGTTCTCGCCTTCCGCATAGGTGTAGGCTGTCCGAATAATGGATGGATTGAGCACCACCACCACATAGTCCGTCTGCAGCCGTTGCCTCTCCATGAGGGTGCGCAGCTTGGGCAAGATCAGGGAAGGGCCAAAATCCACCACGGCACCGTTCAGAACGTCCGCTTGTCCCTGCCAACGCTCCTGAAGACGTCCCACAAAGGTTTTTTCCCAGGGAACCGGGCCCGCTTCGGTCATGGAGTCCCCCATAAAGAGAAACCGGGGCAACGAGGAGCGGAGGGGCACTTCGCGAATCTGCCGGTCCCTCAAGCCCATGGAGTTGCTGAAATAATCCGCCCTCTGGTCCCCATATCTTTCCACCCCGGCCGCGTTCGGACGGATTCCATGGTCGAAATCAGGATCCGGAACTCGGATCGAAAGATGAATCTGGGAAGCGGGCGCCGGGCGCATCATGCGATCCAGGGATTTCGCACTGAAATCCAAAAGGAGAAACAGGAAGAGCCCAAGAACAAAAGCGGTGTCGCGGCGCGCCAACAGGGTCCGTCCCCATTTTACAATCAAATCACACCTACCCTTCGGAAGGACTAAAACCGCCGGTATTCAAATTGCAACATTTCTGGATTCTGCAGGATAAGTACCAGCCCGATCAAAAGAATGATGCCTGCCACGAAAAGCAGCAGGACACGTCCGCGGGCACCCGCGGGATCCGGGATTGGATTGGGTGTCATCGGGAAAGATTAGGGCCAAGGCGGCTTTCCGTCAGGGATTTAAGCATCGCCGATTTCGCCATTAACGCCTCCGCCACCTTCCGGTGACCCTCCGGGTTCCAATGACAATCCCCTTTCAGATAATATCGCACCACCGTGTTTGTGCCGGGACCGACACCCACGAACTCCGGAAACAGGTTGATCAGATCGATTTGATTCTCGGCGCACCAAGGGATCCAGATTCTTTCCATGCTGGTTCGGGCTACGCCCCTTTCCACATGGTAAGGATACGGGTAGATCACCAACGTCAGCGGGATTCCCCGAGCCTTGAGAAATCCGGCCAATTCTCCGATGTTGCTTTTTAATTTTTGGATCCCTGCTTCCACTACCGCCTTTTCCGGACCTGGGCAGTCCTCCCACTGGAGGATCCAGGCAGGCGGAGCCTGGTTGGTGAACAATCCCCTTTTTCCCAGCTCCTTTCGGGTCAGCTGACGCACCCATAACTTCAGGTTTCGGCTAAGAGCCCCCAAAATCACGAAGTTGGGCTCGATCCAGTTTTCCGAAATTTCCGAAAACTCCTCCACCTGGGTTCCCCAGCCCGCGCGGGAGGCAAAGGGCCCGTAGGGAATGAGGCGGGCCCGGCCTTCCGAATCCTCCTCATAAAAGAGATCATCTTTCACATCGGACATGTCGAGAAAAAGAAAAACCTGGTCGAATTTGAGGCCCACCTTTTCTACGAGGTGACGGATTTTGATCTTGGCGAGAATCGGGGTGTAGGAGTTGCAACCGGCATTTAGGACTTCGATACCCTTGGGGGCCAAAGCTGCCTCCAACCGCCCTGCGAAAGTTTCCTCCCAAGGAACGCCCACTCCGTCGGTAAAGGAGTCCCCGATCAGAAGAATCCGCGGGTGGTTGGCTAAAAGGGGGACTTCCCGGACGCGACCATCCCGAAAGCCGAGAGAGTTGCTGAAGTAGGGGGCTTCATAGGTGCCGTAGCGATCTTTCCAGACACAGTTGGGTCTCAACCCGTGGTCAAAAACCGGATCGGCCACCCGTCCGCCAGGTTTGTTCTGCCAAGCCACGTACGCACGTCGGAGGCCAAAATCAAGCCCTAGGCAAAAAATCAAAGCCAGACCCAAGCTTAGCAACGGAAATATCCGGCTTCGCCTGCTCTGGTCTTTCAAAAAATCCGGTCCTGTTCCTAAAAAAGTGTGTAGATGAAGGGCGCCGCACCAGTTGCGCCGGCTAAGAGCAGAGCGCCCATCAGGAGAAACGCCAAAAGAATCGGAAGAAGCCACCACTTCTTGTTTTCTTTGAGAAAAATCCAAAATTCCTGGAAAAATCCACCGCCGGCCTGGGCGGCTTGCTCTTCGAATTTTGAAGGCTCTTTTGGGCTCATTAACTTTGGCGAAGGTAACTGGCCGGGTCGGTTTTGCCAACCGGGGTTTTCCAGAGCGTGTTGGTGGTGGGTATTTTGAGTTGCAGCGGATCATGGCCGGTCCGACGCAGGATCAGGCCAATCGGGGTGACGATTCCGTAGAAAATTATCCCCAAAAGCGCATGGGAAACCACCCAGCCGATGGGAAACGTAACGAGGATCAACCCCACGAAGACCGGCCGAATGAGGGGAGGATGGATGAAACCCGCCAAGGCGATTCCTCCACCAACCACCCAGGCAATCTCCACCCCTGCCCAGTGGCCGGTCTTCTTCCCGACGATCCACCCCATGAGAGCGCAAAAAGCAGGAAACCAGATGGCGGCAAACTGCCGCAACTGCTTCCGTTCCGGATTCCACTGGACGCTAATCATCGCGTCGCGAGGAGATGGAAGATAGAAGTTAGCAGATAGGGAGTTTCCCTATCTTCTATCTTCCAACTGCTATCTCCTTTCTGCATGCCTTGCACTAGTCCAATTCAAAGTTCTGCAAATACCTCGCCCGAGCCTCGGCCGAGGCGGCGGCATTCTCCTCTTTGAGAAGGAGGAAATTCCCAATGACCAGGGCATCCATATCCGTGTTGAGGAAACAGCGATAGGCCTCCTCTGCCGTGCAGACGATCGGTTCCCCGCGCACGTTGAAGCTTGTATTGATGATCACCGGGGAACCGGTCCTCCTATCAAAGGCCTCCAATAGCTTCCGGTATCGCGTCTTCCCTCCCACGGTCTGCAATCTCGCGGAGTAGTCCACATGGGTGATCGCCGGCAATGAGGAACGCCTTTCCTTCACCCGATCCAGTCCGCCGGCTCCGTTGCCCGAGGTCTTCAGCCGATGTTTTTCCAGCACCGGAGCCACCATCAGCATGTAGGGGCTGCGGTGCCGTTTTTCGATGCCGAACCACTCAGCGGCCTTCTCCTCCATGACGGAGGGCGCAAAGGGGCGGAACGACTCCCGAAATTTGATCTTCACGTTCATCTGGGTCTGCATTTTCTCACTGCGCGCATCCCCGAGAATGCTCCTCGCCCCCAGCGCCCTAGGCCCAAATTCCATCCTCCCGTTGACCCATCCCACCACCTTTTCGGAGGCAATTAACCCGGCCACCTCCTCGCAAAGCCGTCTCTCTTCGGGAAAATGCCTGAATTTGGCACCCTCCTTTTCCAGGAAGATCTGGGTAGCGGTATCTTCCGGCGCGGGTCCGAGATACGATCCCTCCATTAAGTCCTCCAGCTTCGCCGTGCGCGGCTTTTCCAGCAACTGGTACCAGGTGAACAGAGCCGCCCCCAGGGCCCCACCCGCATCCCCGGAAGCAGGCTGCACCCAGATATCCTCGAAGGGGCCTTCCCGGAGAAGCCGGCCATTTCCCACACAATTCAGCGCCACCCCCCCGGCGAGGCAAAGATTTTTCATCCCGGTCAACTGATGGGCGTGCCGGGCCATTTTCATCATGATTTCTTCCGTCACCACTTGGATCGAGGCGGCCAGATCCATCTCCCGCTGGGTGATCGGGGTTTCCCGTCGACGGGGCGGGCCCCCGAAAAGCGCAGAAAACTTTTTCGACGTCATGGTGAGCCCCCCCGCATAGTTGTAGTAGGACTGGTCCATCCAAATGGATCCGTCGTCAAAGATTTTCACGAGGTGCTTTCGGATCAGATCGGCGTAAGTCGGCTTCCCGTAGGGAGCCAGCCCCATCAGCTTGTACTCGCCGGAGTTAACCTTGAAGCCGCAGAAATAGGTAAAAGCGGAGTAAAGGAGCCCGAGGGAATGCGGAAAGTGAAGTTCCTTGAGCAGCTCAATTCGGTTTTCCCGGCCAACTCCGATGCTGGCCGTGGCCCACTCCCCCACGCCATCCATTGTCAGGATTGCGGCCTCCTGAAACGGCGAAGGAAAGAAGGCACTCGCCGCATGGGACTCGTGGTGGCTCGGATAAACAAATGCCCTGGTATATCCGGGCAGCTTTTCCCTCATCCGCTTGGGAAGAAAAAGTTTGTCCTTCAGCCAGACCGGAATGGCCCGGAGGAATGAGGCAAAGCCGCCAGGGGCCAGGGCCAAATAAGTTTCCAGCAACCGGTCAAACTTGCGAAGGGGCTTTTCATAAAAAGCCACGAAATCGAGGTCCTCGTTGCGGAGGCCTGCCTCCTGCAGGCAGTAAGCGGCGGCTTTTACCGGAAAGGCCTCATCGTGCTTTTTGCGGGTAAACCTTTCTTCCTGGGCGGCTGCCACGATCTTGCCGTCCACCACCAAGGCGGCGGCCGAGTCATGATAAAAAGCCGAGACCCCAAGGATTTTCATCGGGACGGTTCTAGAAACCTTTGCCTGAAAATCTCCATCACGTTTTTGGGATCAGTAAATGTCTCATACTCGGTTCCTTTGCTTAGATAAGGTTTAAATTCGTCAAAAATGGAGCCCAATTCCCCGGCATTCCCGTAGATCAGAGCCCGGTCTCCCAACATGTCGAGATGGGCCCGTTCCCGGGAGGAGCCGAAGGTGATGACCGGTTTTCCCAAAACCGCAAACTCCCCGACGGCCAATCCAAAGGTCTCCCCATGGAGCCGAGCATGAAGCATCGCATCGCAGGTGGCGAGAAACCTCCCTTTTTCGCCGGGATCCAAGGCGGCAGGAAGATAATGCACGTTCTGCAGGCTTTTGGTTCCAGCAATTTTCTGGGTGTTCAAAAACACAAAGTGATCCCCTGGGTTTTTTCGTGCATGCTCCGCGAGCGCTCCGTGGACAAAGGGAATGTTGAACGTATCCGCGCCCCCGTGCCGCCCGAAAACCCTCGCCCGTGGCGGGATTCCCAACTGCGGCCTCAGGTTCTCCCGGGATTCGTATCTCCGGACAAGATGCGGAACAAAACGATCGGATCGGCCTGTCATGACCCGAGCCAACCATGGCGAAACATAGCGGTACCGGTCGCCGAAAAATTCCGAGTGGGGAAAAATCGCATGAACCCCGATGGGGCACGGGAGCCGGGGAAAGCGATGAGGGGAGCCGGGGCAAATTTCATAAAAAAAATCCGCGCCGAATTTCCGGACCTCCTGCCCCAGTTCCTCCAAGGTCTCGTACATCACCACCGGCAGGCCGCGGGTCAACGCCGCCAGCTGACCCAGATAAGGGGCAACCCGGCTGCGCCGGATGAAAAGGGTGCTCACGTTTCCCAAAAGGCTCTGGTTGAACTCCGCGTAGTCCACCATCGCGGCAAACGCCCCCCGAATGGAAACGTTGGGATTATGAAACGCGACTTTCACAAAGAACGGTAATACTCACGGTTGTGATGAACCCATTGAAGACGATAGCCGCGATGGTGG
>Ga0214923_10005997_pt1 | contig 13841 bp, 8 predicted proteins | sample LL1510_MetaG_FD_177993 | JGI IMG/M metagenome (GOLD analysis project Ga0214923, IMG submission 177993) | Freshwater microbial communities from Lake Lanier, Atlanta, Georgia, United States - LL-1510 | ecosystem: Environmental > Aquatic > Freshwater > Lake | place: USA: Georgia | collected 2015-10-15 | reverse complement strand
AAGATTGGGTTTCCGTGCGCACGATCCAATGCTCGTTAACTTTTTCTAGGGTGAGGTAGGGGAGTTTGGTATTGTTCGGCGAGAAGGTGATTTTGGTGATTTTCTGCGCGGATTTGAGGGCGAAAAGGTCGTGTGAAATAGCGGTTGTGCTATTGATATTGCGCCATAACACAAAGGTAATGAGGACGGCAGAGACCAAAAGTGTGACTGCGATGAGGATGCGTTTTTGCATAGGATACAAAGGTATATAAGAAATTGTAGAGGGTGGTTTCTGATTTGAGGAAATGGCAATTTTGGGGGACGGAATAATTGGACATAAAAAATTATGTGTAAAAAATGCAGGAAGGGTTTGTCAATTCATAAATAAGTACTATTTTTGCAGTCCTTTTTAGGATAGTGGCCTCGGTCACAGACGTTCTTAAGGTTAAAAGCCACCATAGCTCAGCTGGTAGAGCAACTGACTTGTAATCAGTAGGTCGTTGGTTCGATCCCGACTGGTGGCTCCAGATATAAAAGTGCAACCGATCATGGGGAAACCTTGGATTTATTGGGGGCATCGCATAGCGGCAATTGCGGCGGACTGTAAATCCGCTCCTTCGGGTCCAGTGGTTCGAGTCCACTTGCCCCCACTACACTTTTATGTCTAAAAATGCGGGAGTAGCTCAGTTGGTAGAGCGACAGCCTTCCAAGCTGTAGGTCGCGAGTTCGAGCCTCGTCTCCCGCTCGCATCGAAGCAAGAGGAAACTTTTGCGGGGATAAGCCGATGTAGCTCAGGGGTAGAGCGTTTCCTTGGTAAGGAAAAGGTCAGGGGTTCAATTCCCCTCATTGGCTCAAACAACAAAACAACACAAAACAAACAACTATGGCAAAAGAAACATTTGACCGTTCCAAGCCGCACTTGAACATTGGTACCATTGGTCACGTTGACCACGGTAAGACCACTTTGACTGCGGCCATCACTTCTGTACTGGCCAATGCTGGTCTTTCTGAAATGCGTTCATTCGAGTCAATCGACTCTGCTCCTGAGGAGAAAGAGCGCGGTATTACAATTAACACGGCTCACGTTGAGTATTCAACTGCCAACCGTCACTACGCACACGTTGACTGTCCAGGTCACGCCGACTATGTAAAGAACATGGTAACGGGTGCTGCGCAGATGGATGGTGCGATTTTGGTGGTTGCATCAACTGACGGTCCTATGCCTCAGACACGCGAACATATCTTGTTGGCTCGTCAGGTAGGTGTACCTCGCTTGGTTGTATTCATGAACAAAGTCGACATGGTAGACGATCCAGAAATGTTGGATTTGGTTGAAATGGAGATGCGTGAATTGTTGGAATTCTATGAATTCTCTGCTGACACCCCAATTATCCGTGGATCTGCTTTGGGTGGATTGAACGGTGATGAGAAGTGGGTAGCTACCATCATGGAATTGATGGCTGCTGTTGACGAGTGGATTCCAGTTCCTCCACGTTTGGTTGATCAACCTTTCTTGATGCCTGTAGAAGATGTATTCTCGATCACTGGTCGTGGTACTGTTGCTACTGGTCGTATCGAGCGTGGTGTGATCAACGTTCAAGATGCTGTAGAAATTATCGGATTTGGTTCACATATGACATCAACTTGTACTGGAGTAGAAATGTTCCGTAAGTTGTTGGATCGTGGTGAAGCAGGTGATAACGCTGGTATCTTGTTGCGTGGTATCGACAAAAATGATATCCGTCGCGGTATGGTTATCTGTGCTCCTAAGTCAGTTACTCCTCACAAGAAGTTCAAAGCTGAGGTTTACGTATTGAGCAAAGAAGAAGGTGGACGTCATACTCCATTCTTCAACAAGTACCGTCCACAGTTCTACTTCCGTACTACAGACGTAACTGGTGAAATCAGTTTGCCTGCAGGTACTGAAATGATCATGCCTGGTGATAACGTATCAATTACAGTTGAATTGATTCAGCCTATCGCTATGGAAAAGAACTTGCGTTTCGCTATCCGTGAGGGTGGAAGAACCGTAGGTGCTGGTCAGGTAACTGAGATTATCGAGTAATAGCCGAGCTATTAAGAATATAATGGGGGCATTGTAAAATGCTCCCATTTATACGGGCATAGTTCAATGGTAGAATAGAGGTCTCCAAAACCTTTGATCAGGGTTCGAATCCTTGTGCCCGTGCTAATAAAAGCGCGATGTTTGGAAGAATAAGTAACTATTTCCGTGAGACCAGAGACGAGTTGGTAAACAAAGTCAGCTGGCCTACATGGGAAGAATTGAGGGAGAGCACATGGATTGTGCTTGTTGCCTCATTATTATTTGCCCTAGTAATATGGGCGCTTGATAGCGTATTGGGTGTTAGTTTGACCCAATTTTATAAATTATTTAAATAATCATGACAACGGCAGAAGACAGACACAAGTGGTACGTAGTTCGTGCAATTACCGGACAAGAAAAGAAGGTAAAGCACAGTATTACGGTTGAGCTCGAGCGCGATCGTAAGAGCGACTTTGTGCCTGAAATTCTGATCCCTACAGAGAAGGTTTATTTGATTAAGAACGGCAAGAAAGCAATCAAGGAAAGAAATGCATTCCCAGGATACATTTTGATTCATGCAGATTTGTCGGATCCAGAAATCATGCCTTTAATAAAGAGTGTTACGGGTGTAGTTGGTTTCTTGGGTTCCAAGGATCAACCCGTTCCATTGCGTCCAAACGAGTTAAGTCGTATTCTCGGAACTGCCGATAGCTTAAGCGATGCGGAGGCAATGGATGAAGAACACTTCTTGGTAGGAGAGTCAGTGAAAGTAGTAGACGGACCGTTCAATGATTTTGACGGTGTGATCGAAGAAGTAAACGAAGAAAAGCGCAAGCTCAAGGTGATGGTGAAGATTTTCGGTCGCCGCACACCACTTGAGTTAAATTATAACCAAATACAAAAATTGTAACAGTAACAATGGCAAAAGAAATAACAGGTTTCGTCAAGCTCCAGGTAAAAGGTGGTCAAGCAAACCCAGCGCCTCCAATCGGTCCGGCTTTGGGTTCAAAAGGTTTGAACATCATGGATTTTTGCAAACAATTCAATGCGCGCACACAGGACAAAATGGGGAAGGTGTTGCCAGTCGTGATTTCAGTCTATTCAGACAAATCATTCGACTTCATCATCAAAACACCCCCAGTGGCAACTCAATTGTTGGAAGCTACCAAGCTCCAAAAAGGCTCAACAGAACCAAACCGTAAGAAGGTAGGTTCAGTAACTTGGGATGTGGTTAAAACCATCGCTCAAGACAAAATGCCTGATTTGAATTGCTTCACTGTAGAGTCTGCCATGAAATTGGTTGCAGGTACAGCCCGCAGTATGGGTATCACGGTAACAGGGGATGCCCCATTTTAATTGATTTGAATTATGAAAGTTGGTAAAAAAAGAAAAGAAGCGGAAGCTAAATACGACAACACCAAGTCGTATACTTTGCTTGAGGCTAGTAACATCCTTAAGCAAATTTCAACCACCAAATTTGATGCATCGGTAGATATCGATGTACGTTTGGGTGTAGATCCTCGTCAAGCCAATCAAATGGTTCGTGGCGTTGCATCTTTGCCTCACGGTTTGGGTAAGGTGGTTCGTACGTTGGTACTTTGTACTTCTGATAAAGAGCAGGAAGCACGCGATGCGGGTGCTGACCACGTAGGTTTGGACGATTATATCGAAAAGATCGCTGGTGGTTGGACCGATATCGATATCATCATTGCCGTTCCTAGCGTAATGGCAAAGTTGGGTCGTTTGGGTAAAATTTTGGGTCCTCGTAACCTAATGCCAAACCCAAAGAGCGGAACAGTTACTTTGGAAGTTGGAAAAGCTGTAACTGAGGTTAAAGCGGGTAAGATCGACTTCAAGGTTGACAAGACGGGTATCATCCATACATCCATTGGAAAGGTATCTTTTGATTCAGATAAGTTGAGTGAAAATGCATTGGAATTGGTGCAAGTATTGCAAAGATTGAAGCCAAGTGCTGCGAAGGGAACGTATTTCCGCAGTATCTTCATGAGCAGTACGATGAGCCCCAGTGTGAGTATAGACATTAAATCAATCCCAGGATTATAAGCGATGAATAAGGCAGATAAATCAACAGTGGTTGCCGAGTTAACCGAGACTTTCAAGACAAACAGCTTTGTTTATCTTACTGATACTACGGGTCTAACTGCAAACCAAACCAACCAATTGCGTCGCATGTTGTTCGAACGTGGTGTAGAGATGCGCATGGTGAAGAACACTTTGTTGCGTATTGCAATGGAGCAGAGCGGTAAAGATTTTGGCGATTTGAAAAGTGTTCTGAAGGGCACAACTTGTGTGATGACAGCGGAGTCTCAAAAGGCCCCTGCAGAATCAATCAAGGATTTCCGCGCTACTTCTCCTAACGTTTTGTTGAAAGGTGCTTGGATTGATAATTCAGTATTTATTGGAGACGACCAATTGGCGGCTTTGATAAAGTTGAAGTCAAGAGAAGAATTGATCGGCGAAATCATCGGTTTGTTGCAATCTCCCATCAAGAATGTTATTGGTGCATTGCAAGCTAGCGGACCACAAAAAATTGGCGGCTTAATTAAGGCGCTTGAAGAAAGAAACTAAACAAAAAAACACTTAAATTAAATAACAATGGTAGATTTAAAAGAATTCGCGAACCAGTTGGTAAACCTTACTGTAAAAGAGGTTAACGAGCTTGCTCAAATTTTGAAAGAAGAGCATGGCATTGAGCCTGCAGCTGCTGCTGTGGCTGTTGCTGCGCCTGCTGCAGGTGGTGGCGAAGCTGCTGCTGCTGAGCAATCAGAATTTGACGTAATCTTGGTAAGCGCAGGTGATGCCAAATTGCAGATCGTTAAGATCGTGAAAGATTTGACAGGCTTGGGCTTGAAAGAAGCAAAAGACTTAGTAGACGGTGCTCCTAAGGCAGTAAAAGAGAAGGTTTCTAAAGCAGAAGCCGAAGATTTTGCAGCTAAATTGAAAGAGGCCGGTGCTACAGTTGAAATTAAGTAAGCACTCTCCCAATTAACCCTAAGGCCCCGGATATTCCGCGGGCCTTTTGGGCGTTTTTAGTACCAACACCACTGTCAAACCATTAACAATAAAAAAATTGAGCACCACACACAACAAAAGGATCTCATTTGGTAAGGTAAAACACGCCATTGAGTACCCTGATTTTCTGGACGTACAACTCCAATCTTTCCAAGAGTTTTTCCAGTTAGATACACCCGCTGACAAGCGTGAGGGAGAAGGATTGTTTGAAGTTTTTCGTGAGAACTTCCCTATCACCGATACTCGCAACATCTTTGTGTTGGAATTCCTTGATTATTTCGTGGATCCCCCAAGATATGTCATCAATGAGTGTATCGAACGCGGCTTAACTTACGCTGTGCCTTTGAAGGCAAAGTTGAAGTTGAGTTGTAATGATCCAGAGCATGAAGACTTTCAAACCATTGTTCAGGACGTTTATTTGGGAACCATCCCTTACATGTCGCCCAATGGAACTTTTATCATCAATGGTGCTGAACGCGTTATCGTAAGTCAGTTGCACCGTTCACCTGGTGTATTCTTTGGCCAGAGTGTTCACAGCAACGGAACAAAATTGTATTCTGCGCGTGTAATTCCTTTCAAAGGATCTTGGATTGAATTTGCCACAGATGTGAACGCGGTTATGTACGCTTACATCGATCGTAAGAAGAAGTTCCCAGTAACTACATTGTTGCGTGCCATCGGTTTTGAGAGTGATAAAGACATCCTCGACATCTTTGGTTTGAGCGAAGAGGTAAAAGTGTCAAAAGCTGGCTTGAAGCGTGTGATTGGCAGAAAATTGGCAGCAAGGGTATTGCGCACTTGGATTGAGGATTTTGTGGATGAAGATACAGGTGAAGTGGTAAGTATCGAACGTAACGAGGTGATCTTGGAACGTGATACTTTGTTGGCTGAAGACCATATTGATATTATTGTTGAAGCAGGAGTGAAATCAATCATTTTGAATGCTGAATCTGAAAATGGTATCAGCTATGATGTGATTTATAACACTTTGCAAAAAGATACTTCGAACAACGGAAAAGAAGCGTTGGAAGTAATCTACCGTCAGTTGCGGAATGCAGATCCACCGGATGAAGAAACAGCCCGTGGAATCATCGAGCGTTTGTTCTTCTCAGACAAGCGTTATGATTTGGGTGAAGTAGGTCGTTACCGTATTAACAAGAAATTGGAAATCAATACTCCAATGGAAGTACGTGTATTGACAAAAGACGATATTATCAGTATCATCAAGTATTTGATTGAATTGTACAACGGTTCAGAAATCTTGGATGATATTGATCACTTGAGTAACCGTCGTGTCCGCACCGTAGGTGAGCAGTTGTATGCTCAGTTTGGTGTTGGTTTGGCACGTATGGCTAGAACAATTCGTGAGAAGATGAACATTCGCGACAATGAAGTATTTACCCCACAAGATTTGGTGAATGCACGTACATTGTCGAGTGTGATTAACTCATTCTTCGGAACCAACCAGTTGAGTCAGTTCTTAGATCAAATCAATCCTTTGGCAGAAATTACGCACAAACGTCGTTTGAGCGCACTTGGACCAGGTGGATTGAGTCGTGAACGTGCTGGTTTTGAAGTTCGTGACGTACACTACACCCACTACGGTCGTTTGTGTACCATCGAAACGCCAGAAGGACCTAACATTGGTTTGATTTCTTCTTTGTGTGTTCACGCGAAGATCAATGGAATGGGCTTCTTGGAAACTCCTTACCGTAAGGTTGTAAATGGTAAAGTGGAAAGTGGTATCGTTTATCTTTCTGCAGAGGAAGAGGATGGTAAGACAATCGCTCAGGCCAATGCCGAATTAGACGAAAAAGGAAACTTTATGACTACGTTGGTGAAGAGCCGTAAGGAAGGTGACTTCCCATTGGTGAATCCAGCGCAGTTAGAATATATGGACGTAGCTCCAAACCAAATCGTATCGATTGCGGCTTCATTGATTCCTTTCTTGGAGCATGATGATGCAAACCGTGCGTTGATGGGATCTAACATGCAGCGTCAGGCCGTTCCATTGTTGCGTCCTGAAGCTCCGATTGTAGGTACCGGTTTGGAAGAAAAAGTGGCTCGCGACAGTCGTTCCTTGATCAATGCCGAAGGCAATGGTGAAGTGGTTTATGTTGACTCTCGTGAGATTCGCATTCGTTACGACCACAACGAGTTTGACGATTTAGTAAGTTTCACAGGGGATACCAAAACGTATTACTTGATTAAATTCCGTAGAACCAACCAAAACTCTTGTATCAACCTTCGTCCGATTGTGAAAAAGGGTGATAGAGTGAGCAAAGGTCAGGTTTTGTGTGAAGGTTATGCTACCCAAGGCGGTGAATTGGCATTGGGAAGAAACTTGCGTGTGGCTTACATGCCATGGCAGGGTTATAACTTCGAGGATGCGATTGTAATCTCTGAAAAAGTAGTAAAAGACGATTGGTACACAACCGTTTACATTACTGAATACGAATTGGAAGTTCGCGATACGAAGCGTGGTGAGGAAGAGTTAACGAACGACATTCCGAACGTAAGTGAGGAAATGACACGTAACTTGGACGATAACGGTTTGATTCGCGTAGGAGCAGAGGTAAAAGAAGGTGATATTCTGATTGGTAAAATCACTCCAAAGGGTGAGACTGAACCATCTCCAGAAGAGAAACTTTTGCGTGCCATCTTTGGTGACAAGGCGGGTGACGTGAAAGACGCTTCTTTGAAAGCTTCTCCAGGTGCACAGGGCGTTGTGATTGACAAAAAATTATTCTCTAAGAGCAAAAAAGATAAGGGAACCCGCACAGGTGACAAATCTCGTTTGTCTAAGATGGATGATGATCATCGCAAGGAATTGGGCATGTTGAAAGACGAATTGGTGAAGAAATTGTTCCAGTTGGTGGGCGGAAAAACCTCTCAAGGTGTATATAATATGTACAGCGAAGAGTTGATTCCAAAGGGAACCAAGTTTACTCAAAAGAACTTGATGAGCATTGATTACAGCAATGTGAACTACCACAATTGGACCAGTGATGCCGATAAGAACACTTTGGTTGTACGTTGTTTAACCAACTACATCAACGTGAACAACGAAAAAGTTACAAACTACAAGCGTGAGCATTACTCAATCAGTGTGGGTGATGAATTGCCAACAGGTATCCTACAATTGGCTAAGGTATATGTAGCCAATAAGCGTAAGTTGAAAGTGGGTGATAAGATGGCAGGACGTCACGGAAACAAGGGTATTGTTGCCCGTATTGTTCGTGAAGAGGATATGCCATTCTTGAATGATGGAACTCCGATGGACATCGTGTTGAACCCATTGGGTGTACCTTCACGTATGAACTTGGGTCAGATCTACGAAACTGTTTTGGCTTGGGCCGGAAAAGAAATGGGAGTGCGTTTTGCAACACCAATCTTTGATGGTGCTACCATGGCTGAAATTGATGAGGTAACTGAAAAAGCGGGTATTCCTAAGAACGGTTTGGTTTATTTGAATGATGGTTTGAGTGGTGACAGATTTGATCAACCAACAACAGTAGGTATTACTTACATGTTGAAATTGGGTCACATGGTTGATGATAAGATGCACGCTCGTTCAATCGGACCATACTCATTGATTACGCAACAACCATTGGGTGGTAAAGCCCAGTTTGGTGGTCAGCGTTTTGGTGAGATGGAGGTTTGGGCATTGGAAGCATTTGGTGCGGCCAATATCTTACGTGAGATCTTGACAGTGAAGTCGGACGACATTACTGGTAGGGCGAAAGCGTACGAAGCCATCGTAAAAGGTGATAACATCACCAACATCGGTACCCCTGAGTCATTTAACGTATTGCTGCACGAGCTCCGCGGTTTGGGCTTGGAAGTAACATTTATGGATTAATCCCTAAAAACCAATCATGCAACTTCAAAAGAAAACACAAAAACAAGGGAGTAACTTTAGCAAGATTCGTATCTCGCTTGCTTCTCCTGAAAACATATTACGTCGCAGTTTCGGTGAGGTAGTTAAACCCGAAACCATCAACTATCGCAGTTACAAGCCCGAAATGGGAGGATTGTTCTGTGAGCGCATATTTGGTCCGATCAAGGATTATGAATGTCATTGCGGAAAATACAAGCGTATCCGTTACAAGGGTATTGTTTGCGACCGTTGTGGCGTTGAGGTAACTGAGAAGAAAGTACGTAGAGAGCGTATGGGTCACATCAACTTGGTGGTACCTGTGGCTCACATTTGGTACTTCCGTTCATTGCCAAACAAAATTGGTTATTTGTTGGGTATTCCTACCAAGAAATTGGACATGGTAATTTACTATGAGCGCTATGTAGTGATTCAAACTGGTGCAGCGAGCAACGTAAATTATTTGGATTTGTTGACAGAGGAAGAATATTTGGACATCGTTGATTCTTTGCCAAAAGAAAATCAGATGTTGGAAAATTCTGATCCAAACAAATTCGTAGCCATGATGGGTGCTGAAGCGTTGGAAGAATTGTTGAAGCGTGTAAACTTGGATACGTTGAGTTACGACTTGCGTAATCAGGCTGCCACTGAAACTTCTCAACAACGTAAGCAAGAGGCGTTGAAGCGTTTGAAAGTTATCGAAAGCTTCCGCGGTGCTCAGTTAACCGGAGAAAATCGTCCTGAGTGGATGATTATGAAGATGTTGCCTGTAATTCCACCAGAATTGCGCCCATTGGTGCCATTGGAAGGTGGAAGATTTGCAACTTCTGATTTGAATGATTTGTATCGCCGTGTAATTATCCGTAACAACCGTTTGAAGCGTTTGGTTGAGATCAAAGCCCCTGAGGTGATCTTGCGTAACGAGAAGCGTATGTTGCAGGAAGCGGTAGATTCATTGTTGGATAACACCCGTCGCGCAAGTGCGGTTAAGAGTGAAGGCAATCGTCCTTTGAAATCTTTGAGCGATATGCTTAAGGGTAAGCAAGGTCGTTTCCGTCAGAACTTGTTGGGTAAGCGTGTTGACTATTCTGGTCGTTCCGTAATCGTTGTAGGTCCTACACTTAAATTGAATGAGTGTGGATTGCCTAAGAACATGGCAGCAGAATTGTTCAAGCCGTTTATTATCCGTAAATTGATTGAAAGAGGTATCGTAAAGACCGTAAAAACTGCGAAGAAAATCGTAGAGAAAAAAGATCCGGTGATTTGGGATATCTTGGAAAACATATTGAAAGGACACCCAGTATTGTTGAACCGTGCTCCTACGCTGCACAGATTGGGTATTCAAGCTTTCCAGCCGAAGTTGGTTGAAGGCAAGGCTATTCAATTGCATCCATTGGTTTGTTCTGGATTTAACGCGGATTTTGACGGTGACCAGATGGCGGTTCACGTGCCTTTGGGCAACGCGGCTGTAGCGGAAGCGCAGTTGTTGATGTTGGCATCGCACAACATTTTGAACCCAGCAAACGGTGCGCCAATCACAGTTCCTTCTCAGGATATGATCTTGGGTCTGTACTACATCACCAAAGAGCGTAAATCTACCCCTGAACATCCAGTGAAAGGTGAAGGTTTGTCATTCTATGGTGCTGAGGAAGCCATCATTGCTTACAATGAAGGTCGTGCAGAATTGCATTCAAAAGTGAAGTGCAAAGCAACTGTATTGGAGAATGGTGAATTGGTTGAAAAATTGATCGATACCACTATCGGACGTATCCTGTTTAACCAGGTTGTTCCTCGTGAAGTGGGTTATATCAATGAATTGTTGAAGAAAAAGAATTTGCGCGATATCATCACCAATATCATTCGTTTGAGTGGTGTTGCGAAAGCCGCAGATTTCTTGGATAATATCAAGAACTTAGGTTTCCACTACGCTTTCAAAGGCGGATTGAGCTTTAACTTGAGTTATGTAAAAATCCCAGTGGAAAAAGAACAATTGGTGAGTAAGGCTATGGAAGAGGTATTGGAGATTCAATCGAATGCCGATATGGGTTTCATTACCAACAACGAGCGTTACAACCAGGTAATTGATTTGTGGACACGTGTTAACAACCAGTTGGCTCGTGTATTGATCAATGATTTGCAAAACGAAGATCAAGGATTCAACCCAATTTATATGATGTTGGATTCTGGAGCCCGTGGTTCTAAAGAACAAATTCGTCAGTTGGGCGGTATGCGTGGTTTGATGGCTAAGCCTCAAAAGAATACAGGTGGTTCTGGTGGTGATACCATTGAAAACCCAATTATTTCAAACTTCAAAGAAGGTTTGAATGTATTGGAATACTTCGTATCAACACACGGTGCTCGTAAAGGTCTTGCGGATACGGCGTTGAAAACTGCGGATGCGGGTTACTTGACTCGTCGTTTGCACGACGTTGCGCAGGATGTTGTAATCACTGAGCCAGATTGCGGTACTTTGAGAGGTATTGCGATGAGCGCATTGATGAACAACGATGAAATCACTGAGCCTTTGTATGAAAGAATCTTGGGTAGAACTGCCCTAGATGATGTATATCATCCTGCAACGGGTGCTTTGATTGTTGCTGGTGGTCAAGAATTGACAGAAGAAATTTCTCATGCAATTGAAGATGCGGGTATCGAAGAATTAGAAATTCGTTCCGTATTGACTTGTGAGACGTTGACAGGCGTATGTGCTGCTTGTTACGGTCGTAACTTGTCTACGGGTAGAATGGTTCAAGCTGGTGAAGCTGTCGGTGTAATTGCCGCACAGTCAATTGGTGAACCAGGAACTCAGTTGACCTTGCGTACGTTCCACACGGGTGGTGCGGCGTTGAACATTGCTGCGGAAAACACATTGACAACGAAGTATGATGGTGTGATTAGTTTCGATGGAATGCGTACTGTTACCAAGTTTGAAACCGATGAAAATGGCGAAGCCAAGAATTCGGAAGTGGTATTGGGTCGTTCTGGCGAAGTACGTGTCTTGGATCCAAAAACTAAGACTGTAATCACAACATACAATATTCCTTATGGTGCCATTTTGATGGTGAAAGAAGGTCAAAAAGTGAAGAAGGGCGATGTGATGTGTACTTGGGATCCATTTAACACGTTGATCATTTCTGATATCGATGGTAAGGTTACTTACGAAAACATCATTGAAGGTGTGAATATGCGTGAAGAAGGTGATGAGCAAACTGGATTGTCTGAATTGGTGATTGTAGAAAGTCGCGATAAGACAAAAGTTCCTCAGTTCCGTGTAGAAGGAGATGATGAAGTTACCAAAATATTCAACATGCCTATGGGTGCGATCTTGGTTGCCAAGAAAGAATCTACAGTTAAGGCGGGAGATGTATTGGCGAAAATTCCTCGTTCTGCTACCAGAACCCGAGATATCACAGGTGGTCTTCCACGTGTAACAGAATTGTTTGAAGCACGTAACCCATCTAACCCAGCGGTTGTTGCTGAGATTGATGGTGTTGTAACTTATGGTGTGTCTAAGCGTGGTAACCAGGAAATCATCATCACTTCAAAAGATGAAGAGGTGAAGCATTACCAAGTTCCATTGTCTAAGCATATTTTGGTTCACGATGGTGACTACGTTAGAGCGGGTCAGCCATTGAGTGATGGTGCAATTACTCCTCAAGATATTCTTCGCATTGAAGGACCTGCTTCAGTACAACGTTATGTATTGAACGGAATTCAAGAAGTTTACCGTTTGCAGGGTGTAACTATCAACGACAAGCACATTGAAGTGATCGTGCGTCAGATGATGCAGAAAATGGAAATTGTTGATCCAGGTGATACACGTTTCTTGGAAGGCGAAATCGCTGACCGTTGGACCTTGCGTTTGGAGAACGATAACATTTGGGATAAAAAGTTTGTAACAGATCCAGGTGATAGCACAAACATGCATGCCGGACAAATTGTGAGTTTGAAAGATTTGCGTCAGGAAAACAGCACATTGCGTCGTCAGGACATGAAGTTGGTACAATATCGCGATGCGGTATCTGCTACGGCTACTCCTGTGTTGCAAGGTATCACAAGAGCGTCATTGGGTACTCAGAGTTTCATGAGTGCTGCGTCGTTCCAGGAGACAACCAAAGTATTGAATGAAGCTGCAATTTCGGGTAAGATCGACGAACTGAGAGGTTTGAAAGAGAACGTTATTGTAGGTCATTTGATTCCAGCGGGAACGGGCTTGCGTAGATTCCAGGAAGTAATTACTGGTTCTAGGGAAGAATACGATCGCATGATGGCTGCCAAGTATGACGAGGCCGAAGAAGAAGTTGTAGAAGCTTAATATTCAGTCATAAATATCTAATAAAACAGAAGGGCGGCCAATTGGCCGCCCTTCTGTTTTTATTCAACAACGACAAAGATTAATACACCCAATAACGATAAATAACGATACCCCCAATAATGACAAAGAACAATACACGCAACAGCGATAAATAATAAATCACCTTGGTATACTGCGCTGTAAGTAAACATGAAAGGATCAAATCAGAACCATTCTGATGTTCTCCATGCTTTAGAAAGTAAATGATCGTTTAATTACTCAGCAATCTGAGTTTCATAAAGGTGGGCGTAATGACCCCCGGCGGCCATTAAAGTGGCGTGATTTCCGCGCTCCTTGACTTCCCCTTTTTCTAATACCAGAATTTCATCCGCTTTTGCGATTGTGCTTAATCGATGCGCAATTACAATGGCCGTGCGATTTTCCAATAATCGATCAATTGCCTTTTGAATCAACTGTTCCGTTTCTGTGTCAATGGAACTCGTAGCTTCGTCCAATAGGATAATCCTGGGGTCAAAAGCCAATGCCCTGATAAAACTCACCAGTTGTCGCTGCCCCAACGAAAGAGTCATTCCGCGCTCCATAACATTGTAATC
>Ga0214923_10005996_pt1 | contig 13846 bp, 8 predicted proteins | sample LL1510_MetaG_FD_177993 | JGI IMG/M metagenome (GOLD analysis project Ga0214923, IMG submission 177993) | Freshwater microbial communities from Lake Lanier, Atlanta, Georgia, United States - LL-1510 | ecosystem: Environmental > Aquatic > Freshwater > Lake | place: USA: Georgia | collected 2015-10-15 | reverse complement strand
CCATTTAATAAGTTTATCCATGCTTTTTTTATATTTATAAATAAATCTTTTAATGGTAGTTGTGTTGGAGGTATTCTAATATTTTCTATTCTATTTAAATCATCTAATTTTACTTTTTGATTTAATAATCTATCTTTTGTTTGTTCTTCAATATATACATTAAATGCTTTATTAAATTGTACTGGATCAAAATATTTACCTCTATTATTATACATATTTTTTAATAATTCTTGCGATGTTGGAGCTTTTGTTTCCATTATATAATTAAACTCTAAAAAAATATAATATTTTAAATTAAATCAATTAATTTATCATCAATAGAATAATTATGATTTTTTATCATATGATAATATAATTCAGTTATTTTATATTTATGTTCTTTGTCATAATATAAATAATCATTATATCCTATATCTTTTTTACATTCTTCACAATGATATGGCTTTACATTTATATTTATTAAACATGAATTACATAAAAATGTGTATAATTTATTTATATTGAAAAAATCTATGATTGTAGATTTATTTATACAATTTTTTTCATCATATCTAAATACCTTGTTATCATCGTTTAAACTTAGTTTGCTTAATGAATATCCAATGTTATTATAAACATTATTCATTTTTATTATTATTATTATTAATTTATATTATTATTATTAACTATATTATATTATTTGTAATTTAATAAAATTGAATTAATTATTAAATATATATAGAATTATATATATATTATTACATATTAAAATGATTTATATGAGATGTCCTACATGTGGTTATATTTTAGGTAATAGACAAATTTTATATGAATCTAGAATGGAAGAGATTGTTAATAATCCAAATACAGATGATGATATTAAATTAGAATTAAAAACTAAATTAGTTGAAAGTCTTAAATTAAAAAGATATTGCTGTAAAGTAAGAGTTATGACTTTTAAACAATTAACTGATATTATTAAATAAATTATATAATGACCAATTACTTTTTTATAAAAAATTTTGTTCTATTGATGTAAATGAATGTTATAATAATCATAAAATAATTAATTTTTTATACATATATACTTTTTTAATTTAAAATTAAAAAGATATTAATATTTAATAATGGATAATTACAAGAAAATATTAGATAAATATTCAAAATATATTATTGATAATAATGTAAATAATTATGAAAAGATTGAAAAAATTATTAAATTAGATGAAGATTATAGTTCTCTAGATATAATGGAAGAAGATGCTCTTAAAGATGAATTAACAAAAAAAATAAAATTTAAAAAAACTAAAAAAAATATTACTATAAAAACAAATACATCAAATACATCTTCAACATCTATAGTAAAATCTATTACAATAAATCAACCAATTACAGATACAGAGTATGAATCTAGAGTTGATATATTTAATAAACTTAGACAAATAGTATTACCTGAACAACGTTCAAAAGAGTGGTTTGAAATGAGAAATAATAAAATTACAGCATCAGATTGTGGAGCAGTATTAGGAGAGAATAAGTACGAGCCTGTATTTAATTTTATATTAAAGAAAGTATTTGGTTCTACATTTGAAACAAATGATAGTTGTTATCATGGTAAAAAGTTTGAGAACGTGGTTACATTAATGTATGAATATAATTATGATACGGTTGTCGATGAGTTTGGATTATTAGGTCATCCTGAACATTTATTTTTAGGTGCAAGTCCAGATGGTATTTGTGGTCCTTATAAAAGAGATGGTAAAACTAAATCACCATTAGTTGGAAGAATGTTAGAAATTAAATGTCCTTTATTTAGAAAGATAAAATATGAAGGTGAAGTTAAGGGTGAAATTTGTCCTATATATTATTGGTGCCAAGTTCAACAACAATTAGAATGTTGTAATTTAGATGAATGTGATTTTGTTCAATGTAGTATTGAAGAATATAAATCAAGAGAAGATTTTTTAAATGATAGTAATTCATCTAATGAATATTTAAGTATTAAATCTGGTTTAGAAAAAGGTGCATTAATAGAATTGGTTCCATTAAAAATATGTGATGAAGATATTAAAGATGGTAAAATAGCAGATAAGATAATTTATGATAAGACATCATTTATTTATCAACCAAAGATTGATATGACAAATAAAGAATTAGATGAATGGTTATTAAATCAACTTGATAAAATTTCTAGAAGAAAAGATGTTAAATTAAACAGAATTATCTATTGGAGAATATTAGAAAAAAACTGCACACTAATAATGAGAGATAAAGAATGGTTTAACCAAGTATTACCAAAATTAAGAAAAATATGGACATATGTTGAAGTATTGAGAAAGGACAATGATATGTCAGAAAAATGGAAAGAATTTATTGACAAATTACCAAAGAAAATGAATGAAAAGATTATTACTTATTTAGATAATTTAATAAATGATAAAACAAAAAACTAATATAATAATAATTTATTTTATATAAATAAATATATAATAAAATGTCATATTTTACAAAATATTTAAAATATAAAATAAAATATATTAAATATATAAATAATGTAAATAAATTAAAAGGAGGTACAACAGAATATATAGAAGGCTTAAGACATATTAATAATGGACAAATTCAATTAGCAATTAAAAAATTTGAGGAAGCAGATAGAAAAAATGATAATATGGCAAGACAACATCTATTTGATATTTATACTATAGGAAGAGAAGGCATACTTATAGATTTAGATAAAGCTAATCAATATCTTGAAAAAATAACTGATCCACGCATAAAAGAAGTTATGATAACACTAAGTAAGTATTATTATGGAAATAAAAGTGATAAGAATAGTTCCATAGTAAATATTGAAAAATTAAGAAACTTATTAACACCAACAAGTGAAGGAAGAGAAAGTTTATTTAATAATAATAAATATGTTAAATATATGAATTTTATAATAGGAATTGTTGATATAGAAGAATTAAAAGATATTCAAGATGAACACGAATTATCCTTAATAGCATTAGGTAATAATTATAAAAAGCTAAATGATTTTAATCAAGCAATAACTTATTATAAAAAAGCAGCAGAAAGAAATTTATTAGAAGGAATTTTTAAAAGTGGTGAAATTACAGCTGAAGATCCAGAAAAAAAAGAAGAATCTAATATATTTTTTAATAGAGTTATATGTGATTCTAATTTTAAATTAGATTCAATCTCAGATTTCAAACAATATAAAATTTTTTATAATTATTATGAAGATATGAAAATTAATGCAGAATATTGGTTAATTAAATTAGGAAAATATGAATATAAAGATTGTATCTTAAATATAGATTTTACAAATGATAAATTTATTATTGATGTTAGTAATATTAATTATCAAATGAATATAGTTCAAGAAGTATTATATAGCTTAACTATGCAAAATACACCCAATAATAAATTAAAAGGACATATTATTCATTCTTATACATCACCTGAACCTATATTTATGAATATAAAAGATCTAAATGAAATATATTTCAAAAGAGAAGAAGGCAAACAAGAACCTGCTGTGGTTGATCAAACTGTAAGTGCCGCTATAAATTATGAGGCTATAAATCTAAAAGGAACGTTATATGTTTTTTCTGGAGATGGTAATTGTAAAATAGATGGACTTAAAGGAAAAAATTATTTTGCAATTTATCGTTCAGTAAAAAATGTGGTTGAAAATAATAAAAAAGTTTGCATAGTTTCTATTGAAAATTCACTTAATAATTTATATATAAATTTAGCAAATATTAATAAAAATTTAACTATTATGTTTTTATCTGATTTTATAAAATCTACAATAAACCCTAATAAATTTTTATTTCTTACATTACAACAAAAAGAAAATATATCAAAACAAAAAAATCCACAAAGATTATATGAAATATGTCCATCGCCGCCAACAGATACACGTTTTAGTTCGCGTCCATCATCACCATCACCAGATTCACGTTCTAGTTCGCGATCACCATCACCGCCAACAGATTCACGTTTTAGTTCGCGATCATCATCACCGCCACAACCAAGGGGTTAGTAATACCACCATTTTATAAGTTATTAAAAAATAATTTTAATGAAAAAAAATTTTAATTATGATAAATTATTTTTTAATTTTAAGTATTTATATTTATATTTTAAATATTTTTTTTGAAAAGAACCTTTTGGATTAATTTGTTTTCTAAATAATTCTTTATTATTAATTATAAATTTATTAAATTCTGGTGATAATAATATATCTTTAAAAAAGATGGAACTGGATTCTCTATCCATATAAACATATTTTTTTTCATAATATTCATTACATAGATTAATAATTTTTTCATCATAATTATTATTAATTTTACTATATTCTTTTCTAAAAAATAAAATTAACAAATATAAATAATTTATTGATATAACATTCAAATAATTTTCCATTATATTTTTGTTATTAAAATTAATTATTATATATTCCAAATTAATTTTTAAACCTTCTTCTAATATATCAAAATCACATTTATCATAATTTTTCGTAATTATTTTTACTAATATATTTTTTTTTAATTTTTTTTCTACTTCTTGATCCCATAAATCTAATTTTTGTTTATTAATTATATCTAAATTCATATCATACATAATAAAATCATTATATAAGAAATATACCATATATTTAGGTATTAAAATGAATTTCTTTACATGATGTATATAAACAAATATTAAATCTGATAAATTATATTTTCCCCAGCAGGAATTTGTATTATTCAAAATTGAATCACAATTACTCATAAAAATATTAGGTAAAAAAGATAATATATTGTCTAATTTAAATGAATATTTGTAATAATCTTCTTCAGTTTTAATTTCTTTTATAAAATTAAAACTTTTATATTTATATTTTTCAAATAATTCTAGAATTTCTGTATCATAAAAATAAAGTTTATCAACACTCATTTCTTTATTTTGTAGAATTTCTTGTTTTTCTTCAGTTTCTTGTGTTGTTTCTATATTTTCTTCATATTGAATTTCAATATTTTGATTATTAAAATTAATATCATATATTAAATTTTTTATTATTTCTTTTGTTAATTTATATTTACTAAAATCTATTTTATTTATTTCATCTTCTGTAAATATATATTTTAAAGTATCATTTTCATTCAAAAATTTTTCTTTAAAATAATAAAATATTTTTTCTTTATAATTTACTTTAAAATTAGAATTTTTTGGTCTTTCTTTTCTTATATCTGATTTTAAAGCCTGTAAGTTCATACTATTATTTTGATTTATTATTAAATCTTTTTCATTTATTTTAAATTTTTCATATAATTCAGATTTATCTGTAACAGAAAAATTATTTAATACAAAAGATATCTTATGTCCTAAATTTAATTTTCTTAATCTAAACATAGCTTGTGCTACTTCTGAATAAAATGAAAGTTTATCCACAATACATAAACCATGTAAAATAGGATAATTATCTTGTTTTATATCAATGCCAATAATATGAGCTTGATCGTAATAGATAAAAGGTTTTTTATATATTATGTATTCATTAAATTTTTCAAGATTGTTATTTCTATACACCATTTTTTCATCATTTTCATCTATAAATATAACATCTCTTGATAATTTTAATATTTTATATATTTTTAAAGCAATACTATAATTTAATTGTTTATAAAAAAATCCACATACATCAATTAATGCATCATATTCATTTAATATATCATTTGATATTTGTTCTTCATTGTTAATTTTAAAAATATTACTTATATTCATTGATAAAATTTGTGAATTCATTATAGCATATTCTATATTATTACTTTCATCTTCATCTTTATATAAACATTCTTTATTAAATGTATATTTAGCATTCAAAAATGGTAGATTCATATTAACAGTACCAGAATATCCTATTTTAAAAATATTATCAATATTAAGTATATCTATAAAAGATGTATTATAACGTTCTGATGGTAAATTAATTTTATCAAATATTTTATTAAAAATATAATTATAAAAATCATTTTTTAAAGTTTCATCATTTGATAATAAGCTATTTATATTAGATATTGTTAAATCATTATCGTCGTAAAGTTTTAATTTTTTTTTTAAAAACTTACTATTTATTATTTCTTTTAATATATTATCATCTATTTTATATTCATTAATAATAATATAATAATAAAATGTTAAAAATATAGTTAATATACATGAAGAAAATGATGAATTTTCAATAGGTTTATCTTTATTTCTAAATGGTATAGCATATAATCTTGAATCAATTCCCCACATTATATTATATTTTAATAAATTATTATTAAGTTGATAAATGATTGAAATTATATTATTAAGAAATAAATCTGGATTTTTTATTTTATCATTAATAATAGAGAGCAAACTTTCTTTTAATATTTCCTCTTTATTTTTAAGTTTTTCTTTATTATTTTCTATAATTATTTTAATTATACTAACAATATCATCAACTTTTATATTTTTATTTAAAATATAATTAAAATTACTTTTAAGCGGATTTATTAAACTATCAAACTCATCAATTAAAAACACTGTTTTAGTTTTTGAAATTTTATTTTCAATAAAATCTTTTTTTATTTCATCATCTGATTTTATGTAAATCTTTTTTATTTGAAATATATTAAGATAATCATTTAATGTTTCTTTTGTTTGTTTTACAAGATGTTTTGGTACAATAATATATATCTCTTGGTCAAAAATAATATTTAAATGTAGTGATAATAATGGTGTTATAATAGCTGATTTACCTTTACCCATCATAAAATGATGTAATTGATAAAATTTACTATCACATTTTTTTAATTCATCACCATTCGTTACAATATCTTTTATTTTAATATCTATCAAACTATTCATATTCTTCTTTAATTTATGATTTGATGGTAATTTCATTGCCACAGATGTATCTTCAATATTAAATAGAGGAAAATTTGGTTTTCCTCTACCAACCTGCTTCTGTGAAACATAATTTTCGTATGATTCTATCATAATTTTATATCTATCCATTTGTTCTTTTAAAATTTCATTACCATTAATTAATTCAAATAATATTTCAAATTTATATTTATAGGGTATTTTTTTTGCGTCAAATAATATATTATAGTTTTTAATTATAGAACATACTGCTTCAGTATTACAAATATTATTTAAAATTTTTTGTATAAAATTTAATATTTTTATATTTAGTAAATAACTTTGTAATATTTCATAATCATTTAATAACTCTCCCAAAGTTATATTTTTTATAAAATTTGTAAATTCTAAAATTTTACTTTCTATATTAAATTTAATTTTATAAAATCTTTCAATCCATTTATCTTTATTAGATGAATTAATAGTGCATTTACTAATTTTAAATAATAATTTTTTATATGATTCTGTTAAACTTTTATCTTTTTGAACATCAAAATTAAATTCTAACAATTCATTATCACTCTTTTTTAATAATTCAAATTTAGATAAATTATAATTAACTTCTTCATTTAATATTTCATTCTTTTTAAAATGAAATATACTTGGATATCTTGTTTTATTACAACAATAACCATTAGTATCTACATCTTTTTCATCAAAATTTATATATAATATATTATAACTATTTAATTGAAGATCGCAACATAAAAAATCCCAGTTATTAAAATTTGATATTTTATTATCCGATGAAAATTTATTTAAAAAAAACTGAGTACTTTGATTTATTTCGTAATTATATATACCATTTGGTAATACTTCTTTACCTAATATATGTTTATATATATCTAACTTTTGCACATAAAAAGCAACATTAAATATTTCATTTTTTTTATAAATAAAATTCAGACCTATATTTGGAATTAGATATTTAAATGGAAAAATTACAGATTTAAATTTTATTACTTCATTACCATTAAAAAATATTTTTAATATATTAAATTCAATATTAGATTCATTTTGTGAAATTAAATTACAATTATATTCAATATAATTTTTTATATCATTAAAAACTTGATATATTTTAAAATTTGAATTAATTACTGATGGAATTAATAAATTTAAATCATTTTTTATAAATAAATTATTAAAATTAATTGTTTCTATTTTTTTATAATTTATAGAATCAATTGTAATACTATTTTCTTCATTATAATTTGGTATTATCTTGAATATATCATAAGATAAATAATCTTTTTTATCTAATATATTTTTTAAAAAATCTTCAAATTTTTTATTTTCTTCTTTTATTTTATTAATTTCTTTTTTAAAATTATTTTTATCTATTTTATTATAAAATTTAATAATAATTAAATTATCTTTTCTATCATCATTTTCTGGAATATAATTTTTAGGAGGAAAATTATATAGTAAAATAAATAAACTTGAATATATATCTTTCTTTTCCTCTTTCTCTAAATAAATTTTTTTACAATAAAATTCTATTAATTTTTTTTTTATAGGTGGTTGATTATTTATTCTTCCAATATTGTAAATAAGAAATTCATCAGTTATATAATCAGGATTTTCATATAAAAATGTTTCAATATTAACATAATTATTTATATTTGTATTAAAATTTTCATATATATTCACATTAGGATCATTTATGGTAAAACTATAATATTCTTTTGTAAATATATTTAAAATATCCTCACTAAATTTTATATCAGAAAAATTTTGATTTCTATGACCTTTAATATTCTCAATTTTTGTTTCTGTTGTATTTATTAATTGTAATATAGTTAATTCATATAATTTACATATATGATCATCAATATACCAATTGTGAAACAATAAATTACAAATAAACATTATTTTTATTATACTAAAAATTTTATAAAATATTATACAATATTCAAATAATTCTTTTTTATTTATATTAATATCCAATATTTCATGTTTAGAATCTATACTATTTTTAAAATAATTTATATATAATATTATAGGAATAAAATAAGTGATATATGAAGGTATATCGTTATCCATATTCAAGGAATATGTATTTTTAAATAATATTATTTCATTAATTAATTTATCCAAATTATCTGTTTTATTTTCCTTTAAATATTCTTTCAAATTTAATAAAATATTTTCAATATTAATTTCACTTTTAAAAACTGGATTTTGTTTTTCTTCAAAAATTTCATATGCTGTCATATAAAGATTTAATTTATTAGAATTATGTAAATTATTATGTAAATTTTTAATAAATTTTATTTTATTTTTATCATAGTAATTTTCATATTTTTCTACATAAAATATCTTTTCATCATTAATATTTTTAAATTCTATTTTTAAATTATTTTTATAAATAAAATCTTGTTGATTATATAATATCTTACTATCCATTATTTTAATATCAATTAATTTACTACATAATTTTTTCATATATAAATAGTTTGTGTTTTTACTAGATATTAACTCATAATTAAAATTTTTATCAGTATAAACTTTATTTATATGATTAATAAACGATGTATTTAATTTATTAATAATATCTTTATATTCATCATAATTTCTATGAATTACAAAATATAATAATATAGAATAATACATTGAAAACCATGTGCATGAACCACTTTCTTGCGGATAAATATAAAAATTTGATTCTTTATAATATAAAATAATTTTTTTTAAAAAATTATCACTTAATGATTTATTTTCTCTTAAAAAGTTTATTATTGTTGGATTTTCTTTATATTCATGAATATCTTGAATTAATAAATCTCTTATACTTACTCTAAATTCACTATTTTTACTTTTTTTATTTATAAAATTTGATACTAAAATATAATAATGCAAATTTATTTTAAAAAATGAATTATTTTCATAATCAGTTTTATCTAAATTTTCATCATCTAATAAATCTTTTATAGATTTAAGTGTATTATTTAAAAAGAATATTTTTTCATTTTCATCATAAATATCTTTAAAATAATTTAATAAAATTTTAATATTTTTATTAAATTTATTTTTTTTATATTCGTAAATTGAATATCTTACATTATCACAATATTCATAAAAATATCTAATAAATAAAAAATCTTTTATTATTTTTAATGCATTCTTTAATTTAGATTCATCATCAACATCATCGCATATTTTTATGCCTTTTGTTAATTGATAAAAATTACCAATCTTATCTCCATTATGTTGAATATCTAAACCAGTATTCAAAATAAATAAATACATTTTTTTTTCTTTAATAAATATAATTGTTGTTGTAGCATGATTATTAAATCCTGATGATATAATACAAAAATTTAATGATTCTTTAATTATATCAGAATCAATTTCATCATCTTTATCTGTTATTTCATAATTAAAACTTAAAAATAATCGGTTTAAATTTTCATCAAACCTTTTTTTTCTTAAATAATAACCACCATTATCCCAATTAATTGATATATCAGTAAAATTAATATTATTCAAATTAATTTTCGCAATATCTTTTAATGTTAATATAACATTTTCTATAGTTCCACCTTCTGTTGTATTTAATAACCCATCCATTAAATGGAAATATATTGATCTATATTCGTGGATGCTTTCTTCAAACTGAGAACTCATATATATAATATTTATATAATTTAATTAAATTTATATAAATTTTTCTTGGTGATAAGATTATTTATATTAAATATATTTTTTATTATAATCTAAAAGTTCTAGTAAGTTTAACTTAACTAAATAAGAATTAACTACAATATTTACATTTTTATAATATTCATCTAATTCTTCTCTAGATTTTGGTTCATTAATTTTTTTAATTTCTTCTTGTAATAATACTTTTTTTATCCAATTTAATAAATAACTATCTGGAATAATATCAGTTGGATTTATACAAAAATTATATATATTGTAATTTTCAATATATTCAATAATTAGATTAACAGCTTTTTGAGGTGAAATAAAATATATAGTATCGCCATATAAATTATCTAGAATATATTCATGAATTGATACTGGTGAATTGAATATTTCTAAACATAATAAGATATTATTGCTAATATTATTAATAATTCCACAATGATATAATATATTAAATTTATTTTTCATAATTAAAATATCTCCTTTTTTAGGAAGATTTATTTGCGTTAGTAATAAGGCATCTTTATACAATACATCTAAAATTCTCTTTTTTTCAAAATGTATTTTATTATATAATAATTCTATATTTTCTTTTGATATATGATATACTTCATGTAAATATAGTAAAATAAATTGCCAACAATTCATATATAATTTTTTGGAATTATAATTTCCTTGTGAATAATTTTTAAGAAATTTATATTTAGGATTATCAATAAATTTATAATAATCTCCAAATAAAACCATAAAATCATTTAATATATAATCTGGTTCTAATGGATAATTACTTACTAAAAATATATTTGGAAAATTTCCTTCTTCAATATAATTTCCATTATTTAGATATTTTCTTAAAAATATATCATAATTTATTTCATTTTTCATTTAAGATATATGGTAATTATTAAATAATATTTAGATAGCTTATAATTTTTTTTATAAATCTAACATATATGAATTACGATAAAAAGTAATTTAAGTATAAACAAAAGGTGTAATATGTGAATTTTATTTTGTAAAAAATCCTAATAAATCAAGACCATCTAAAAAAATATGTAAATATGATTTTTTTTTATATAGTATGCACTAAATAAAAAATTGATATAAAATAAATATAATAGAAATATACAGTATATAAATATATAATAATATAAAGATATAATGAAAAAGAAAGTGGATCAAGTTGATATTAATAATATGAATGATAAATTAGCATATAAAATATTTGATTTATATATAAAAGAAAATGAAAAATTTTATATAGATAAGAAAATGGGATGGATATGGGATAAGGATAAGGATGTTGTAGGTGTTATAGATAAAATGAATAAAACATATTTCTTTGATGAAATAAAATTAGAGGATTTAATAATTTCCTAACTTTTTATATTTTATAAATATATATAAAATATATGTCAATTGAAATACAAAAATTACCAATTCCATATATAAAAGAAGAGAAAGTTATTCCAAAAAATGATGGTGATAAAAAATGTGGGCCAACAATATCATTTGAGAATGGTTCATGTATTCCTTTAGAATTATTAGTTAAAATGGCTATATCATATAATAAAAAAAATAGAGAAAATTCAATTCAATTATATGATACTTTAGAGGAATTATCACCAGATAAATATAAAACATATTTATTATTTGAATTTCAAAAAAGATTTAAAAATAATCATCACAGCGAATGGGTTAATAGTAAAAATTTTGATAATATGTCTAAAGAAGACAAAGAGTATTTACAAACATCAATATTTAGACCACAAGGACCACAAGGACAGTTTCAATGGTTATCAACAATAGATATCAATAAAACATTATTACAATATGAAAATAAATATCCAGATTTTGTATTTTTAGGTGCAGTGCCTATTGATTTTAATGAATTAGATTATTATCCATTTCAAAAAATTAATTTTGATGATTTAAAAAAAGATGGTAAAAAAAGATTAGGAGTTATTTTTAATTTAGATGAACATTACAAAGGTGGTTCTCACTGGGTTAGTTTATTTTCTGATTTAGAAAAAGGACAAATTTATTTTAGTGATTCATATGGAAGAAAACCTGAAAAAAGAATTAATAATTTTATGGATAGAATTAAAGATTATCTAGAAAATTGTAATATTAATAATATTGATATGAGACATAATCCTACACAACATCAAAGAGGAAATTCAGAATGTGGGGTATATTCTATTAATTTTATATTAAGATTATTAAAAGGGAAAACTTTTGATCATCTTACAAGAAAAAGATTAGCTGATGAAAAAGTTAATAAATGTAGATTTAGATATTTTAAGTAAAATTTAAAACTAATTTATGTTCTTTTTCAAAAAAGAATTTATATTCTAAATCATTCTTTATAATTTCATTTTTTGTTCTGTAAAATTTAATAATTAAATGATCTACTTCATAATTATCATTTAATTCAATTAATTTTTTTATTTCATCATTATCATTGTTAATTAAAAATAATGGCTCTTTGCTTACATTTTCTATAACTAAATAAAATATATTATCTCCAAGTTTTAAAATATTTGTAGATTTATATTCATTTCTATTTATGTAGGAATTTTTATTAAAACCTAAACTTGATAAAATACTATCTTGTTCATTTATCATATTAAATCTTTCCATTGATTTAAATATAAAGTTATCTTCTATTAATCCACATTTAATATTTATACTATTATTTTCAAATGCTTCATTAATATAATAACATATTTCATTTCTATTATAATAATTCTCTTCTAATTCTATAATATGTTCTTTACTATCAATAACTATTTTTAATCTATTATTCTTACCTTCTATTATGTTCTCTTTTGTATTTCTTGGTAATTGTATATTATTTATATTAATATCTTTAAATTTTATCTTATTTTCAAAATTTATCATGTAATCATTGAAACATTCACTATCAACAACTTTATTGCTCTGTATTTCTATTATTTTATCTTCAAATAATTTATCTTGTTTTAACAATCCCGAAAGGGTATTATTTATAGACAAGTTATTATTTTTCTTTTTTTTCTTTATATTTAATTCAATAACATTATTATTCAATTTATTATTTTGTTTTGTATTTTGTATATTAATAGTTTCAATTTTGTCAGACATATCTGTTGTATCAGATTTAATATCTGTTTCTTTATTTTTTTTGGCTTCTACTAATAATTTAATTAACGCTTTTTTTGAATCTTTTTCTTCTATTTTTTTTTCTTCTAATTTTTTTTCCTTTTTTATTTTTTTTTTTCTTTCT
>Ga0214923_10005995_pt1 | contig 13846 bp, 14 predicted proteins | sample LL1510_MetaG_FD_177993 | JGI IMG/M metagenome (GOLD analysis project Ga0214923, IMG submission 177993) | Freshwater microbial communities from Lake Lanier, Atlanta, Georgia, United States - LL-1510 | ecosystem: Environmental > Aquatic > Freshwater > Lake | place: USA: Georgia | collected... | reverse complement strand
GATGGCACTGGTGGCGGTGGCACTGGTGGCGATGGCACTGGCGGTGATGGTGGCACTGGTGGCGATGGCGATGGTGGCGGCGGTGGCACTGGCGGCAATTGTTGCAGTGATTGTTTAACAAGATTATTAAAATGACTCCAAATTTCATTTGCTTTTTTTTTATGAAAATAGTCAAACCATCTAATTAAATTACTAGGCAAATCGGTAGGCTCCCATTGATTTTTATTTTCTTGAATTCCCATAACTTTGTCTAGTATATTACCGTGGTAAGACTCTTGAGTATAACTTAATTCGGTTCTTACATCAATAATTCTATGCTTATTTTCTGGACTTGCACGTGCATTGCTTTGTTTTTCTTCCCGTTTAATATCACCAATTTTTTGATTATTTCTATAAAATGCAGTTTTACTTAAATATTCTTTATACTCACTAGTTGTATTTTCAATGATTTTATCATAACTACAACTCTTCTCTGTTGCACTTGAGATATATTTTGTGCTGTTGCTATCAGTAGGATTTGCTTCATTAAATAATGTTATGTCTTTACGTTGGCCTGATATTAGTATAATTTTACCTACTTCTTTATATTGATCTAATGTCTTGAGTTTAATATTTTCAGGTGTTGTAGAGATACCACGACCTTTCTTTTTAAACTCAAAGTATTCATTTTTTTCTGCATCATAATAAATAAATCTTGTACATTTTTTAGATTCATTATAGTAAAGATTGATTATATTTTTGGACATTCCTAAATAGTACTCATCATCACTTCCGCCAAAATAATTATATCCTGATAGTTCAAATCCTTGATTTGTATTATAATTTCTATAAATTAGACGTCCATTATATTTTCCAAATACAATGAACATATAATCATTTAAATTTTTAATTTCATCTTTTTGTCTATTAAAATTAGATTCAATAGTATTTAAAGTGGTTTCATTACTTTTAAATTTAATAATTGTTCCAGTATGAGCTAGCTTACTTTTAAACCATAAGGTTTCTTCTTTATTAAGCGCCTTTGTAGTAATCATACCAGTATATTTACCTTGCTTAAACATTAAATCCCAAGGAACAATGGCTTTAAAATATTGATTTCCATCAAAACTAAATACTTCAACACACGTTTCATTTGACAACATCATTAACGCAATTTTACCACCTAACCCAGCAATACCACTACTACAATCAGTTTTATGATTTTCTCTATACATAGAGAACATATTTACAATATTATTTTTATTCATACCATTCCCATCATCAATAATTAAAATTGAATCGTCGATAATTTCAAATATTATAGATTTTGCTTTTGCATCAATTGAGTTTGCACAAATTTCTAAGAAAGCTTTAAAATAATTAAATCCTTTTGTACGTAAACCATTTAAATAACCAAGTTCATCAATATTACCGCATCGTGTTTCCATAATGATGTCGCTATTAGGTGCTTGCATTTTTATATTGAAATAAAAAAATACTTTTATATTTCAATTTTTTTTAAGTACTTTATAAAAATGAATAATAGTTAATAATAAATATATATATATATATATATTTTAATGAAAGGTGGCGTAGTTCATACTAAATCATACAACTCGATTGAAAATGCTATTGATTTTTTTTTAAAACATTCTACATTAAAATTACTAACTAACACTTCGATTTCATGTGTAACATTTGTAGCTACATTAGACCCTGATATTGAATCATCATTAATACCATTAATAAGCTCACGCGATAACACATATGCGTGTCCTGTTAATACATTATTAATCAAAGTATTTCCTTTAATAAGTAATAAATTATATTACCAATTAGTGAAGTATTCTGTTACAAAGATTTTACCGGATGATTTAACAGATGATTTAATCAAGGGTATATATATTGATAAAGAAAACAGAATATCTAAAAGAATCAAGCGAGGCGATATGAACCCTGATCAATATGGGAATCCTCAAACTCGTAATAAGATAGAAATTACAAAAGTGAAAAAATTTGAGAAAGAATTTGATATTCAACAGGATATATATAATAAAACTTATGATCCTAAGTCTGTTTCTAAGTATGATGCAATATGTCCTCGTCCAATACATAAAGAAATAAAACCAATCGGAGAGATATATGAGGTAATAGAATCCTTACAAAAGAAAGAAGATTTAGATGAAATAAAACGGTTGTTTATTGAGGTTACAGGGAATAATGTGCATCAAGTAGGATTAATATATATGGAAATGATGGATGGATGGAATATAGTTTATGATGTATTATATAAAAATCCTGATATCAGTGACGAGAGAAAACAATTTTTTAAAAATATGTTTCGTTATGAAATTGATCGTTTGCACAGCATAGGATATGCTCACTTGGATTCTCATCACGAAAATGCTATGGTTAATTTACAATATCCATATTTAACTAGTGATACGAGAAGTGATTTTATTGGTAGAGTAATTTTAATAGACTTTGGACGTAGTAAAAAAATATCAGATGAGAGTGATAAACAAAAAGAAAGATATATAAAAAATGATATTAAAATCTTAGAAGACTTTACTATTAAATACAGCGGCTTTATATTAGATAAAACAGCAAATTATGAGAATATAAATCGACTACGTATTAACTTTAATAAAAAAAGGAATAAAGAAAGGAAAATCGATCCAAGATTAGAATTTTATATTAATAAACAGATTATACCTGAACCACCCGGCTGGTTACAACGTACCTCATTAGCAATTAGTAGGATACCATCATTCTTTACTCGAAAAATGATGCCGCTATATCAAACACAGCAACATTTATGTCCAAATCAACAACCGCTACCTGAAATAGTGGCAGAACAAACTTCCGAGCGAACACCGCAAACACCACTAGCGGAAATCGTGCTAGATAAAATGGCGCAAACACCGCAAACACTACCAGCGGAACCAGTGTTAAATCAAACTATGAATTATGCTAAGAATTATGAAATGGCGCAAAAACCGCAATATTCCGCGCGAACACAGCGACATTCCGCGCGAACACAAACTAAGAAAGATGAAACGTCGCTTAGTCAAATGGCGCAAACTTCCGTGCGAACACCACGACCTTCCGCACGAACACAGCAACCTTCCGCACGAACTACACAAACAACAAAGCAAGCCTTACATATTGCCCAATATATAGGTGGACGACAAAGGAATAGATATTCTCGTGTAAATACACGCAAGAAGCGACGTAGACAAAAGATGCCAGCAAAAAATAATTCTATATCACGTAGAAGTACTCGAAAAAAACGGTAATTCTTTGCGTTTTCAATTTTTTTTTAAGTACTTTATAAAAATGAATAATAGTTAATAATATTATACTAGTACATTTGAATGAAACAGATAACCATACAAGGCAAACATCAAAAAACTAAAATAGAAAAAGCAAATAAAAATTATGAAAATAATGATAATACACAGAGAGAATGTATGAAAAATATAGATGAAAAATATTTCGACTATAATATTCAAAAAAAATTAATTAATCGATTATATTTAAATGAAAACTTTCCTTATAAAACCGAAATTATAAAAGAATTAGATAAAAAATTATCAAGTTATATTAGTCAAGATATTCATAAAAATAAACATACGCAAGACTTTAGTATTAGTAGAGACGAAATAATTGAAAAATTAGTTTTATCGAAGTTAAAATGTTTTTATTGTAATTGTGATATGGTATTTTTATATAATAAAGTAAGAACGATGAATCAGTGGACGTTAGACCGAATAAATAATACTTTAAATCATAGTAATAATAATGTTATTATTTCTTGTTTAAAATGTAATTTACAAAAACGATGCCAAAACCACGATGATTTTTTATTTACAAAACGTTTAACTATAAGTAAAATATAAAATTATTTTTTGTATGTGAAGTAGCGACGTTTTTTATGCTTATGTTTTGTATGAACTCTATTTCTTCTCCGCTTTTTATACTTTTTAACAGATGACTGCCTTTTATATCCGCCGTGGCCGACTCCACTTAATTTTTTTGATTTATCTAGTATATCTTTCTTTAAGCTCTCTAGTAGTGTTATTATATCATCAGGAGGAGATTTTTGATTATTTATAGAATTAAAATGCAATACATTTGGTGCTATATCTGAGTATTTTTCTTCATTATGAATAATATCTAATAATAGTTCCTTCATACGTTTGTCTCTCTCCGCAATTAACAACTCTGAGTTTTTAGATTCTATATAAGCAATCAATTTATCCAATTTATTGTTATTGATTGATTTAGCAGTATTCTTTTCCTTTAAATTAATGAAAGTCCGGTAACCATCGTCATACGTTTGTAATTTCCACACTTGAAGCTGAGATTCTATTTTTGATTTTAACTCAGCAATCAAATGATCAATCAACTCTATTTTTTTTATTTCTATTTGATATATGTTATCTAACACTTCATCTTGCTTTGTAATTAGTTTTTGTAAGTCCTTAGATGCTGTATCATATAACAACTTATTTAAGAGTTTTAATATAGAAGAAGGGTTAGGTTTCTCAAAATTATCATCACAATACTCAAGTACCGTTGATTGTATCGGTAAGTATTTTTCTTTATTAAGAAGCACGTATAATTGTTCCTTCATAATTTCTTCAGCATCTAGCTCATGCTGTTGTTCGGTCATCGCTGACTTTAAGTCAGTAATCAATGTTTCAATTAATTTGAATTTACTCATTCTTTATATATGTTGTTAAAATAAACTATAAACTATAAACAATAAACTATAAACTATAAACTAAAAAATATAAACTATAAAATATAAACAATAAATTATAAAATATAAAAAAATAAGTATTTAAAAAAAAAATTACTATAACTTTAAATAATGGCTTATGTTAAACAAAATGATTTGTTATTAACTAAACTATTAGAGTTTTATACTGAAAACAATAATATGAAAAAAATGATAAGCATAATAACAGGCGATTCTAGAATATCATTAAGAATTGTGGATTGGTTTGCAACTAATTATGCTAAAAAATATTATACTGTCTATGAAGTAAATAATAAACGATTTAAAGTCTATAATGATTACAAACTTAATTTAAAAGCATACTCTAAAAAACGATTTGATCCTTTTTGTAGATGGGAACGCATAAGTATACCCTATGAAAAAGATGTATTTATTCAAACTACAATCGGACAATTAAATTTTTTTAAATGGGCAATTCAAAATGGTATTGTGACTTATATTGAGAATAATTATGCAGAAATAGAAAGTGATATGAATTTAAGACATAGCATTAAAAATAAAGATAAAACAAATGATTCTAAAACACGCAAGAAAAGAGAAGAATTATCTATAAGCGCAACCAAAAGTATAAAACGAGAAGAAATAAATATAACAATCGAGTTTAAATAAATTATAAATTATAGATTATAAATACTTTAAAATTATTTATATAAATAATTCATTATATAAATAATTATGGGAGCCATACTATCCACGTTACCTAGTTTTACTCTATATAATTTTGAAAAGATTCAAGAACATATTAAAAATAAATCAATTATTATAAACACACTTGAATCAACAAACCAAGAGTGTTTAATAAGTGGAACTATTGGCATTGAAGAAGAAATTAAATTATTGAACGCATATTTGAAAACCAATAAAACAATTTTAATAATTATTTATGGCAGAAATAATAGCGATATATCTGTGATTAAAAAACATAAACAACTGCAATCTTTGGGATTTACAAATATTGCACTCTATTTAGGCGGATTATTTGAATGGTTATTATTGCAAGATATTTTTGGGTATGATAATTTTCCTACAACCACTAAAACCATAGATATACTCAAATATAAATAGTATATTATAATTAACATTTCCAACGAGCATTGCAATTTAAACACGTAACAAATGTTGTCATTGGTTCATCTGCACTCCTTGTTTGCAACTGATAATATGTGCATTTTCTAAAGAAGTTTTGATTTAGTTCTCTCTTTTCCAATCTAGCAGCTCTGCTTTCAATGTCTAAACATTTTAAACATTTAAAATTATTTGTTGAAGCTTCTACCTTCGGTGTATATTTATTTTCTGTTTTGATTTTAATATCTTCAATTAATGCACCCCATTTTTCTGGAAGCATTTCTTGATGAGTCATAAAGGCTAATTCGTGTGGCTTAATTTTTTTTTCTGTAATTAATTGTTTAATTGAATCGGTTTTTAGATTTATATAAAGTGTTTTAAATTTATCTAGATAAATTCTAACAAAATAAATATTGTTCCATTTTTTAATTATATTTTTTTCATCTGCTTTACTTAACGTATAATTATACATTCCAACTTCTAAATTACTCCCATCTTTAAAATTATTTAATATTTCACCTAATTTAATTTTTATATTTTTTCTAAACTCAGTTGGATTATTTATTGTTTTTGTGGTTGTTGTCATTCTTATTATAACTTGAAAATTAAAGTTTAAATAATTTTCAATTTATTTATTATTATTATTTATTATTTATTATTTTCTTCTTCGCTTGAATAAACATACTCTTCATTTTCTAATTCAGAATCACTAACGCTTTCTTCACTATTATCTGTTTCATTTAATGCTTCCTCTATTTTTGTTAGATTAAGAGTTGTTGCATTTTTTCTTTGTTCTGTAGGAGCAGTTGATGCAGTTGATACAGATGATGCCGCGGATGCCATCGTTGTAGTATTTGCTTCATTTAATTCAATATTATTATAATCATAAATTGATAAGCTTTCTAACCTTTCTTTTTTAATACAAAGTATTGCGGCTGGTCCATATAATTTTATAGTTGTATCTAATTTAAAAACAAATGGATTTTTTGTATTATTTCTTCCAACTACTCTACCCCATAATTCAATCGTTGTTTCATTATTTAAATTATAAACCATTACTTTTTTAAAGTCTTCAGACTTTCTTAATCCACATTTCTTATATATATTTTCTAATTTATCTACATTACATTCATTTAAGTTTCCCGTTTTATCAACAATAATAAATGAAATCATAATATTTATATGTTTATAGCCTAATATAAGTTATTGAAATCGGTTTAAATAGTTTATGTTATATATTTATAAAAGAAGATGTTACTATATGTTACTAATAATAATATTAAATTTGACATTTTAAGCAACTACATAAAAGAAGAAAAAAATTATAGATTAATTTATTCTATTGATGGAATCTATAAAATAGAAAATGAGATACTTTATAAATTAAGTATTATGAATGAAAATAGTAAATCAATTATGATAAATAATAAAAATATTTTAGTCGACGAATCAAACATTTCATATACTATTGTTAATAGTATTCCAATTAAACACGTATGCTTAACTATTCGCGCAGAATATTATAAATAAAATAAAAATGTGTTTTTGATTATAGAATATAATCAAAATAAAGTATATAATATATATTTTATAAATAATAGTAATGAGATTGATTCTATTATTAATACTATTTTATAAAATTATAATATAAATATATTACTATAAAATATTTATATACTAATAACTAATGTCTCTGGAAGATGAGTTTCATAAAAACAACAAACATAAATATAATAAAAAAAGTTTAGTGGCAAAGATTGAAGTAACTAAAAAAGAAGATATAAGTAATATTACAAATAATATTAATTCTGAACGATTTAATCATTTATTAATTTTAATTAATAATAACAATAATCTAGATTTAAATGAATATAGTCAACAAACTGTTATTACTAATAACCATCCAGCTTTTAATGTAGATATAGATATAGAAAAAAATGTATTTAAATTAGAGATCGATCATTCTATGGTTGGCGGCTGTCTGTTAGTAAAAGTGTTAGAAACTATTATTAATTCTAAAGAGAGAAAATTTCCAGAAACTAGTATTATCAAATCAATATATTATTCAGGTTTAAATATATATAATATTTTTAAGTTTACACAGTTAACCAGTGTTTGTTTAAATAATAGTAATAATAGTAATAATAGTAATACTAGTAATAATACTAATACTAATAATAAAGGATCTTTGTATTATTACTCACGATTATATACAATTGATAAAACTTCAAATATTCCTCGACTATCAGTAGCTTATTATACTATTTTTAATGATGCATTAATTGCTTTAAATAAAGAAAGAATTAGGATCGGCATTCCAATTCCATTTGAAAATAATTCTTATACTAACAATAATGTGGGTATTATTATTTTAGAATATCAAAAAAATATGTCTTTATTTGAAACTCATAATTTACTTAAAAAAATAAGTAATTTAGCATATATTAGTAACACTTATAATTTATATTTTACGAACATTTCAAAATATATACAATTTAATAATTCGTTGTTGAGAGAAAAAATAGATATTATATGCAGCACCTTTATTACAAATAATAATTGTTTAAATGGGCGTTTCTCTTTACAACCTACTATAAGTGTTATAGAAAATGCTTATATGTCAGTGCATATACATTTATTAGGTGATAAACAACGGGCTGAGGTATATGTTAATGTTACTACCCATAATATAAATCAAAAATGGCCAAAAGTTAAATATTTAAAGAATCCGTTATAAACTATATTTTTAACTATATTAAAATTATATAAGATGTTATATAATATAATTTTATCTGTTATTATATCTATTATCATTATTATTATAATTCATTATTTATTTTTGTTTTTTAAAGATACTCTTACAGTTCCTATTGTAAAAGATATGGTTATAAAACCAACTCAGACTTATAAATATTTAGAAACTATTTCTAATGATTCAATTAATTCAACGAATCTAAATGATTCAAACAATTCAACGAATCTAAACAATTCGAATGAATTAAGCGATTTAAGTGATTCAAATAATATGAGGTTAGAACTAAAACATTATTTAAACGATTTAAATTATACATCAAATAATTTAGATATTAAATTAGATAGCCAATTAAACTCAAAATTATATAGCGAAATACGTTAATATTAAATTGAAAAATATTAAAGAATATTAAAGAATATATAATATACATAGTATAATACATGTTGAATAAACATTATATAACAAAACTTCCTAAATTTGAACTTTCTTATGACACTATTTTACATAAGAAAGTTTTTAGTGACATATTTATGTTAATTCCAAAAGGAAATAAAGTATTAGCTTGGTTTACTTATGAAAATGAAAATAATATTTGTGTTTTATTTCATTTAAATAAATGTAATAATTTTACTAAGATTGAAGTGGTTGATTCTTGTTTTGATAAAGTATTATCTTATGGAACAATTATATATGGAACTTATTTTAGTTATAATAAACATAATTTTGTAACTTGTGAGGATATTTATTATTTTAAAGGAGAAAATATACAAAATACGCAAGTAAAATATAAAATAAATATTTTGAATAGTATTTTTAAAAGTTATTTGCAACAAAAAGCCTATACTTCTAAGTTTGTTATTTTTGGAATGCCTTATATGAGTGAAAAGATACAAAATGTATATAATAAAATAAAAGAACTGCCGTATGAAGTAGATGCGATTGGTTTTTACATTTTAGAAAAAACAAAACTCCTAGGGATTTTGAAGTGTGTTCACGCGGCAAATGAAACCATTTTTAAAATAAAAGCAAATATTGAAGAAGATATTTATAGTTTATATTGCAAATCAACAAATAATGATAGTACTGAGTTTTATGGTTATGCTGGAATATTTGATTATAAAACAAGCGTTTTTATGAATACTCATTTTAGAACTATAAAAGAAAATCACAATTTAGATCTATTAGAAATGAGTGATTGCGAAGAAGAGTTTGAAAATATTAAAGAAGACAAATTTGTAAATTTAAAAAAAATAATGTATATGAAATGTAAATATAATAAAAAATTTAAAAAATGGCAGCCGTTTGAAGTAGTTCATTTTGGAGAGAAGCTATTGTCAAAAAAAGACATTAATTATTTGGAATACAATTATTAGAATATTAGAATGTTGATATATATATATATAAATATATGAGTACAACAGTTGTTCCAGATGATCTAGATGATCTAGAATTAAACCTCTCAAAACCAGTCTCAAACCCAGATACTCGTGGTCCTTTTATAAATAAAATTAAATTAAATCGTCTAGTAAAATATGATGATATAAAAGATTTTCCAATATGGTGGTCTGGGTTTTATGTTGATAATCCTGAATTAAATGACATTATTAATGGTTTTGATACAAAAGGTGAGTTTATAGCATCAGAGATGATGAATGCTTCACAGTTCCTTAAAGGGTTTACCGATCTTGAAGTTCGAAATTATATTGATTTTGAAGATGATATAAAAGAAAACACTGTAACACTCGTTACTACACCAGATTCATTGATATCAATAGACGAGTCCTTATTGACTAATCGCAGCATAAATAGCATCACTAGCAGCGCCAGAAGCACCGCCAGAAAAGCCAAGAGCCGCAATGATATACGGATGCCTCGGATGAAACGGGGTGAATTGTTTTCTGCAGAGTTTACAAAATTAGCTTTATTATCTAAGCCCAAAAATATAGGGTTATTTGTTAATTGCGAGACTCTAGCCGAGTTTGTTAAGAAAATTTTTTATAAGATAGAGTTTAATATTATAATAAACTGGTATCAAAAAATAAAACAAAATGTAAAAATATATATTTTTAACTTGCAAAAAAATTGTTTTAATATAACAAAAGTGTTAGAAGAAAAAGTAGAAAAAGTGTTAAAAGAAAAACTAGAAAAACAACTAAAAAAAACTAAAAAAAAACTAAAAAAAAATACATTACCTTTAAATAAATATATTACTTTTGAATGTTTTAATTGTGATAATTTAATAGATTGCGCTAGAATTATAAATCAACGAATAAAGAATGCGGATTAAAGAAGTGATAGTCAAAAAATTATTAGAATATAGTTATATAATTATATATTTATATTATATAAATATAATATAAATATATGAGTACAAAAAAAAAATATCGGGTTCCACCTTTAAACTTAGACGTTCCAAAAAGAGATAGTATAATTGGCGAGATTACAATCAGTCCACCCTCAAACTCAGATACTATAATCAGTCCACTGTCAAACCCAGATACTATAATCAGTCCACTAGTTAGTCCAGTAGTTAGTCCACTAATCAGTCCACTCTCTCACCCAGATAGACGCGGCCCTTTTATAAATAGTATTAGATTAAGTAGTTCACTAAATTATTCCAAGATAAAAGATTTTCCAATATTTTGGTCTGGTTTTTTTCTTGATAATCTTGAACTAAATGATATTGAAAATGGGTTTGAAACAAAAGGTGAACTTTTGGTAGAAAAAATGAAGAAAACATCTAAACTCATTAATGGTTATACGAGTCTTGATGTTATAGATTATAGTGATGATGAAGATAATGAAGAGAATACAAAAGAAAACATTGTAACAGTTGTTACTGGACGGGATTCATTGATATCAGTAGATGAATCCTTAATCTCGACGTCACGCAGCAGCCTCAGCAATCTAAGTAGTTTAAGCGGCTTAAGCGGCCTTAACAGCACACAACGCACCATACAACGTGCCACAAAAAAACAATCAACTGCTGATAAAATTATAGAGTCCGGTAAATTGTTTTCTGAAAAGTTTACAAGATTAGCTTTAAAATCTAATCCTAAAAATATAGGTTTATTTGTTAATTGCACCCCCGCAGATTTTGTTAATAAAATTTTTTATAAATTAGAGTTTGATATTATACAAAAGCATTATGAAGATATTAAACAAAAAGTAAAAATATATATTTTTAACTTGAAGAATATGAATTGTTTTTATATAAAACCAACATTTGAATTATTACTTGCACGGTTAAATAGTAAAATATCAGATACTCAATTAAAACAAATTATGAAAGATAAGATTAAACCACTTCTTATAAAATTAGAAAAAAATAATTGTTATCAGGCTAAAGCGTTTGTTATAAGCCAAATTGAAAGATTAAAACAGATTCCTATAGGTGAATATAGTAGATATTCATATAAAGATCCAAAAAAACGAAAAACATTCTTTACTAATATTATTATTAATCCAATTCTTGAAAAATTGCAAAATATTAAGTGTAGTAGTATTAAAATACAATTTCAAAAACAAATAAATGATTTTCTAAAGAGTGACTTTAATGCTAGTATTGAAAATATAGAGCTCACTTGGAAATTGCTAATTGGTATACTAACAAACTTGCAAACAATTTTACATAATCACAATATTAACAATTGTGTTGAAATATATGATATACTTAAAAATATACTAATAATTGTAGAACATGAAAGTTCCCTTACTGCAAAAGAAAAAAATGACATTACAGCATTTTTTATTAAAGTTAACAAGATTTTGGATGATGAAAATAATAAAAATTGTTTTAATATAAAAAAACTGTTAGAAAAAAAAATTAAAAAAAATCTTAAAAAATCAAAAAAACTAGAAAAAAAAACTACTACCAAAAAAAATAAAAAAAAATACATTACGTTTGAATGTTTTACATCTAATAGTTTGAAAGATTGTGCTAAAATTATAAATCAACAAATAAAGCTTTCTTCCGCTTTGAAAGAAAAAAAATAATTTTTTATATATATATGTATTATATATGTATTGTATATATATAAAAGTATGTCTATACAAAAACCTATTATTCCTCCTTTAAATATATCAAAAGTACATACAAAAGGTGTTTTTGTAGATAGTATCAGGTTAAATAGTGCGCTAAATTATTACGATATAAAAGATTTTCCAATATGGTGGTCTGGGTTTTATGTTGATAATACTTTAGTAGATAATCAAATAAATAGTTTTAGAACAAAAAGAGAGCGTACAAAAAAACAAATGTTAGCTGCCTCTCGGAAAACTCGTGGGTTTAGTTGTCTAGATCTGAAACCATTTTTAAATCCGCAAAATGAGTTTCAAAATACACACACTATTGCAATTACTAGCCATGATTCATTTATATCATTTGATAAAGAGTTAACTAATTTTTTAGATTCACAAGGCTATTGCGTCGACTCTACTAATATCCCTATATATAGTCCCAGAAGTCGCCCAACACGCCTTGGTACACAACGGGGGCAGCATATCCCATTAGGCCTTGGTACGCAACGGGGGCAACATAGCTCAACCCGCCGCGGTACACAACAGGGGCAACATAGCCCAACCCGCCGCGCTACACAACGCAAATCAAAATCTGGTGTAACTATGAATCAAGATAATGATTTTTCTAGAAAATTTACAAAATTAGCGTTAGAGTCTAGTCCTGAAAATATAGGGTTATTTGTTAATTGCACGCCAGCACAGTTTATTGAAAAAATTTTTTATAATATAGAGTTTGATATCATACGAGCCCATTATGAAACTATAAAAAAAAATGTAAACTTATTTATTTTTAACATAAGCCCTAATAAATGTTATGATATAAAAGAAAAAATACAATTAATAATTCAAGATTTAAAATATAATAAATTAGAAAACAATACAATAAGTGATATTAATTCAATTATTGAAATATTAGAAGATAAAAATTGTTATCAAACAATAAGAATAGTTGATAAAATAAAAGAACAAATTGACTTATTAGATTCTAAATTACAAAAAAATAAATCATATAAATTAACAACTTACTTTAAAACTGATGTTGTTAAAGATGCTATGATAGACACATTTAATACATCATTATTAACATCATTAGATGAATTGTTAAAAAATAAAAATTGTTTTTTTATTACAAAAAAGTCTGAAAAAAAAATAAACGCTTTAAAAGAAAAGAAAATTACAACTAATAATCTGCCAAAGACATTAAAATAGATCAAAGAAAA
>Ga0214923_10005991_pt1 | contig 13855 bp, 10 predicted proteins | sample LL1510_MetaG_FD_177993 | JGI IMG/M metagenome (GOLD analysis project Ga0214923, IMG submission 177993) | Freshwater microbial communities from Lake Lanier, Atlanta, Georgia, United States - LL-1510 | ecosystem: Environmental > Aquatic > Freshwater > Lake | place: USA: Georgia | collected... | reverse complement strand
CGGATCGGTTTTTTTTCATTTTTTTTTTTTTCTCATTCAAAAAAAAAAAATATCAGATTCTTGTTTTTTTTTTTGGGGGGAGAAAATTGTTGCATCCGATTAAAAAAACCGAGCATGCAATCCATCGTCTGGTCTTCTTTTTACAATCATCATGATGATCATCATGACAAAGTATCCGATGCGTTTGGGGAGTTTGTCACGCTGGAGCAGCAGGACACCATCCGGGGCTGCATGGGATGGTGGGATACCCACTTCAGCCCAGCACCGATTGACTCGCTGGCTTCTCATTTTTCCGATAGCCTGAAGGACGCCATGCTAATCGATAATCGATCCAAGAGATTCCACAGAACCGATTTTTATGCCGACCCGACATCCAGACTGCACTTCCAGGCCATGCTCCTCCCCATCCGCAGCATAACACCCTCGTTCTCCAATAAGGAGCAGGGCATCATTGTATCTCAGAATGGCGGCGGGATGCGGCGCGCCACATTCCTCCCTGGCGTTTTTCCGCCCACCATGCCCCTGACCGAGATCCTCCCCAAGCTCGTCCAAAAGGCCGGGAATCCCAGCGACTATGCGCTCATCGGCTACAGGACCCGATCCGTCGAATGGAGGGCCGTGGACACGCTCAAAAAATCCAAACGATACCTCCGATCCCTCACCAAGCGATGCGCCGACTCGATCCTCGGCCTCATACGCAGGTATGGTGCAAGGGGCATGCCCTACATCCTACGCAGGGATGCGACGGAATGGGAATGCGATGACTCGCAGTTCGTGAGGAACCTGTCGTGCCTGCGCCTCCTGGAATCATACTACGGGCGAGCCCCTCTCCCCCAATCGACACGGTACCAGCGGCGGATCAATGTCCGCAACGATCCGCATGCCATGGTCTACCTGTCCCCGGCAAAGGTCGATTACGATGCACTCGATGACGAGTTTGGCAAACCACAGCTCCTGATCGCCCTGCTTCCATCAATGAACAAACAGGTTGCAATCCCATGGGGGCTCATCGAACGATCCGTCTTTGCATGGAACTGGTGGACACAGGTCATTGTCTTGTACCGGTTGAGCGCATATTACGGCCGTCTCGCCGATATCATGAGGCGGTTTGTTCCGGCAGAGACCAACGAGATTGCCGTCCTGTTTGAGGGATCGGCCGCGCTGTTCACGGTGCACCCTCCCGCTCAGTCGGTGTGCATCCGGAGCCTCCAGGAGCTGGGCAGGAGGCGGAGCAGAATTGGGTTCTACATGTTCAAGGACGGATCGTGCCGTCTCGATATCACGTGCCATGTCCTCCATGGACTCATCTACCTGACCCGATGACGCATCCCATCATGATCCGAGACCGGATCCGCGTCTCAATGGTCGCGTAAATAAATCGAATGACGAGCATATCCGATGCACACTCCACCCTCAGCAACCCATACAGGCGAACGGACATGTAGGGAATGATCCGATGCAAACGCACAATCGGCTCCTCGTAGCTTCCCACCAACTCGTCGAGGAGCACATCCCGCCAATAAATCCTTAACGCGTGAGTGCCGGGCGTCATGATGCGGATGCCCAGGATCAGATCGACCGGGTCGTTAGACAGATCCAGTCTTGTCAACATGTTGTGGGTTTCATTCACAACGACATTCTTGGTTGGAAATCCTTCAAAGACTTCATCCACGGTTAACCTGTGGGGATTGCGTTCGTATTCATGCCATGCGTCGTTCATGCCGGGTATGTTTGGATCGAACGATGATATCATGTCCTTGCACCTGTCAATGATATCGTCATCATCGTCTCGGAGTATAGAGTAGGATGAGTTGCCCATTTTTTTTGGTTGATATGACCAATACTATTCGTTAACTCCGACATGACCCCCGGGCAGACTTGGATTAAGAACGGATCCTACAAACCATGCACGGGTCAAACCTAACTCTTTTTTGAATTTATCTAATCTGAGGATAGGAGATGCGAGGAAGTGAAGATTTAACCTGACGGCCCATTTTTTTGGAAAAAATATATTGAATGGAAAAAAAAATGCCCTGGGAGGAATTCGTCGATTCGACAAAACTAGTGGCAAAGTGTTTTGCCGTTTGCATAATCTTCATTTTCATCCCGCTATCTATCATCATGGGAATCGCAGGGGTCATTACCACGGCTATCCTCCACACCACGGTCCCTCGACCTGGGAAGAGTGTCTACCTCATCCTGATAGAAGCGACCTGCTCATTAACCATTCTGGTTAATGCTTTTTTCTTATACACTCTTGTAGCATGGCCACCAACTGTTTATTACGATGTTGTCATTTATATTGGGGTGGGGATCATTGTATGTGCACTGGGCATCATCGCGTTGTCAAGAGAAGGAGACTTGTCCAGGAACCATCAGCGGGGACTGAGTGATGCGGTGCAGGGGCTGCTATGGACGACGGTCGGTCTCCAGGCGATATGTTTATCGGGCACTGTCATATATGGTCTGGATACGTATGGTGTGATAGACCTGAGCTAGCACGGATTTATTCGAGCGTCCTTCCGTAATCACGGTGAATCCTAAACTTGGGACAGGATCCTCACTTTCCGACAATAATTGTGAGGATTGATTGTCTGATCATCAACCTCATACGAACTTGGTATTTGTAAATTACTTGGGATCTGATCGAGTCAAAAAAAAAAAAGATGCAATCCCCAAGAAATGACCTCTCTTTCGGATGAGTTGATCAAGTTCATACAACAATGTTGTTTCTGGAAGATAGGCAAAGGAAGTCGAGAACTCATCACCACGGAATTCAGGGATCGACTGACGCCGGACCAGGTGAAATCCGTATCGGCCTTTATCGAGGATCTGGTGCGCCGTATAGATGCTCAACCACAAGAAGAGGCTCTTCCGCGGTTGATTATGGATCCAAAAGAGAAGGATTGGATGATTCCGATTGTGGTAGCACTTATCGTGCGTCATGATATACCATTCCTCCAGGGTGAAGACGACATCCTCTTGGCGCTATACAGGTGTGGCTATACCGACATGGAGAGGGTCATGGCGATCCTCAACAGATTACGTCTGATTGAGATTTTTAAGGGTGAGCTGACGATTCATCATGTTCCCGAATATTTTTACGAGTCGTTAGAAAATATTTTGAAACGTGTCCGTTCAAAAATTATAGATCCCAATGATCATAATGAATTGACCACCATCACACAGATCGGAACGCCTCTCCATATCGTTATTGTGGGTATAATCCGAAATGAGATATCTGACACAGATCTTCTATGTGGATTGCTTCAACAAAAAAACTTGTTCTCATTCTTTAGATATCTGTCGAATCATATAGAACGATATAATCCGTCAGATGCTCCGAGTATGAATTACTACCTGCTCATGATTATGAAATATCTCGAAAATCGACAGCGGCAACGACGATCCATGTCGATCCTATACTTGCTCTTGTTATAAACCATCGATTCAATGATTGTTGGTGGGAAGAGTTGGGTCATTGCTTAAGTGTTTATCCTTGTATTAAAACAAATGTATTCTTGGGCTTTGAGGGTGTGGCGGGGGGTGAGTGTGCAGGAGCGTCAGGCGCTGCTTGCCGGTGGTAGCAGGGCTGCTGGTGGGGGGTTGATGGACGGGGTCATTGCGGGACGGAGGATGGATATGAGGAGGTGGGCGCCGTGTGTGTTGACGTCGGCGGAGAGTGAATTGCTGGACAGGTGGACGACGGAGTGGAGGGATACTCCCAGAAGGGGGGAGTGGGTTCGGAGGGAGAGGGTGTTTGGGCTGGAGATACCGAAGGAGCATGGTGGATTGGGGCTGTCGCCGTTGTTTCACAGCCGGTTTCTGAGGAGGCTGGCGACCATGGATCGGGACGGGGACTGGTTGCACAGGATCATGGTCCCCAATTCGCTGGGACCGTCGCAGTTGATCCTCAAGCATGGGACAGAGGCACAGAAGCGGGAGATGATACCCCGCCTGGCGTCGGGGGAGCTGACGCCGTGCTTTGGTCTGACGGGTCCATGGAATGGGTCGGATGCGGGTGCGATCCAGGACACGGGTGTCATTGAGGTGCGGGACGGGGTCGAGGGAGTGAGGTTTTCGTGCGAAAAGAGGTGGATCACGCTTTCCCCGGAGGCTGACCTGATGGGTCTGGCGATCCGGATACCCCCGCACGGCATCACGCTCATCATGGTGGACCCGGACAAGATTCGTGAGAATATCGTGATTCGTCATCACCGCCCGATCGGGTCCATCTTTCCGAACGGCCACATCATCATAACGGATGCGTGGGTCCCGTTGGAGGATGGCATCATTGGTGGCAAGCGGAACCTGGGGAGGGGGTGGATGATGCTGATGGAGTGCCTGCAGCAGGGGCGGGGGATCAGCCTGCCGTCCGTTGCCGATGGAGCGAATGCGTGCGTGTTGTGGAAGACGGTGTTTTATGCGCTTACGCGCAGACAATTCTCCAAGGCGCTGATTGAGATTGAGGCGGTCCAGACGATGATTTGTGAAATGACGGTCCGGGTGTATCTCGGTAGGCTGTTGTGTGAATTGTACCACAGCACGAATAACGGGTCATCGGCATTCTCGGCGATCATGAAGTTTGTCATGACCCAGTTCTCACGGGATGTGGTCCTGAGGGGAATGGACATTTTTGCGGGCAAGGGGATCACCATGGGTCCCAGGAACCCGATCGCGCATTTTTATATGCAGAACCCGATCGGGATCACGGTGGAGGGGTCCAATCCTCTCACAAAGCACCTGATCATCCCCGTGCAGTCCCTGTTTGAGCACCACACATCGTTGCGGCAGATCCTGGGGACGCTGGAGAATCAGGATCCGAAGGCGTTTTATCGGTCGGTCCTCCAGAAGATCCCGGAGGTGATCGGGACGGTGTCCTCGTGTGTGTTGCCGGGAGATCCGGTGCGACGAGCGTCGGCGTTTGTCGGTCTGGAGTCGTACATCTGTCTGTTGTATGGTCAGTCGTTGCGGACACGGCAGGTCGTATCATCGGTGTTTGCCAATCATATCATTGGCATCCTGCTGATGTATGCCCTGGAGTGGTCGAGGGAGCGCCACCCGGGTTTTGGGAATGACGAGATTCTGAGGGATGAGTGTGTCCGATTCATACATGAGCACTACTTCGATTGTCCTCCGAATTCATCAATGAGCAGGTCCCTCATGAACCCGTTCCTACAGAGACAGCACCGTCATAAGGAGCACGTGTCGATGCTGGTGCTGCACGATCGGGAGTTTCGGGCGTGGATCGAGCAGGACATTGTGCTGATGAGCGAGGATGAGCCTCTGCGCCAGGTGTCGGAGCTGTGGGAGAGGCATTCGGGGACCATCCAGACGTTTCATCTGTCCAAGGATCTGCAGCGCCAGGTCATTGACGTCGATTCGTTCGATGAAAAGAAATAAAATTTTCAATGATTAATTAAAAAAACGCATGAACTTAGACAAGTGTCTAAAGAATGAAGATTGGGAGTGGTGGAGTTGGTTGACATCGGCGAGGCGCAACCGGATCATTAAGCAATTTCGACAATACACCACTGCTAACGTTGATAATGCAAAGACGGTGGACAAATTCAATGAGCATCTGAGGAAGAAGTGGGTGCTCCCGTTGCTGACACGACGGGCCGAGAATTGTGTGCTCAGACAATGGATGGATATAGATAGATGGAGGCAGCCTCCGATTTATGTGTCGGTTCAAAAACCACAGAGTGCTCGAGGGTCGAATCGGTCGTCTGGACAGCAGGTGGCCGTTGCTGGTGCTGGTTTGGTTTTTGAGGATTCTTCGCCGCCTTCTGGGCGTCAACCGTTTTCGTTGCAACCGCGCCTGCTTCGTGTCGACAGCAATGATTCTTCTCAGGATCAGAATTCTGATTATCAAGAAGCACAATGGACGCCGTCTCCAATTTTTGTGCCGGCTCACAAACCACAGAATGCTCGGGGATCGAGTCGGTCGTCTGGACAGCGGGCCGCCGCTTCTGGTGCTGGAGTTCTTCCCCTGGCTCGTGGTCGTTCTTACATGGCAAAAAGATCGACTGATGATGATTCGGAGGATTCTGATGATCAACAAATGAGAGCCCGGGCCCGGGCTCGTGGTCGTTCTTACATGGTAAAAAGATCGACTCCTGCTCCTGTCATATCGTCAAGATTGACTGGTGTTTTAAGCTCCATGGCATCTGATTCGAATTCTGATCAGCAACAGGATACGCCTGAACAACAAACAGAGGTTCCACTGGGGTACATTCTGCGTAAACCGGATCCTTCATTCCAGTATGGTGTGGGTGATTTCGTTGTCAGACTGGATAAATCCAAATGCACTAAGCGCAATCAGCAGGGTAATTTAGCGTATTCGCTGTTCATTGAGGTCTTAACCGAGATTGGCCAACAGGGCAAAATCATGACAAAAGGTCAAGGAAAGAAGAAGACAAAATACAACAAGCTCACGATCCAATATGTCATCCTGTCTCCCGACGATACCAGACTGCATAGTCAAACCAAAAAAGTGGAATTCGTGGCAACGGGAAACATTATAAATCCCAAGGTGCAGGTTCAGTTTGCACATGATCATTTCAAGAGTTCAACCAATATTGGTTTGAAGACGCAGCAGGGGGATCGCACTGAGCCATTCAATAAGATTGTCCCCGGAAGTATGCTATCCTTGAATACTCGCACTGCTTTCGTCAAAGGTGATTATGTCTTTGCATTGAGGAGTAGTGGTGATTATGTATTAGGACAATTTAAAGCGTTGGATAAAGATCTTTTAAAATTTGATTTTACAGGACCACCAAGAGCATACACTGGTCAGCTTGATCGACTCACGGATGGTAAGGAGCATTGCAATTTTGTCAAGATCTTTCCGCCGTCCGCACAATCACAGGCGATCCGATGTGCCTCACAGTTCTTAAAGCCGATCATTCATCCACCCCAATCATATGCCATTCATTCCAAGCCCCGAGGAGCGTAACCGCCTTACAATAATCATCGACATGATTTAAAGACGTAGCATGTCTTTAAGCCGTCTTATCAATAAGGCTGTTCAAGCTAACTCAAATCGTTTCAGAAAGACGGTTTCGACCCTGATTGATGAAAAGAAATAAATTTAAATTATAGGAAAAAGAGCATGCAGACACTGGATCAGTGTATGAAGGAGGGGGATTGGGAGTGGTGGAGTTGGTTTACTTCGGGGAGGCGCGAGCGGATCATCGAGGAATTCCAGGAATATAGTAAGACAACCCATCAACGGACGATACAGGGCTTCAATACGCACCTGTGGAACAAATGGGTGCTCCCATTGATGACACAGCGAGCCAAGAAGTGTGTGAAAACGCAGTGGGTGAAGAGGACGTCGTCCATGGATCCAAAAGCTGCTTCACCGATCTCGTCTCAAAGAGGACAGGCACAAGACCGTGCTACAGGACCGAGGAGCCAACGACGGACGGCTCCATCTCAACAGGCCGTGCAGAAAATAGTCCCACTCGGCTCCATCCTGCGCAAACCAGAACCTTCCTTCAAGTATCGTGTGGGTGATTTTGTGGTTATACTGGATAAATCGATTTGCGACAAGAAACAGAGCAAAAGCATGAGGTTATCTCTGTTCATTGAGGTCATTAAGAAAATCGTTAATGCCGAATTCACGATGAAGAATCGTGGTGAACAGAAACACCCCTTCACCATCATCCAATATGTCATCCTGTCTCCGGATGATGATAGACTCCATAATCACACCACAACAAAGGTGCAATTCGTCACAAAAGGAGACTTTATGAATCCCACAGTGCAAGTCCAATTTAAGGATAACCAGTATTTCAAGAGTTCGACCAATATCTATTTTTCGACACAAAAAACACAATCCAGTCGTAGTCAGCCATTTAATGAGATTGTCCCCGGAAGTATGCTATCCTTGAATCTTGGCATTAAGTTTGTGGTAGGTGATTATGTATTTGGATTGAAGAGCACCGGCGATTATGTTTTAGGGAGGGTATCCTCCTTGGATTGGTTAAAGAGTATAGGTAGTCTAAATGATTTAACCGAGAAGTCATATTTTGGCGAGTTTGTCAAGATAAGTGGAAAGGAGCATTGCAACTTTGTCAGGATCTTTCCGCCATCCGCACAATCACAGGCGATCCGATGTGCCTCACAGTTTTTAAAGCCATGATGAGCCTCTCACTCTTCTTATGCCTTACGGATAACATGCAATCCTTAAGCTACAAAATGGAGTTTGAATGAATTAAGAGAGGTAGGGTTTGGTGTAGAATTGGAGGAGGGCTTTTTTGAAGGTGGGGTATTTGGAGGTGAGTTTTTGGGATATCCAGAATGCGATCATCCCGAGACAGAAGCCGAGGAGGTAGCCGACGATGACTTGGGGTAGGGTGTGGCATTGGAGGTAGGTGCGGGCGAAGCCCATGAGGAGGGTGCCGATGGTGAGGATGAGAAAGAGGGTGATGGATCTGGCGTTGATTCGCACCTTGTCGTGATTTTCGAGATACAGCATATTGGACACGTGGAGGGTCAGATACATGGTGATGACGGTGCAGTGTCCTGATGGCATGCCGGGCCGGCCGTCGATGCGGTCGTCCCATCCGTCGTGTCGTCTCCGCATGGTGGTGGTGGGTCCGACGCAGCCGCCCTTGTTGAGGCTGTTGCAGTCCTTGGCTCCGACGGGTCGGACATTGAGTTGGTGGAGGGCCGGGGAGTGTTTGGAGGCCCATTTGAGTGCTTGTTCGGGGAGGTGCTTGAGAAGGGCAAAGGACAGGAAGAACATTTTGTAGAGGTCGCCGTCAATGACGCCGGATGCAAAGTACAACAGGAGTGAGAATTCCAGCAAGCTGACAAATTGAAAAAAATTTACCAGAATCTTGTTTTGTGCGTGGATCATTTATGTTTTTTGAGATATATAAATTTTTTTTTTTTAGGCGTCGACATACAACCGTTCATGGTGCTTCCGATACCATTCAATAGTGCCGTTTAGCCCGTCCTCCATGGTCATCCGAGGGCTCCACCCCAGGCTGCGCAGCTTTGACGAGTCGATCCTGTAGGCAAAGTCGTTGTAATACCGATCACCGATATTCCGGATATGCTTGGACACGTCAGCATCGGATCCCTTGATCTTGGTGATGAGATGCCTGGCAATGTCCATGACGGAGTATTCATTGGTATCGCCGATATTGTAAATCTCGCCAATGACGCCCTTTTCGAGGAGGAGGAGGACGGCCCTGCACATGTCCACGACATGGATAAAGTTCCGACGGGTCTCGCCGTTTCCGTGGATGGTGCACTTGCGCCCGGTAAGCAGGAGGGTGATGAACCTCGGGATGAGTTTTTCCGGGAATTGTCGGGGTCCGTAAACATTATTCCCGCGGATGATAATGATGGGGAGCTCGAAGCAGTGGAAGTAGCTCTGAACGATAAACTCGGCCGAGATCTTGGTGGCGGCGTAGGGGTTGGTCGGATTGGGGACCTGGTTTTCGGTGAAGCCCTCGCGCTGCACGGTCTCGCCGTACACCTCGTCCGTGGACACGTGCAGGAACCGGCGGATGCGGCCGTACCTGCGCGCCGCGTCGAGGATCGAGTGTGTCCCCCTGACATTATCCCAGGTGAACTGGATCGAGTTGTTGAAGGAGAGGTCGACGTGGGACTGTGCGGCAAAGTGGACGATGGTGTCGATCTGGAACTCGTTCATGATCTCGAGCATCCGATCGGTATCATTGATATCGTCCTCGTAGCTGCGCACACCGGGGACGTCCTCGATGTATTCCCTGCGGGAGCAGTACGACTTCTTGTCGACCTGGACAATGACGGGGGGCGTCTGTCTCTCGGAGTAAATGTGCATGTACAGCTCATGGATAAAGTTCGAGCCGATGAACCCGAGGCCACCCGTCACCAGGACATTGGACATGGCGTAGGGCTGTCGCATCAGGATGGATTTCCGGACACGCTTGAACACCCTCTGGATGGACTGGTAGATGGGCAGGACAAAGTATTCCGACTGCAGCTTTTCCGTGGACAGCTCGTTGTTGGATCGTCCGGCGGCCAAAATGGCGTCCTGTTCCTCGATCGTCATGTTCTCGTAGGTGTGAGATGGGTCGATCATCTCTCGATACATGCCGAGGATCTCGTCGTGCGTGATTGTGCCGGGGTTGACGAGGTTGATGGTCCCCGTCTTGCTCTTCTTGATCATGTCAAACAGGATCGGGAGGAGGTCCGGGAGCACCGAGATGCTGTTGGGGATGCTGCAGATCTTTTTGTAAGATACAATCTTGTGGATAAAGTTGCGAGGGGCGTCCAGATCGTCCGTGACGGGCATCCGTATCCTCACATTCAGCACGCTGTCCTCCAAGAGATGGAACAACCGGTCCGTAAAGCCCTTGCAGATGGAATAGGAAGATCCAAAAAAGTTTGGTCGATCATCCTCACCAAACACCTTGGACTTTTCGTCGTACGAAAAAATGCAGCCCGTGCCGATGTATGTCATATGGATCCCCCTCTCCCTGCAGACCATTGCGAGGGATAATGGGCCGTACAGATTATCCCTCAGATTCTCGACGAGCTGTGGACGCCCCTTTTCCAGGTAATCAATCGTGGACACACCGGGGCCGTGCGTCCTCCCAATCAGGCAGATCACACGGGACGGACTGACGGCATCAATCTCCCGGACGAGCGCGTCCGTGTCATCGACCCGTGCATTGCCGAGCACATATTCCTGATGATTCTCCGAAAGGAGCTCCCGGAGCTGCCCACCGATCCAACCCCTGCCCCCGTAAATCAGCCATGTCATTGCTTCTTTTTTAATACGATACGATAATTTTTTTACATCCCTACCAAACGAATCGTTTAAAACTGATGTGTGTGGAGGAGAGTGGTATCAGGAGAGGCAGGTCTAATGACTGTGATGAATGCAATGGCAGGATGGATGATTTGCCGAGGGATGTGCAGCGGGTCATTGGGGGCTTCTTGACGGACAAGGAGATTTGCGCGAGTCATCATGTGCTCCGATGGGATGCCATGATTCGTCGGATCAGGTTCCCGATGAGGCTGCCGACAAGTCGGGAGGATCATGTGAGGTTCTGTCATTGGTTGTGGCGGTGGAGGCGAACGATGTGTGCGGTGGAGTCGGTGGAGATCACGTATATCTTGCAGTGCTATCGGGCGCCTGTGTTTGAGATGCTGGGTCTGATCGAGCTTGACCGAGTGAGGTTGATCCGGATCATGCATGTGCTGACCTTGTTCGACAGCATGAGTCCTAGACTGTTGTTTGCGCTCCGTCGTCTGTTTTCCAAGTTCGGACGTCAATGTCAAGTCCGTGTCCATGTGGATGCACGATTGATGCCATTCTGCCGGCACATGCATGGAGAATTCATCACTTCCTCCACGATTGGGACAATGACGTCTTTTTCCGGACAAGTGCGGGACACCAGACAGACCCCTCTGACATGGCTATCCTCCTTCCCACATCGTGTCAACATAAGATGCTGGTGCTTCAATCACGATGATGCGTGCAGGACCCTCATGCGGATCCCCGATCATACCCACCATGTATCCATCATACACTCATAAAAACAAAGATCCGAGTTAGGTCTGAATAAACCAATTCTTATACAAAATAAGAATTTATTGAACAAAGCGGTCTCGACAGGACTCGAACCTGCGACTTATTGGTTAACAGCCAATCACTCTTCCTGCTGAGTTACGAGACCCTTTTCTCTTATCATGAGATCTCCTTAAGTAAGATAGATGAGGATCAGAACCATCTATTGGGCCCGACTCAGATCATTAGCATGGCAGCTGCGAGCATCATGGAAGACAAGGAGCTTGTGGGCGGCGTCGTATCTGGCAACGGTTGAGGCTCCGGTGATGGTGGTGAGATAAGAGGAGGCTTGGGTGGTCGCGACGTCGTTGTTGGTTGTGAGATCGAAGGCTGCGGTGGTGGCATAGCATGTGTAGTTGGTAGTCGAGATTTGATGGCGTGCTTATAAGCAGCAGCATCTTCCCCTGCATGATCGAGAGCCGAGTTACCAACATTATCTTTCACGGCAATGGCTTCGGGCGTCATGTTTTTCAGGAGTCTGTTGATGAAGTCGATATTGTTGAGGATGTGGACGGCAGACATGAGAGCCGTCCTCCCTTGGGGATCTTGAAGATTATAATCGAGGTCTCGATTGTTTATCAACAGATCCACAACTCTTCGACAATTATTCCAAAGCGCGAGACCAAGTGGCGTCCAATATTGATGATGATACAAAAGGAATCGGTAGTTTAATAGATCGGGGTTGGAGGCGATCTTCTTGGAGACTTCTTCTCTATCATCATTGATGATGTCCATGACAAATTGATCTAATGAATCTTTTGAGAAAGCTTGGAGGATTCGTTTGATTTCGGAATTTACGGCCACATCGGCGGCGTCTTGACCATCATTATTCCTTGCGTCAACGTTCACGCCTCTCAATATCAGATTCTTGATCATGGCAGAACGTGAAGATTTGCATGCAATGATCAGACATGTGTTGCCATCTGAATCCGTGCCATTGATATCGATACCAGGTGCAGACAGCAATACATTCATGATATTATCACGTGTTCTGCCTGTCTTTGTCGTTAACCATACAGTGGTGGCAAGAGTGAGGGGCGTGTATTTTTTTCCTTGGTATTGCAATACGGCATTGACTGCACCCGGATCATTTTCCAGCAAATCTTTAACAGTGTCCATGTTAGAAGTGGTTATGGCATCGACAAGAGACAAAGACATTTTGTAATGGTCTGGACATTTTTTTTTTTCATCTCTCAATCAAGGCTTTTTTTCATTACCTAGGGGCATGATCGTAACTAACCCTATCAAACTTTAATAATGTGAAATTGAAGATTCAGAACAGAGTTTGTGAATCTGATCCGCACAGGGTTTTTATCAAACTATAATGTTGTGCCTTTGCCTTGAACGTTCGTTAATTGTGGTTGAACGAACATTGGGTTTGATGCGGATGGTCCAACCACCACAGTCGTTGCGTCTGGTGCTGGTGGTGCGGATGGTTCAACTACTACAGTCGTTGCTTCTGGTGCGGATGGTGTTGCGGGGTTGTTTGTTAGATCTGGTCCTACCTTGTTCTTCCCCTTGAACCATTTGTACAGGAGGGAGATGGCACCCACAGAGCAGAGAACGATTGTGGTTATATAAAAACCTCGAAAGACCTTGAGGGTGCTGATTTTTCTCGTTGCGGTATCCCGGTCGGACTGCAGCTTGCTCAGCTGGAGGGCCCTTGCTGCCTTGGTGGTGTCGCTGGGGATGTAGATGAAGGTCTTGTTCTGAGTCGTCAGCTTGTCCGTAAAGGCCGGGTTGGTTCGGAAGGGGACGACCTGTTCGTTTGTGAGGGCCGTCATGTCGATGGTCGTGAGCAGCGTCCAGTCGCCGTTGCTGGTATCGAATGTCGATGAACCCTGCTTCTTGACCCACTGATAGACGTTCATCCCGCTCAGTATATTATTGGCTGGGACGGATGCATCGATGTAGTAGTATGGGCCCGATGCGATTGGACCAGAGACGATCAGGGTTGCGGGGGTATCACTGGGAGAAATGGGATCGGTCCTCACAATGACCGAGGTCGGGTTGGTCGTGCCGTTCCATATCGAGTCCTTGACGAGCACCCAGGCGGTGTCGGCGCCGTTGCGCCTGAAGAGCTTGCCGTTGGTGGTGAATACAAACTGGTTCGAGCCGGTCGATACGGTCGACAGGTTGGACTCGGCGACGGTCGATCGGACATTGCAGTACAGGGGTGTCGTTATCATGCTGGCACACGCCTGGAGTGCGACACGACACAGTTCGGGGGTCTGAAGTTGTCGGTAGACCGTGCAGTACGGCTGGTTGTTCTTGAAG
>Ga0214923_10005990_pt1 | contig 13856 bp, 27 predicted proteins | sample LL1510_MetaG_FD_177993 | JGI IMG/M metagenome (GOLD analysis project Ga0214923, IMG submission 177993) | Freshwater microbial communities from Lake Lanier, Atlanta, Georgia, United States - LL-1510 | ecosystem: Environmental > Aquatic > Freshwater > Lake | place: USA: Georgia | collected... | reverse complement strand
GCGCTCAAACCTAAACAAACCCGTCCACAACGTAAATCTAAGAGGTAAGCCATGCCACTGAAAAAAGGATTCACCAGAGACAGTATCGGAGCCAACATCAAGCGGGAAGAACGCCGTGGCAAGCCTAAAAAGCAAGCCGTGGCTATTGCCCTGAATGTGGCTCGCAAAGCCAAGCGTAAAGCCAAGCGATGAGTCGCAAGAAAGAGAAGGGCATCAACCCAGAGCTAGAGTCTGCTATCACCGACTTGCTCAAGCAGGTCATGGCTGACCCTACTGCCACCATCAACGACAAGATGCGTGTGGCAGACAGGGCGCTCAAGCTGGAGGCTCTGAAGCTCAAGATGAGTGACGATGAGTGGGGAAGTGGCTTTCTAGGACTAGAAGAGGATGAAGAGAAGTGATAACATGATTATCCCGTTATATGGAGATAAACATGGACGCTACTCTAGTAAAGTTTCTGCGCCTGGCGTTAGAGGTCATTACCGACAGGCTCATCACGATTATGGCTCTGACTATGTGTTGTGGGCTGACCAGCTACACGTTGTGGGCAGGCGAATGGGAGAGGGTGGCAACACTAGCCATCTTCACAGTTTTCAGTTATCTTGTAGTGAAAGCAAAGGAGTCTCGTAATGGACATGCTACCGAAAGTAAAGACAACTAAGTTGATGATGCGTATAGGCACAGGCATTACAGAAGGTAAGCTCTGCCCACCAGGAGAACACACTTCTGGCAAGCTGCCCTCTGGTGGCTTCCAAGCCGTGTGGAACTTCAAGAATGATGTCCCTAACGATTACTTCACCCGCAAAGAGTCTCCTACCTCTGGTGGCGGCAAGAAGGTGTACTGATGGCAAATAACATACCGTTTCAAATACAGGGCAAGACAACCCGTATTAACGTCACCACAACGGCGAATACGGTATCCATCCTGTCTGACAGCCCATGCAATCAGATAAGAGTCCATAACGGGACAGCAGCAGAAGTGTTCATCCGTATAGGGACAACAAGCTCAGATGATGCAGTCATTCCTGTAGCGGGTACGCCTGCCTATGGCACTATCTTGCACAACAACCAAACAGTGGTGTTCACAACACCCAAGCAATGTGCCAATGTTGCTGGCAACTCTATTTACTTTTCTGCCATCGTTGCCTCTGGCAGTGCAACTGTGTATGTGACGCCTGGCGAAGGTTTGTGATGCAATAAGATGGTTGATGTTGCCAAAACAGTCAGCGCAGTTGCCGCAAGTGTCGCTGCACTTGGTGGAAGCTACACACTCGCAGATAAGTTTGGTTGGTTCGACAAACCCATTTTGGCATGGTCACCAGAACATTTTGAGATTACAAACGGAACCGCAAATGGTGAATTTAAAGTAGTAGTCGCTCGTCAAAAGTTGCGAGACGATTGTGAGGTGACCAACTTCAAGATTGAGGTCAAAGACTCAGATTTTGTTGTTCATCCTGCAATCCCCAGCATTGCGACGTTCAGCGGACCCGCAACGCCGACTGTGGATAAGTTTGGGTATAAATTTACATTCTCGCCAGAAGTGCAAAAAAAGGTCGCTGTAGGTGAAGCAACGCTGATGGCACACATCAAATACAAGTGTCCTGAAAGGGAAGTGGTTGTGAATTATCCTAACCACAAGAACTTGAAATTCAATATCAACTGAAAGAAGTTTACAGATGATTCCAGCTTTGCTTGAAATTGGCGCAAAAATTCTGGACAAAGTCATTCCTGATCCAGAGGCTAAAGCCAAGGCTCAACTGGAGTTGGCAACGCTTGCCCAGAACGGTGAGCTTGCAAAGATGGCTAACGAGACTGAGCTGTACAAGACAGAGCAGAATAACCTCACAGACCGCCTAAAAGCGGATATGAGCAGCGACAGCTGGCTGTCCAAGAACATACGCCCCATGACCCTTATAGCCATCCTAGGAGGCTATTTCACGTTTGCCATGATGTCTGCTTTCGGGAAAGACACCAACGAGTCTTACGTGCAATTGCTTGGGCAATGGGGTATGCTCATCATGAGCTTCTACTTTGGTGGACGCACTCTTGAGAAAATCATCGACATGAAGGCTAGGAAATGAAAGAGAACTTTCCCTCTGCACTAGCTGCCCTGCTTAAGCACGAGGGTGGTTTTGTCAATCATCCTAAAGACCCAGGCGGCATCACCAATCTGGGTGTGACGAAAGCCACTTGGGAAACGTATGTAGGAAAGCAGGTGACTGAAGATGATATGCGAAACCTCACGCCCGAGATGGTTGCGCCACTCTACAAAACCCGCTACTGGGATGCTGTCAAGGGCGATGACCTGCCTGCTGGTGTGGACCTGTGCGTGTTTGATTGCGCTGTCAATTCGGGTCCTGGCAGGGCTATACGCCTGTTGCAGCAGACGGTGGGTGTGAAGGATGATGGCTTGCTAGGTCCAGCCACACTAAAGGCAATCAAGTCAAAAGCTGTTCAGGATGTAATAGAGGGGTTCACAGACCATCGCCAGAAGTTTTTGGAACGCCTGCCAACCTTCGGCGACTTCGGGAAAGGTTGGACCCGCAGAGTAGTCGAGGTGGAAGACCAGAGCAAGAGGTTGGCGTAATGGCCCGTAAGAAATTCCCCAGTCTGTCAGTAGGTAGAGGAGAAAAGCTCCCAGTGAGCCGTGGAGCAGGATTGACAGCCAAAGGGCGAGCAAAAGCAAAACGAGCAGGAAGTAACTTAAAAGCTCCGACAAAAGACTCAAAAAACCCAAGACATAAATCATTTTGCGCTCGCAGTAAAAGTTGGAAGGGTGAACGTGGGAAAGCAGCCAGAAAGAGATGGGGGTGCAGGTAATGGCATATACACCTAAAGCCAAGCGTGGGTTGTACTACAACATCAACAAGAGACGGGCAGAAGGCCTGCCCCCGAAAAGACCTGGACAGAAGGGATACCCTACTGCCGAGGCTTTCCGCAAGAGCAAACGCACAGCCAAGCGTTAGGGTGCTGGCAGCAGACCACCTTCAAACAGGTAGGTCCCGAAATGCCCCAGATGTACCCACGGTGCTGCCCATATCTTGATGCCGTTGTCTCTGGCTATCTTGCAAAACGCATAGTCTTCTGACAGCAGCCGCTCTGTCTCTTCTTCTATAAAGACAGGGAAGTATTCCCAGATACGGTCTTTCTGCATCTGCCCAGACAGGTCACCCACGTCATTGACATAGCTCTTGACCTTGCTCTGTAAGTGAGTGAACACTTCTCTTTTGATGAGCATGAACCCTGTACCGCCTGCAAATATCTCTACAGGCTCCATTCTTGGAACAGTGACCTGACCTTCGTAATCCACCAGATTGACCACCATGCTGCCTGTAAAGTGCTTGAGATGCTCTATCGGGTAGCCCTGCTTGACCGCCATGTCTACGTTGTACCAGTTGATTTCCTTCTTAGGGTAAATACCGCAGATGATGTCCTTGTCTGCCTCCAGCATGGTCACGATGTCATGTGGGGCAAACCTGATGTCTGCGTCAATAAAGAGCATGTGAGTACACTCTTCCCTCTTCATAAAGACATTGACAAGAGAATTCCTAGCTCTCTGTATCAAGCTCTCGTTGAACATGAACGAGAAAGAAATATCCCACCCACGTTCTTTTATCAGCTCTGGAAGTTGCAACAGGCTCTGTGTAAAGAACCCTGTACACATACCGCCGTACATGGGAGTAGCCACTAACAAATGATGTTTGCTCACGATATATCCTCTATTCTTAATACGTACTTACCCTTACTGTTCTTCCTCCAGCCGTGGACATGTATACGAATACCTGCATCCCGTACATGGCTCACAGTTTCAGAAGCCTGTATCTTCTTAATCCTCTCGCTGACAGCACTGGCAGTCACCTGCACCGCCAGCACTTCATCCTTCTTGATTGCCAGCAAGTCACACCAGCCCCACAGGTCTTGCCGAATACGAGCAAACGGATTCCAGTGTTCTACTATGGCCACTAGGTAGCCCTGCTCTCGCAGGTATTCCAGTGACCTCTGCGTGGGTGACTGCTTCGCCATCAGAACGGCAGGTCGTCATCCTTACGCTTGCGGTACGCAGGGACTTCCTCTCTGGGTCCACGGTCTTGCTGCTGCTTCTTCTGCCAAGCATCTTCACGCAGGCTTATAAGTGTTTTCCCTACACTGGTTTGCTTCACCCAGCCACCCAGCTTGAGTTTCTCTCCAGCCTTGTAGTCATGCTCCAGCAGCACGAACCCCTTGTAGTCAGGAGCCTTGTCAGACCTCCTCATGTTCTCGTCTTCCCAGAACAGCACTCCGCTGCCTGGCATTTCCCTATGTTGATTACTCATTTGCTTCCTTTCGATGTAATGTGTACTTACCGTACTCTGTGCCACCCTGCTTAACGATTGTTGTAGAGATGTTGTATCCCTGTCGTCTAAAAACCTCGATATGTGCAGCAAGCCTCATACTCCCGTAAAGCCGCAGAGCTTCCTGCGGCGTGATGCTCTGTCCCGCCAGCAGGTGATTCAATATGGATTCTCGTTGTGTAGTTCCTCTGGCGGCTGTGACTTTGGGGACTTGCTCTCCTCCGCAGTCCACTGTGCCAGCAGAGCCATCTGCGTGACATCCAGCTTCTTACGCTGTGCCTCGTTAGCCTTCCTGAACTCCAGCACCTTCGCTGTTTTGGCATCAGAAGAGAGCTTGGTAGAGCTGCGAATCTTGCCCACCATTTCGGAGTAGCACTCCATCCAATCCTCTATACGGTCAAAGCTGGCGTAGACCTCTCCGCTAGGCAGAAGAACGGCAAACGGCAGCAGAGCCTCTACATCGTCTTCTAAGGAAGAAATATCCTGCGGTACTATGTCCACCATGCCCATGTCTTTTACGGGGCTTGTAGGAGCTTCTGGAGCCTTGTAGTCCTGTATTTCTTCCGGCGTGTAGACACCAACTACGCAGCCAGGGTAAACAGAGCGGATACCTTCAGAGATACATCTAGCTCGCAGCATAGCTCTAGGGTAGTTTCTCCAGTTGTCCTTGTTGGCTATCCCTATAGACTTGGCTTGAGCTAGGGTCCAGCTTACCTTCAGGCTACCTCCAGCAGGGTGAGAGAACAAGCCTGTCACCTCTGCGTCTGTGTAGACCTGCCAATCTACCCGTCCACCTGCTTGCTGGAATCGGGCAAGCATGGCGTCAGCTTTCAGAGCAGGTCTGCCCTGTATGACGTGGTAGTCGCGCATAGCCACCGCAGGGTGAAGATTCTCCCCTTGGCAGAGCAGCATGATGGCAAGAGCCTCCTGCGTGTTCTTAAACCCGAACATCTTGCTGGCAGCGGCAACTTCTGCCATCTGCTGCATGTCGTTGAAAGGAACGATATTTGACATGTGAACCTCACTTCAAAAGAAAACGGCGTGAGCCTGGTTGATTTACTACAAACTGCTCGTAGATGTCGGGCATAGCGCTCTGGAAGAGCTTGCTGTCAAACCTCTCGCTGGTTTTGGCGTTCTTCCAAGTGGCGAGGGTATCCCCGCTGATGCTGGACAGGGTAGACGAGTCCCCCATGAAGCCCATGATGAGTGTCTCTAGGTTGTCTTTCTGAGCCTCTAGAACCTTAATCTGGTCTTTGATGCGGCGTAGGTATCCGCAAGCCTCTTCTACGGTCTTAGAAGCCGTTTTAGAGGCTTCTAGGTGGGTAGGGTAGATAGCCCTAGCTTGTTCAGGAGTCTCTGGCGGCAGCGTAGTACCTGCCTGCACATGACTCCAGTACACGGCACACTGCTTGACATGCTCTGTCTTCTGTTCTTCCGTGAACGTGAAGTCACACAAGAAGAACTCTTGACCTCCGAACAGCACTGCCAGGTAAACGGTGTCGCAGCCGTAGACCGTGGCTTCGTGGAGCATCTGAGCATAGTCAGCAGGCGGGACAGTCTTCGTGTCAGCGTCAAATTTAGTTCTGACAGCTGCGTTGTAGTTTTTACACTCGACAAGAATAGGTTTACCGTTCTCAATACCGTGGAAGTCGAAGTGAGATTTGAGCCACGGTTCAGTCTTGTGAGACAAACCTTCTTCTATCTTCGTCAGCTCAACTTTCAGCTGGTCAGCAGCGAGGGAGCCGATAACAGACTCCATAACGTGTCCCATCTGGACAGCTTCTATGTGGGACAGGTCGAGTATCTCCAGCTTGCCTAGCTTACGTAGGATGGCTTCGTTAGCCTTGCCGTTAGCAGCCAGCCTGCTGTCTCCTGACCACCAAGCGGAGTTTCTAGATTCAGGTGAGAAGTCAGACATTGTTCTTCTCCTTAATTGCGTAATCGTGGAATATCGTGCCTTTGGTCGCATCTCCAACCTTATGCGCCTTGACCCATACGTTTTTGCCAGTATTCAATCTTCTCAAGTGGCCTCTGCGCTCATGAAGTCTTGGTGATGCGTGTGTCCCGCCTTTGTCTTCTACTCGGGGCTTTGCTGGTTCAATCCAAACTGTTGTCCAATCGTATGTTGGGAACTTGCCTTGTTGAATTTTTCGGCGATTGGTGAATGTGTCACGCACTAATGGCACGTACACTTCAATGCGCCTGTCCATTGCGCCATACCATGCTCCAAGTTGCGCCAGCATCAGTTCGGCAAGTTCTCTTTCCACTGGCTCATTCTCATTGACTGCGCCGTATCGGATGTTGTCATCCTCAATGAAATAAAACATTGCCGGAATTGGGCGAAGCCTTGTTCTTGATGGCCCTTTCCACATGGCTACCGTGATGCCTTCTTCTGGGTCTGTTCCAGCCACCAACATCAAAACCTCGTAGCTTGGGTGGTGGCTTGTCTTGCCTTGCCAAGCAACAAAACATTTGTCGAACGGTGGTCGATGTGTCATCACCGGCTCAAGATTGGCTCTTTGCTTATCTCCGACTGCACCAGTCATGTCAAACCACTTGATGTCCACCAAATCAACGCCAGCATCAACCATCATCTTCATTGAAGAGCGCACAAGTTGCGTTGTCATGTGTTCTTCTCCTTGAGTTTGGCTTCTATGGCATGTTCATATCCAAAATTTGGCGATATGCACTCGGCGTACTGGTTGTGATGTTGTTCGTAGATAGCGTTCAACTCCTCATCCGTCAGCCCTACCCATGTGCGTTGTTGTGGTGTGGTGTAGAGAGGCTGAGGTTTTCCAATCAATACATCACCCTCGTCTTTGTGCATTACTACCATTCCCTTTTTGTGAAGTTGATAATGCCAATCTGAATCCATCCACGCCACAGGCTCTTGCTTCTCTGCCTTGCACTTGTCGCACTTACAAACCACATGAAGTGGTCCTTCAACTTTCATTGCTTCTATGCTCATGTGTTCTTCTCCTTGAGTTTGGCTTCGATTAAGTCACGCAGCTTAAATAGCGTGTCATCACATCGTTCATAGTCTGGCGACCACCAGTGCAATTCATTTGGGTCTGCGTCTGGCGTGTCGTAATCTTCGTGAATATCAAATCCGGCCCGATACGCAGCCGACATAACCTCCTCATCCGTCAGCCCTACCCATTCACGCTTTGCAAAAGCAGGGTGTGGAGTCACCACTAATGGCGCGGAGGCATCCCATTTCACTTGTGCGTCTGGTGTTTCGTTATCTACGTCAAGACCTAAGATTGGCTCGAAAAACCTAGCCTTCATACCGCAAGTGGAAATGCGGTAAGAGCTACAGAATTCGTGGTCACGCTCTACCTGACCCGTTACTGGGCTATACGTCTTGGGAGAGGCTTCGCAAAGCCCAAACTTGGGGTCTTTGCTGTCAGGATGGTCCAGGAAATGGACACAGTGTATGCAGAGTTTCATGTGTGGTACTACCTTTCGTTGATGTTAGGCCGCCCTTATCCTGCGGGGGCGGCACTCTCAGTATAAGTGATGATTAGTTGATTATAGATTGTATTTCGCTATCAATAGTGACAGGTATATCACCAGACGCTATCAGGGCAGCAGTAATGACCCACGGGGGATAGTCCTCGCCATCTTTGTGACGGTCTAGGATAGCTCTCGCCTGGTCTTTACTCATATCGTCCATATCATTACCTATAAGGGTTTTCACCCAAAGACCCCCCTACCCCAATCAAGGAGTAAGGAAGGGATGGTTCTCACCGCCCATGTGGGCATCCTCATGCCAGCTGATGCTGCGCCCCTCGACTTGAAGATTCGACCAGTCGCACGGATTATTCGGGAACTGCCCCCTAGACCATAGTCATACCGTGTACGCTTTTCTTCCGCGCCACCGCGACTGGGGTGCTTACTATCGTGCGGAGTACGGTTATCGTGGGGGCAACAAAAAAGCCACTTACAACTGCCCCGTTGCGGTTCCCCGATGACGGGGCGAGGCATGTGTAAATGGCTTTCAAGTGTTGACCGCAACGACAACGGGGCGAATCTTAACAAGAGCTTCTAGAGCTTGTCAACACCAGTTGCACGTTGCATTTCCTAAGCGCATGCAACACGCAACTGATAGGGGCAGTCTTTGCAAGGGGGCTGTCGCGCCTGGCAAACCCCTAAATGCTCACAGTCCAGCATAGTGCAGCATTCCAGCAACAAGGGCGTACAGTAAAAACGCTGCTAGGGCAGACAATGCCAGGTCCAGCAGATTAGGACCATCTTCAGCAGGGGGCGGGGGGTAGTGCAACCCGAAAGCATCATCGAGAGTGCGGGGAAACCGCCTGGTGGTGTCGTTATGGTCGGGGGGCAATGTATATCGTTGCATAGTTGTCTCCAGTGGTAAGCCCCCTAGCACTAGCGACCAGGGGGCGTTAACATTCTAAAAGGGTGCAGGGGGTAAAGCATCCCTAGCGGGCTTTGCAGGGGGTTTATAGCCCGCTGGTGCGGTTTTTAGCAGCAGTTGGTAGGTAACCCTATCCACGGTAGGAAAGGGCCACCATGCAGGGGCTTTACGTGCTAGCGGGTTCATGCAGCAACTTTTCAAGATTCTTTTTAGCCTCGGAAATGGCATAGTCAACCATGTCTGAGTAGTAAGAGTCTTCTCTCACAAACTGCATGGGTGAGTCGTACAAACAACCCCCCAAATAGTCTGTCCCTAACAAAATGCCGTGTTTGTATGCTTCAACACGTGCAACAAACCAAGAATAAACGCCATTATCGATTTTTTGGCACAGTTCCTCTATGTCTGTTATGGAGTCATCGAACAAGTCTCTAGGATGAGTGTCTTCATGTCTCACGCTGAATGTGATATGAAAACCTTGTGTGTCTTCGGAATGGATTTGCTCGTACATGGTAACTTACCTCATTGTTAACGATGCGGATTGCATCCACTAGCCCGCTGTCACCAGGCTAGTAGGACAATCTGTTTAAACGCTTTGCATCTCACCATGATGTGGACAATGCGGCGCGCCCATGTCTTCAAGCCATTTACCCGCAACCCTTACCGTATAACCACAATCAACACAATAGCATTTCAACATTCTGGTGGATTGTTTCTTTTGAGCATTTGAGGGAATTAAATCAGCATGAGGATATTGACCTAAACGCTCAAGGACTGGTGAAGCCCATGCCTTGAATTTGTCACCCGCAACTGTTGCTGTCATTTTGCCTTCAAGCCCGATAGCAGTAGCAGTACGTTTAAACAGCTTGCCATGTCCATCGCCAGGGTGGCAAGCATGAATCAGCTCATGCGCCAAAATGTCCAAAACCCTCATTCTGTCGCTTATGGTTGGTGAAATGAAAATTTCAGCGTGCTTATCTGCGCTCGCCTTTGCAGACCAACATTCTCCGATTCTGCGGTTTTTGTTGCTGAGCGCGGATTTGGACGGAAAACCACAGCTTGAGCGTATCAGTTCAGGTACATCAACACTATGCTGTTTAAACAGCTCGCGCAGCTCTGCGGTTGCATTGGCCAACCATTGTTCTCTTATCATGGTAACTTACCTCTAAATAGTTGATGAATGTTGGTAGCGTTCTTGCTGCCAACAACTATATTCTATATAGTATATAGTACATAGACTAATTGTAAATATTTATCATAGTGGGTAGTAAGATAGTAAAAAGACTATCGATCAACGTAGGGCACATGTTAGTGTTTACTGACTTAGTAAACCACCGTCCGTGCCCCATGTTGGTGCATGGGGTACTGGGTACTGTCTGCACGTCATGATACTGCAGCACGTCATCGCATGCATGAGCACACGCCTGGCATGGGGTTGGGGTAGGGTTGGTCTGCTGCGGTTGCTCAGCGCCAGCACTGTGGCCCTTGCAGTTGGGTTTGGAGGGCTGTGGAGCGTGACCCCCACATTGCGTCCCCCCCAAAAAAAATTTACATTGTTGGCTGGCATTGCAGTTGCCGATTTGGGAAGCCGTTGCGCTTCCCTTTTTTTGTCTGTAATATGTGTGTATTGGATGAGGTGTATATATGGTGATAACAAGTATTGCAGTAGAGAAGCATGTGGCTGCTCCCAAGCCTCGTGTGGTGTACGACTACCCGTATGAGGAGATGGAGGTGGGGGATAGTTTTGTAGTGCCTGTAGAGGCGAGGCAGAAGGTGTTGAATGCCAACTACAGGGCAAGCAGGCGGTTGGGTTGGCGGTTCTCGACCAGGACTGAGGGTGAGCAGGTTCGGGTGTGGAGGACGGTGTGAGCAAGGATTACTGGTTGTGGATGTCGGAGAACTGTTTTCACTGGCACAAAGAACATCCGAATATGCGGTGGGAGAAGTTCATGTACTTTTACCTTTTTAAGTGGGCTGGCTATAAAGGAAATGTTGGTAACTGAATTGCTGTGGTTAAGCGAAGATGAGCTGAGACAGGTCTGTTTGGACTTGGAGGAGAGGCTTTACCAGAGTGAGGTGGAGAAGTTGGTGTTGATGTCTGGAATCAGGCAGGCGAGGGATTATGGGTACAGATGCGGATACGTTGACAGAGCTTTACAACTCCCGTATGCGGTTGAAGAGGGAGATGCAGAGGGCCATACAGTGCATTAAGCCTTCTGCCAAGCGGAAATTGGCAGCTCAGTGGAAGGAGAAGTACAGCGAGTTGTTTTACAGGGAGTTGATTTCTTGTGCTAAGAACAAAGCTGTGTGTATGGAGATTGGGAATTGGCAGCTCGACACGTTTGAACAAACAAGGAAAAGATGAAGTTTGACCTCCAGCAGTTCTACAAGTTCTGCTCAGAATTGAAGATTGAGACGAAGGAAGAGGGCCTGAAGAAGATGGGCAAACTTCTGGGGACGCAGACGTATGTGATGAGTGAGATTGCGAAAGGACTGGAGGAAAATGTTCACTTTTTCGTCATTCTTAAAGGCAGGCAGCTGGGTATCACGACTATCAGCTTGGCTCTCGACCTTTACTGGCAATTTACGCACCCTGGCTGGCAGGGCACTCTTGTTGCGGATACGGAGGAGAACAGGGACATGTTCCGCTCGACTCTGGCAATGTACATGGAGGGTTTGCCGAAAGAGTACAAGATTCCTCTGGTGGCGCACAACCGAAACCAGATGGTCCTCAAGAACAGAAGCAGAATTTTTTACCAGATTGCAGGCAATAAATCCCGACTGGGACAAGGTAAGGCTATTACATACCTACATGGCACTGAAGCCGCCTCGTGGGGAAACGAGGAGGGATTAGCGTCCCTGATTGCTTCTCTTGCGGAGAAGAACCCTGAGAGGCTGTACATGTTTGAGAGTACGGCGCAGGGTTTCAACATGTTCCACGATATGTACAAGACCGCCAAGTTTGCGAAGACGCAGAGGGCTATCTTCTGCGGGTGGTGGAGGAATGAGTATTACAGCGTTGACCCTGCAAGCAACATTTACAGGGTGTATTGGGATGGCAAGCTGACTTCTGAAGAGAAGGAGTGGGTGAAGGACATCAAGAAGCTCTACAACGTGGAAATCAACAGCAGGCAGATGGCGTGGTGGAGATGGAAGATGCACGAGGGCATCAAGGATGAGGACCTGATGTATCAGGAGTTTCCGCCTACAGAGGACTATGCCTTTGTGATGACGGGTACAAGTTTCTTCTCACACAGCCGTTGTACGGAAGCTGCGAAGGCTGCGAAGAAGTCTTTACCTGACCACTACCGTTATGTGTTCGGGCAGTTGTTCCAAGATACAGAAGTCCTGAAAAGCACAGAGCGTATGGGGACTCTGAAGGTTTGGGAGGAGCCTGTAGACACGGCGTATTACGTGATTGGTGCTGACCCTGCTTACGGAAGCTCAGATTGGGCAGACAGGTTCTGCATACAGGTGTTCAGGTGCTACGCAGACGGGATGGACCAAGTGGCTGAGTTTGCCACCAGTGAGATGAACACTTACCAGTTTGCGTGGGTGATATGCCACCTTGCTGGCGCTTACAAGAACAGTACGCTGAACTTGGAGATTAACGGGCCAGGTCAGGCGGTCCTCAACGAGATGCGGAATTTGAAGAGGATGGCAGCAGCCGTGGGCGGAGCAACTGGCAGGGATTTGATGGACGTGCTGGGAAGCATGACGAATTATCTGTGGCGGCGTAACGACAGTCTGGGAGGACCAACCAACAGCGTAGGTTTCCTGACCACCTCGTCTACGAAAGAGCGGATGCTCAATTACTACAAGGATTATTTTGAGCGGGGCATGATGACCATACGCAGCATGGACACGCTGGAGGAGATGAAGACCATCGTGAGAGAGGATGGCTTTTTGGGTGCGCCAGGCAGGAGTAAAGATGACCGTGTGATTGCCGCAGCACTGGCAACGGTGGCGTGGGCAGAGCAGGTGCAGCCGAGGTTGATAGCGCAGAAGCTCACCCGCAATATCAGTCAGGCTCAGGATGACTACACCCCTGAACAGCTCTCTGTAGGCAGGAATGTGAGTGATTACTTAAAACGTATAGGGATGTACCAATGAAAGAAGAGAAGTTTCAACATTACACAGAGCTTGCACTTAAAACCGTGTACAGCGAGCCTGAAGGCGGTTTTCATTCTCAGTTGATACCTGAGATGGTGAAAGACTTTTTCTTGCCTGCAAACGTCCCTGTGACCGCCTACGTGCTGGACATAGGGTGTGGGCAAGGTTTGTTTATGGATTTGCTCAAAGACAAGGGCTACACCAACTTGGTAGGCGTGACGCTGAGTGAGGAAGATTTGGTGGCTTGCGGGGAGAAGTGGCACAGCTGTGTGAAATCAGATATGTCAGACTTGCCTGTGCCTGACCGTATCGTGGATTACATCTGGTGCAGACATGCGCTGGAACATTCACCCTACCCGCTCTTTACTTTGTACGAGTTCAACAGGGTGATGAAGCTGGGTGGCAAGATGTACGTGGAAGTGCCTGCGCCTGGCTGCGCCCGTAGACACGAGTACAACCCTAACCACTACAGTGTGCTGACGGCAGATATGTGGGTGGCGTTGATGGTACGTGCAGGATTTGTGGTCACAGATGCTCGCACCATATCTTTTGAGTTACAAACCCCGCAGGGTGCTGTTCCTGAAAGCAATCTTATTTTCTTACTGGAAAAAAATGAAAGTCTTGTCCAAGAAAGAGCTTTTGCGTCAGATGAAGCGTTTTGTGGCTGACAAAGACAGAGGCATTTCGATGGCTTTGTTTGCCAAACTGTGCGGTTTGACACCTGACAAGATGTGGACTATTTTTGTCACAGAGACAGAACCGCTGTCAGAGTACACGCAGTTGCGGGTAAACAAGGCTTTTGCAGAGTGGAGAGAGGGGAATGTGCGGGTCATGCGGGATGGACACAGAAAGTATGTGGATTACCGTAGGCAGGCAATACCGCCGCTCATGCCAAGCACTAGGCTGAATCTGACTGCCGAGGGTATCAAAATCAAGGTGGGAATGGTCAACCGCCATGATTACAGTGAACTTGACCTTAACGAAGCACTTAGAGGGTAACTATGGGCATACTGAGAGACTATTACTGCGAATCACAC
>Ga0214923_10005989_pt1 | contig 13859 bp, 14 predicted proteins | sample LL1510_MetaG_FD_177993 | JGI IMG/M metagenome (GOLD analysis project Ga0214923, IMG submission 177993) | Freshwater microbial communities from Lake Lanier, Atlanta, Georgia, United States - LL-1510 | ecosystem: Environmental > Aquatic > Freshwater > Lake | place: USA: Georgia | collected... | reverse complement strand
CAGTCCACTACGGCCACTTGCGACTCTGAACCAGTTAGTCTAGGTTCGAATCCTAGTTCCCCAGTTTTATCTCTCACGCGCCGAGGGGCTTGCCTCGAAGCGTCGCAGCCTTGAATCCATCCATCAAAACAGATGGATTCTGTGCGTCGGCCATTTGGCCGGCGCAGCGCGGAAAACGCCTTGCGCTACCTCGGTGCTCCCCTGGAGCGGTTTCGAGACGGTGCTACCGGGGCGCGTTTGGGTTGACGCGCCCACGGCTCACGGGGCAGGCAGTGGTTGAGGAGTTCGGCGGGACACAGCCGCCCAGATCAGCCGCAGGCGGCTGGCCGGCGGGATTGGGGGCGAACGCGATTTTGCTTCTGAACGGCGATTTTTGTGGTTTTTGCCCCGTCGGGCGGGGCGATATGCTCGTCTTCTACTAAAATAGGGAAAATTAGTAGATCGCTAGTTTTTGGGTACGGCCATGAAAATCCCTGAAATTCCGCCGCCGGTCGCCGAGTTGATGCGGGAGGTATCGCTGGAACGATTTGCCGAACTCGCCATGCTGGCCCGGTCCGCGCCTGGCCGCGCCAAGTATTTGCATTGGGACAGGCTGCGCCGCCTCCCTGCACCGGAAGGTCTCACGCACCGCGAATGGTGGCTCACGATCAAGGTGGCTCGTCACGATGGCCTGAGGGCCGTCGCGCTGGCTGATGCCACTGGCCAGCCGTTTCGCTTCTCTGTGCCCGAAGTGGCGCTGGAGGCGCTCCACAAAATCGACTTAGGAGCGGGCGGAAAAGTCGGTGTGCCGGGCCAGGTCGTAAACCCGGAAAACCGCAACTTGTTTCTCGCGTCTTCGTTGATCGAGGAGGCGATCACGTCGAGTCAACTCGAGGGCGCAGTGACGACGCGGAAAGTTGCGGCCGAGATGATTCGTACGGGCCGCAAGCCGCGGGACGTGAGCGAGCGGATGATTTTGAACAACTACCGCACCATGCAGTGGATACGCGAACTCAAGGACTCAGCGCTGACGCCGGAACTCGTGTTCGAAGTGCATCGAATGGTCACTGATGACACGCTCGACGATCCAACAGCCGCGGGGCGATTTCGCCGACCGGACGAGAAGATCGTCGTGAGCGGGGAGTATGGAGAAGTCGTTCATACGCCGCCAATCGCCACGGAGTTGCCGAAGCGAATGGCCCTGATGTGCGACTTTGCCAATAACGTGACGCCAGACGCGTTCGTCCATCCGGTCGTTCGCGGAATCATCCTTCATTTCTGGCTTGCGTTCGACCATCCCTTCGTCGACGGAAACGGGCGAACGGCACGAGCGCTGTTTTATTGGTCAATGCTGCGACAGGGCTACTGGCCGTTCGAGTTCATTTCGATCTCACACATTCTGCGGAAGGCCCCGATCAAGTACGTCCGGTCATTTCTCTACACCGAGACGGACGACAACGATCTCACGTACTTTGTCGTTGCCCAGGCCGACGTAATCATTCGGGCGTTGCAGGAGTTGTCGACCTACATCGACCGAAAAACGGCCGAGGTGAGGGAGGCTGAATCAACGATCCGCTCGCTTGATTTGTTCAACCACCGCCAGTCCGCTCTGATCATCGAGGCCGTCAAAGCGCCTGGGCGGCGATACACGATCAAGGAGCATCAGAACTTGTACGGAGTGGTGTATCAGACCGCCCGAACCGATCTGCTGGATCTCGCCAACCGAGGAGTTTTGGAGCTGAAGAAGAAGGGGAAAGAGTTGGTCTTTCGGGTGCCCTCCGATATTGGCGAGCGACTCGAGCGGCTGGAGGGCGACGACGCGTAGACGGGCGTAGCGGCGCGGGTCGCCGCGGGACAGGGCATTGCGGACCCTACCGCCAGCGTCTGAGCCAGCCGCGGCGCCAGAAGAACACGACCATGGCCACCACCGACGCCAGCATGATCGCGGCCGCCACGAGCGAGCCGTAGCGGAAGTTGAGCAAGGGCATGTTCCAGGGGGACGCCGTGTTGAAATTCATCCCGTACCAGCCGGTGATGAACGTCAGCGGCATGAAGATCGTGGCGATCACCGTGAGCACCTTCATGACGTCGTTCATGCGGTTGCTGACGCTCGCCAGGTAGATGTCGCGGAGGTCGCTGCCGATCTCGCGGTAGCCCTCGGTGATGTCGAGCAGTTCCATCGTGTGGTCGTAGGTGTCGCGGAAGTGCTGGCGGGCATGGTCGCCCACGAAGGCGGTCGACTCCCGGCCGAGCGCGTGGAGCACGTCGCGGGTCGGCCAGAGGGCCCGGCGCAGGGTCATGAGGTCGTTGCGCACGTCGTGGATCCTGCCGAGAAGCTCGCGCGAGGGGTTCTCGATCGCGGCGTCCTCGATCTCCTCCAGCCGGTCGCCGTAGCTCTCGAGGACCGGGAAATATCCGTCGATCACGGCGTCGAGGAGGAGTGCGCAGAGGTGGTCGGCCCCCTGGTGCCCCTGGCCGAGGCGGGTGCGGCCGTGGCGGATCCGGTCGCGGACGCCGGCGAACCCGTCGGGCACCGTGCGGTCGTGAAACGTGATCACGTAGCGGTCGCCCAGAAAGATCGCCATCGGATCGGTGACGATCGACGCGCCGTCGAGCCGGGCCATCCGCACCGCGATCAACACCTGGTGGCCGAACACCTCGACCTTGGGCCGCTCGTCGGGAGTGACCGCGTCTTCGAGCGCGAGGTCGCCGATCTCGAAGATCCGGCCGATCGACCGGATGGCCTCGAGGTCTTCGAAACCATCGATGTCGACCCACACGACGGGCCACTTCTCACGGGCCAGCGTGAGCTCCTGCGGGGAGAGCACCGTCGACTCGTGGGCGGTTGTGCCATCGCAGGCCGTCAGCCGCAGGATCGTTGGCTGGCCCTCGTCGGACTTTGGGGCGCGGCGACGAGGGCCGCTCCGGTGGCCACCGGCAGCCGGCGGCGGCGGCGATGCTTCCGTCTCGACACGATTTTCTCCGAGAGATCTCGGTATCTTACCGCGATGCATGACGACCCGCACCCATCCCCGATCGGCGAAGCCATGGCATGGGTGTCGCGGATCATGGCGATCGGGCTGACGATGTTCCTCCCGGGCGTCGCAGGCTCGTGGCTCGATGACCGGCTTGGCACGCGGTTCATCGGCCCGCTGGGATTCGCCGTCGGGCTCGGAACGGCGCTCGTGTGGCTCGTTCAACTCGGCAACCGACGCCGGGCGGGCCGCGAATGAACGACTCGTCGCGCGGCAGCTCGTGGGGCAAAATCGCGGTCGTCATCGCGGCCCTCGCCCTCGCCGTCGCCGTGGCCTGGCTGATCGGCCCCGACACGCCCGACCGCCGGCAAGCCATCGGGTTTGCCGCGGCCACGTGCATCTTCGGCAGCGTTGCGGCCTGGACAGTCGCCCTCCGGCCGGCCGGTACGGCGGCGGGCCGAGCGGCCCTCCCGCTCGCGGCGATGATGCTCCGCCTCGCACCGGCGCTCGTGGCCCTCGCATGGCTGCAGGCGGGTGGGTCAGAGCTGCGAGCCGCGGGGGCGGGGGAACTGCTCGTCATTTTTTACCTGGCGGCCCTTGCCGCCGACCTTACGCGAATCATCATCGGGGAGCGAAATTCCGGCCCCCGCCCCCGCGGCGGCGGCGGGGTTTGACGCCGACGGGGCCGATGCCGCACACTCCAGGCCCCGCGGGAAACGACACGATCCCGAGCCCCGCAGGGTAGGGACTTCACGCCGTCATGTCCGATCACAACCCGATCTACCACCTGAAGGACGCCTACTACTTCGAGGTTCCGAAGCCGCTCTGGCGGCAGGGCTGGAAGACGCTCGACGACGTGCCGGCCTTCCTCAAGGCGCCCTTCGAGCACGATGCCGCCTCGATGCCGAGCGTCGAGCAGTTCAATGCGGCGATCGACGGAAAGATCCTGATTCCGCAGCCGTTCGGCACGCTCGACAGCCTCTACGAGAAGAAGTCGGGCTTCTGCATCTCGAAATACATGCTGCTCGAACTGCTGATTGCGGCGGTGCTCCTGCTGCTCTTCAGCCGCCTCGCGAAGCGGCTCCAGTCGGGCGAGCCGGCCAAGGGGGCCTTCGCCAACCTGTTCGAGGCCATGATCCTGTTCGTGCGCGACCAGATCGCCCGCCCGGCGATCGACAGCCATGACCATCATGACCACCATGACCACGATGCGGAGCATGGTCATGGAGGCCATGGCCACGCCGACCAGGCCCCCGGCCACGGTTCGCATGGCACGCCGGCGCTGGCCGGGGTCGGCGGCCCGGCCGTCGAGGTGCACCGCGAGGTGCACGACGGCGACCGGTTCGTGCCGCTCCTGCTCACGCTGTTCTTCTTCGTGCTCGGCTGCAATCTGCTGGGAATGGTTCCCTGGGCGGGCTCGCCGACGGCCTCGTTCTCGGTGACGCTCGCGCTTGCGGGCGTGACGTTCCTCACCGTCGTGGTGGCCGGAATGCTGAAGTTCGGCTTCCTCGGCTTTTTCGGCAACCAGGTGCCCTCGATGGATCTGCCGCTGCCGCTCGCGATCCTGCTCAAGCCCATGATCTTCGCGATCGAGATGCTCGGCCTGTGCATCAAGCACCTGATCCTCGCGGTGCGATTGCTCGCCAACATGGTGGCCGGCCATCTCGTGCTGCTCGGGATCATGGGCTTGATCTCGGCCGCGGCGACCTACTCGACGGGCCTGTGGGCCACGGTCACCGGGATCAGCGTCGTCAGCTGCACGCTGTTCAGCATCCTGGAGCTCTTCGTGGCCTTCCTCCAGGCCTACATTTTCACGTTCCTCTCGGCGCTCTTCATCGGCGCCGCCGTCCACCAACATTGACGTTCCGAACTGCCACCCACATCCGACCGTTTTCCCTTTTTCAACCGTATCCGGGCATTCGTCCGGTCCCTTTTTCCAAGGAGTTTGATTGATGATCCGTTCGCTGCTTTCGACCCGTTCGCTCGTCACTCTGGCCGCCGTCGCCGTCGCCTTCCTCGCCGCCGATGTCGCCAGCGCCCAGGAGGCCACCGGCCGTTCACTGATCGATCTCACTTCCGCCTTCAGCGTCGGCCTCGTGGTCATCGGGGCGGCCTACGGCATCAGCAAGCTCGCCTCGGCCGCGTACGAGGGCATGTCGCGGCAGCCCGAGGTGGCCGGCAGCATCCAGACGGCGATGATCATCGCGGCGGCCCTCATCGAAGGCTTCACCTTCTACGCGCTGTTCATCTGCTCGCAGAAGGCCTGATCCCGCGTTTCGGCCGACGCGGAGACGGGGTGCGAAATCCGCGCCCCGTCTCCGGCGGCCTGCCGGCCCGAGCCGGCAGGTTGGTCCCTGTTCGATGGCAAGTTCGCTGGATCGATCCATCACGTCAGTTTCCCGGAGACTTCCCGTGCCAACCCCGACAGTGACGATGAGCCGGCTTCCCATGCCCGCGGGCCGGCTCGCCCGACTTGCGTCGGTCGCACTCGCGGCCGCCGTGATCGCGGGCGCGACGGCGCTGGCCAGCGATCAGCACGGCGGCCACGGGCCCGAAATCGGCCACAACCTCCCGGCCGGCGTGGCCCAAAAAGACTTCGAGAGCCCGGCCTGGTTCCAGACGGACCTGGCCGTCTGGTCGTTCGCCGTGTTTCTCGCCCTGCTCGCCCTGCTCACGAAGTTCGCCTGGAAGCCGATCATGCAGGGGCTCGAGAAGCGGGAGGAGGGGATCCTCCGCCAGATCGCCGAGACGAAGGCCAGCAACGAGGAGGCCAAGCGGATGCTCGCGTCCTACGAGCGGCGGCTCGCCGAGGCGGCCGACGAGGTGCGCGGGATGCTCGAGGAGGCCCGCCGCGACGCCGACGTCACCCGCCAGACCATCGTGGCCGAGGCCCGCAAGGCCGCCGACGACGAGAAGGCCAGGGCCAAGCACGAGATCCAGCTCGCCAAAGACGACGCCCTCGCGCAGATCGCCGAGAAGGCCGGCCACCTCGCCGTCGAGGTCGCCGGGAAGTTCCTCCGCGAGAAGCTCGGACAGGACGACCAGGCCAGGCTCGTACGCGAGTCGGTGGCCGGCCTCTCCAGCCGCCCGAGCGTGAACTGAGCCCTCCAGCCATCCGTTCCCTGCACACGACGCGATGACCACCGCCGCCAACACTGCCACGACGCACATCGACATCGCCACCGACCGGGTGGCCAAGATCTACGCGCAGGCGGTCGTCGACGCGGCCGATGCGGCCGGCTGCCGCCGTGAAGTCCTCGCGGAGCTCGGCACGCTCGCCCGCGACGTGCTGCCGAAGGTGCCGCATGCAGCCGAAGTGTTTTCGTCGCCGAAGGTGCCCGCGGAAGAGAAAGACCGGATCATCGACCGGCTCGCCAAGGATCGCATGAAGCCGACGACGACGAACGCCCTCCACGTGCTCGCCCGCCATGGCCGGCTCGGCATCCTCGCCGACGTCGTGGCCGCCGCGGAGCGGCTCGCCGACGAGCGCGACGGCCGCCGGCAGGCCACGTTCACCACCGCCGTGCCGCTCGACGCCGCCGAGCAGACGCAGATCGTGGCCGACACGGAGAAGGCGCTCGCCGCCACGCTCACGCCGCGGTTCGTCGTCGATCCGGCGATCATCGGCGGGCTCGTCGTCCGCGTCGGCGACACGATCTACGACCAGTCGGTCGCCACGGGCCTCGCCCGGCTTGGCGGCCGGATCCGCGACCGCAACATCACCGCCATCCAGAACGGGGAGTACACATGGCACAGCTGACCGACGAAATCGCATCCGTCCTCCGCGAGGAGATCTCGCGCTACCAGTCGGGCATCGACGTCCGCGAAGTGGGCCGCGTGCTCGAGGTGGGTGACGGCATCGCCCGCGTGTGGGGCCTGTCCGGCGCGATGGCCGGCGAGATGGTGGAGTTTCCGGGCGGCATCATCGGCCTGGCCTTCAACCTCGAGGAAAACTCCGTCGGAGTGATCATCCTCGGCGACTACCTCAAGGTGACCGAGGGCGACGAGGTGAAGAGCACCGGCCGGCTGCTCTCGGTGCCCGTGGGCGACGCGGTGATCGGCCGCGTGCTCGACCCGCTCGGCAACCCGCTCGACGGCAAGGGGCCGGTGGTGAGCGACCTGCGCCGGCCGGTCGAGACGCTCGCCCCGGGCGTGGCCGAGCGGTCGCCCGTGCGCGAGCCCTTGCAGACGGGCATCAAGGCCGTCGACGCGATGACGCCGATCGGCCGCGGCCAGCGCGAGCTGATCATCGGCGACCGCAAGACGGGCAAGACCGCGATCGGCATCGACGCGATCATCAACCAGAAGAACAGCGGCGTGAAGTGCTTCTACGTGGCCGTCGGCCAGAAAGATTCGTCGGTCGCCGTGGCGATCGACACGCTGCGGAAGTATGGCGCGATGGATTACACGACCGTGATCGTGGCCGGCGCGAGCACTGCGGCTCCGCTGCAATACATCGCCCCCTACTCGGGCACGGCGATGGCCGAGCACTTCATGTACAACGGCCAGCACGCCCTGATCGTATACGACGATCTCTCGAAGCAGGCCACGGCCTACCGCCAGCTTTCGCTCCTCATGCGGCGGCCGCCGGGACGCGAGGCCTACCCGGGCGACGTGTTCTACGCCCACAGCCGCCTCCTCGAGCGGTCGGCCAAGCTCTCGAAGGAGCTCGGCGGTGGGTCGCTGACTTCCCTGCCGATCATCGAGACGCTCGAGGGCGAGGTGTCGGCCTACATCCCCACCAACGTGATCTCGATCACCGACGGCCAGATCTACCTCCAGCCCGATCTCTTCTTCGCCGGCCAGCGGCCCGCCATGAACGCCGGCATCTCGGTGTCGCGCGTGGGCGGTGCCGCCCAGACGAAGGCCATGAAGAAGGTGGCCGGCGGTCTCCGGCTCGACCTGGCGAGCTTCCGCGAACTCGAGGCCTTCGCCCAGCTCGGCACCGACCTCGATGCCGCCACGCAGCAGCGGCTCGACCGCGGCTACCGGATGGTCGAGCTGCTCAAGCAGGGCCAATTCGCGCCGATGGACGTCGTCGATCAGGTGCTCTCCATCTACGCCGGCACCCGCGGCCACCTCGACGAGGTGAAGCGCGACGAAGTGGCGGACTGGGAGCAGGGCTTCCTGACGTTCGTGCGCGATCAGGTGCCCGAGCTCCGCAAGCGGATCGAAGACTCGAAGGAGCTCGACGGCGAGAGCGAGCGGCAGCTCGAGGCGGCGATCGCGGAATACAAGCGGCAGCGGGCCGCGAAGGCGGGCGGGGCGTCGCGCCAGCTGGCCGGGGCTCGGTAGGCACTGGATCGACAGTCGTTCGCTCAAGGTCGCACACGATGGCAAAAGCCCGGGCACTCGATCGCCGCCGCAAGTCGGTGAAAAACATCCGCAAGATCACGCGGACGATGGAGCTCATCGCCACGGCGCGGTTCAAGAAGGCGATGGATCGCTCGGTCGCCGCCCGCGACTACACCAGGCACCTCGCGAAGATCCTCGAGAACATCGGCGGCGTGGGGGCCGACGTGGCCCATCCGCTCCTCGAGAGCCGGCCCACGAAGCGGGCGGCCGTGCTCGTGCTCACGGGCAACCGCGGCCTGTGCGGCGGCTACAACTCCAACATCGTGCGGCAGTCGGTGGCCCTCCTCGGCCAATGGAAGAGCGAGCAGGTGCCGGCGCAGGTGAGCGTGTCGGGCAAGCGGGGCATCTCGGCCCTCAAGTTCCGCGGCGTCGAGGTGGGCGAGAGCTATACGCAGTTCGAGGACAAGCCGGAATTCGCCGCGGTGGCCCCGATCGGCAAAGCCTTGCTCGAGGCCTACGAGGCGGGCGAGATCGACCGGCTGGACGTCGTGTACACGAAGTTCCACTCGATCGCGAAGCAGGAGGCGGTGACGGAGACGCTCCTGCCGCTCGCGCCCCCGCAGACCGGCAGCGGCGGCGTGAAGGCGAAGCTCGCCTCCGATGAATACGACTTTTATCCATCGGCAGAAAGCATCCTCGAGGAGATTCTGCCGGCGAGCTTTCTCTCGCGGCTCTTCAAATGCTTCCTCGACGCGGCCGTCAGTGAGCAGGTGGCGCGGATGGTGGCCATGAAGGCGGCTACGGAGAACGCCGGCGGGCTGATCAAGAGCCTGTCGCGGCAATACAACCGGGCCAGACAGAGCCAGATCACCGGTGAGATCATGGAGATTCTCGGCGGCGTCGAGGCTCTCAAAAAATAATCGTGTTTCCCAGGAAAGGTTGAGGATCAAATGGCTAATGGCAGCGTGACCCAGGTGATCGGCTCCACGTTCGACGTCGAGTTTCCGGAGAGCTCGATCCCGGCGATCTACAACGCCGTGCGGATCGACACCGCGAACAAGGGCATCGACCTGCATCTCGTGGGCGAGGTGCAGCAGCACTTGGGCGGCGGCAAGGTCCGCTACGTTGCGCTCGGCTCGACCGACGGCCTGACCCGCGGTGCCGAGGTGCGGGATACCGGGGCGCCCGTGTCGGTGCCGGTGGGGAAGGCGACGCTCGGCCGCGTGTTCAACCTGCTCGGGGAGCCGATCGACAGCCGCGGCCCGGTCGAAACGCAGGAGCGCTGGCCGATCCACCGCGACCCGCCGCCGGTGAAGGAACTCACCACGAAGACCGAGCTCTTCGAGACGGGCATCAAGGTGATCGACCTCCTCACGCCGTTCGTCCGCGGTGGCAAGGCCGGCCTGTTCGGTGGTGCCGGCCTCGGCAAGACGGTGATCCTGACTGAGCTCATCGCCCGCATCGCCTCGGCGCACGGCGGCTACTCCGTGTTTGCCGGCGTCGGCGAGCGGACCCGCGAGGGCACGGACCTCTGGCTCGAGATGCAGGAGGCCAAGATCGGCGACACCGGCCGCAGCGTCATCGAGCAGACGTGCATGGTGTTCGGCCAGATGAACGAGCCGCCGGGAGCCCGCCTTCGCGTCGCCCTGTCGGCGCTGACGATGGCAGAGTACTTCCGCGACACGACCGGCGCCGACACGCTGCTCTTCGTCGACAACATCTTCCGCTTCTCGCAGGCGGGCAGCGAGGTGAGCGCCCTCCTCGGCCGCATGCCGAGCGCCGTGGGCTATCAGCCGACGCTGGCCACGGAGATGGGCGCCCTCCAGGAGCGGATCACCTCGACCTCGAAGGGCGCCATCACGAGCGTGCAGGCGGTCTATGTGCCGGCCGACGACCCAACCGATCCCGCCCCGGCCACGGCGTTCGGCAACCTCGACGCGTTTCTCTACCTGGAGCGGTCGATCTCGGAGAAGGGCATCTATCCCGCCGTCGATCCGCTCGCATCGTCGAGCCGCATCCTCGACCCGCAGTACGTGGGTGAGCGGCACTACCGCGTCGCCCGCCGCGTGCAGCGCACGCTGCAGCGCTACCGCGAGCTTCAGGACATCATCGCGATCCTGGGCGTCGACGAGCTCTCGGAGGAAGACAAGCTCGTCGTCCATCGGGCCCGCCGGATGGAGCGGTTCCTCTCGCAGCCGTTCCTCGTGGCCGAGGTGTTCACCGGCAAGCCGGGCGAGATCACGAGCCTCGAGGACACGATCCGATCGTTCGAGGAGATCGCCGACGGCAAGTGGGACCACCTGCCCGAGCAGGCGTTCATGTACGTCGGCCCGATCGAGCAGGCCGAGGAACAGGCCAAGAAGATGGCCGCCAAGGCCTGAGCCGGCACACGGCCGACGGAGACTCACAATGGCAGACACGAGACAATCCGGCGCGGTCCGCTGCGTGATCGTCACACCGGAGCAGACCAGCCTCGACACGCAGGCCCGGTCTGTCACGCTGCCGCTGTTCGACGGCCTGCGGGGGGTGGCCCGCGGCCACTCGCCGTTCATCGGCCGCCTGGGGGCTGGCGAGGTGCGGATCGTGGGCGAGCAGGGGGGGCCGGCCGATGCCGTCCGCCGGCTGTTCGTCGAAGGAGGCTTCGTCGAGGTGGCCCACGACCAGGTGACGGTGATCACCCAGCGGGCGATTCCGGCCGAGAAGGTCGATCCCGCCGTCGCCCGGGCCGCGTTCGAGAAGGTCTCCGGCACCCGGGCGACCGGCGACGAGGCAATCGCCGCCAAACTCGGCGCCGCGCAGGCCGCCCGAGCCCTTGTGCGGGCGGCGGAGCGCCGCGGATAATCGGGGAGTGACTCCACCCCGGATTCCTCTCCTCGCCGCGGTCGCTTGCCTGTGCTTCGTCGGGGCGGCACGCGCCGCCGACAGCGTGACGGGCTTCGTGGGCGGCCGCGTGATTCCGATCAGCGGGCCCGAGATTCCCACCGGGACGGTCGTGATCCGCGGGGGCACAATCGCGGCCGTGGGTCCGGTCGATGCCGTGCCCTTGCCGGCCGACGCCCGGCGGATCGACGCCACGGGCCTCGTGCTCATGCCCGGCCTCGTCGACACGCACAGCCACGTCGGCGGCGGGCAGGGGGGCGACGCGAGCGGCCCCGTCCAGCCCGACGTGCGGATCCTCGACTCGATCAACGTCCGCGATGCGGGCTTTCGCAAGTGCCTCGCGGGCGGCCTGACCACGCTCAACATCATGCCCGGCTCGGGTCATCTGGCGAGCGGCCAGACGGTGTATGTGAAGCTCCGCCGGGCCGGCACGATCGACGACCTGCTCTACCGCGACGCCGCCGGCCGGCCGCTCGGCGGCCTGAAGATGGCCAACGGCACCAATTCACAGAAGGAGCCGCCGTTTCCGGGCACGCGGGGCAAGTCGGCGGCGCTCGTGCGGCAGAAGTTCGTGAAGGCGCTCGCCTACCGCGACAAGCTCGCGCGGGCGGCCGGGGATCCCGAGAAACTTCCCGACCGCGACCTCGAGCTCGAATCCCTTGTCGACGTGCTCGAGAAGCGGAAGATCGTACACCACCACTGCCACCGCGCCGACGACATCATCACGGTGCTCCGGCTGCGCGAGGAGTTCGGCTTTGACGTCGTGCTTCATCATGTGAGCGAGGCCTGGAAGGTGGCCCCCGAGATCGCAAAGTCTGGAGCAGGCTGCTCCGTGATCGTGCTCGACAGCCCCGGCGGCAAGATCGAGGCCGCCGACTTCTCGCTCATCACCGGCGCCGTGCTCGAGGAGGCGGGCGTGCCTTGCGCCCTCCACACCGACGACCCCGTCACCGACTCGCGGCTCTTCCTGCGGACGGCGGCGCTGGCCGTGCGGGCCGGGATGTCGCGGGGGAAGGCCCTCGAGTCGCTCACGCTCGCCGGAGCCAAGATGCTCGGCCTCGGCGACCGGATCGGCTCGCTCGACGTGGGCAAGGATGCCGACCTCGTCGTGCTCTCGGGCGACCCCCTGAGCGCGAAGACAAAGGTGCTCCAGACCTACGTCGAGGGGCGAAAGGTGTTCGACCGCGACGATCCCGAAGACCGACTCTTCGCCGTCGGCGGCTTCGGCGCGAGCCGCGACCAGAAAGCCGAGCCCTGCTGCATCGGCCCGGCATTTGGAGCGACGCGATGAGACACGGGCGAACTCTCCTCGTTGTCCGGCACCTCGCCGTCGCGGCAGCCGCGGTGGCGCTGCTCCTCGACGCCCCAATGTCGGCTGTCGCCGAGACGCTCGCCGTGCGCGGCGACGTGGTGCACACCATGACCGGGCCGCCGCTCACCGACGGCGTGGTCGTGATCGAGAACGGAAAGATCCGTGCGGTCGGGCCGGCTGCCACCACGGCGATCCCGCCCACCGCAAAACTTCTCCGCGGCGCCGTCGTCACGCCCGGGCTCGTCGATGCCCACAGCGTGGTGGGCCTTGCTGGCCACCTCAATCAGCCGCAGGATCAGGACCAGCTCGACCCCGGCGAGGCGATCCAGCCGGAACTCCGCGCCATCGACGCCTACAACCCGCAGGAACGCCTGATCGAGTGGCTGCGGGGCTTCGGCGTGACCACGATCCACACCGGCCACGCGCCCGGAGCGCTCGTGGCGGGGCAGACGATGGTGGTGAAGCTTTCCGGCAACACGGTGGAGGAGGCCGTGCTCGTGCCGGCTGCCATGGTGGCCGCCACGCTCGGCGACTCGACCCGGCCGCAGGGCGAGGACGCCGACAAGAAGTCGCCCGGCACCCGCAGCAAGGCCGTGGCGATGCTCCGGGCCGAGTTCGTGAAGACCCGGGAGTATCTCCGCAAGCGCACGCTCGCCGACGAATCGAAGCGGCCCGACACCGACCTCCGGCTCGAGGCCCTCGCCGGCGTGCTCGCCGGAAAGGTGCCGCTGCTCGTGACGGCCGACCGGGCCCACGATATCGCCTCGGCTCTGCGGATCGCCGCGGAGTTCAGGCTCCGCCTCGTGCTCGACTCGGCCGCCGAATCCTACCTGCTCGTCGACCGGATCAAGGCCGCCGGCGTGCCCGTGATCATTCACCCCACGATGCGGCGGTCCGGAGGGGGCGGGGCCGAAACTGAAAATCTCAGCTTCGAGACCGCCGCCAGGCTCGCCGAGGCCGGCATCCCGATCGCGCTCCAGAGCGGCTACGAATCATACGTGCCGAAGACCCGCGTCGTGCTCTTCGAAGCGGGCCTCGCGGCGGCCCACGGTCTCTCCTTCGAGAAGGCCCTCGCCGCGATCACGATCGACGCGGCGAGGATCATCGGCGTGGCCGACCGCGTCGGCTCGCTCGAAGTGGGCAAGGACGGCGACGTGGCGATCTACGACGGCGACCCATTCGAGTACACGACGCACTGCACGGGCGTGGTGATCAACGGCGCCGTCATGAGCAGCGAGCCTAGGTGACGCACGCGCTTCGCCTGTCATGTGGGAAAGGCTTCAGCCCGTCATGCCTCAACGCGCTCAAGCCGGCTCGTGACTGCCCACGCCCTCTCGCTTGACGTTCGCCTCGGCCCTCCCGGCCTCGGCTCTCTGCGTGTCCGCTTCGCTTTCGGCATCCATGCCTGCGAAGCGGAC
>Ga0214923_10005986_pt1 | contig 13861 bp, 18 predicted proteins | sample LL1510_MetaG_FD_177993 | JGI IMG/M metagenome (GOLD analysis project Ga0214923, IMG submission 177993) | Freshwater microbial communities from Lake Lanier, Atlanta, Georgia, United States - LL-1510 | ecosystem: Environmental > Aquatic > Freshwater > Lake | place: USA: Georgia | collected... | reverse complement strand
ATGAAGTAGCAAGTTTTACAGATGAACATGCACGTGAATATTTTATGGAGAATGATTTTATAATTAATGAAGAACCTGGAATAGGCACTATTGGTATGATGAGCGAACCAATATTTTAATTTTAATTTTAATATCTATATAAGATAGTAAAATTATACTTGTTCCAATAAGAAAGAAACTCTCTCCTGAGAATAAGTTTGACTAAATGTTTGAATTAAATTTTGATATAAATCTTTATACGTAGTTTGACAATTCCAATATTCCATATCAAATTCAAGAATTTTTTCGGCTATTTCATGTTCATTATGTTCTGGTTCTAATTCATATAAATTATTAAAATCAGCATTTAGTACGGCCATTTTATATAGTATTATTAGCTTAGAGTATTCATAGTCTGACAAATCAAAAATTCTGTTAAAGCGTTCTTTTGTGGATGACATATTAAAAAATTGCTGTGGAAGATAAACATCAAAGGTTTTTAGAATAACTTTAAAATTATCTTTATCAGAAATTTCATTTAGTTTTATATTTATAAGTAAATCCAAGGTTGATATAACGTTGTCATAGTGATCTATATTTTCTTGAACTTCTATTTCAGTTAAATCTTCATTTTGGTACATTTTATTACTTTAAAAAATAAAAGAAAAATAAAATCAATTTTATAAAATTTTGACACTAGGCTTAATGCCAAAATTATTTTTAAGTTTTTTAAGTTTTTTAAGTTTTTTAACATGTATATTTTTTTAGTGTACTTTTTTAAAGGTGAAAGGTGTTTAATTTACATTTTCTGTTTTTGTCTTTTAATTCGATTACTCATTAACTTCTCAACTCCTTCAATATATGTAAGTATACTCTTAATTTCAAAGTGTAAGAAACTAACAAGATTATCTTTTTCATACTCATCTCTTTTTCTTTTACGAGAAATAGTAATTGTAGCTGCATTTGTATTTTTATCGTTCATATTCAATCTCAATTATATTATGACTTTGATATAGATTTTAAAAAATTTTTATCAATTTTTAATTTTCAAAGGTTAAACCGAACTTTATTTTAAAATTTTTTATGTATTACATTTTTTATGTATATATTCATTCTCAAAGCTGTCGCTATGTTGAGTTAGATACATTTTACATCCATTATTTTGGTCATTAAAATCTTGAATTATGTTTAAATTATGTACAAAAGTTTCAAAGCTATAGGCGGTTTCTACTTTGTTAAAAATTTTGAGATAATCTTTATATTGTCTTTTAAGTTCATCTTGAAAAGTATGTTTTTGCGACATAATAAGTATCGGACATAATAATAAAATGATTTTTTTAAGCATTCTTTTACATTTAAATTTTTTGTTCTTAAATTTATATTTTTTAAAAATTTTTAAAGTATAATTTACTCTTCTAAAAAAAAAATTGATTTTATAATTATATATTTGATAAAAAAATTATAAATAAGATGACAACACAAATCGATTATGAATGGGAGGATTATGATGAATATGATTCTCCATCTGATAACTCATTTTTGTTAGATGAAACTGAACTATCTAATGATGAGATAGATTTAAAGATTAAAAAAAGTGTATTATATGTAAAATCTCAAGCTATACATAAACGAAAAATATTTGTACCAGTATTTAAAGACATAAATAAAATTGTTAACAATCTTGAAGGTGTAAACTATACCAATTTAAAATCTTCTATTGTTGAAGTAGAAAATAAAGTCGAAAAAATTATAGAAAGACCTAAATTTTTGAATTGGGTTAAAAAAGAAGATATCTCAATCTCTAATGAAAATAGTACTGAGACTGAGACTGAGACTGAGACTGAGGATGAGAGTGAGGAGGAGAGTGAGGATGATAAAGAAGAGAGTGAGAGTGAGGACGAGGATGGTAGTGACTCAAGTAGTGACTCAAGTAGTGACTCAAGTAGTGACTCAAGTAGTGACTCAAGTAGTGATGACGAGCATTTTTATAAATGTATGACTAAAAATATAAAAGTAAATACTAAACCAAGTTTAAAAAATATAGTAGTTCCAAATAAAACACAAAATTTTACAAATTTAAATGATACCCAAAACAATTGGATTCAAGCTAAAAATAAAAACAATAAACAAGAAAATACTTTACAAAAAACAAAAATGTGTAAAATAAGCGATTGTATGAAAGGTAAAAATTGTTTATACGCCCATTCTTTCGAAGAATTAAACATAAAAAAGTGTTTATTTCAAGAAAAATGCAGAAACGTGGAAATAAAAAATGGTATCCTATGCAATAAAAATGAAGATAATATTTGTAGATATATTCATCAAAATGAAACAATTGATAACTATAAAATTAGGCTTGGATTTTTGGAAAAAATAGATACTTCAAAAAAAACTTTAGAACGTTGTGAAGTATTTAGCATTTTAACCAATAAAATAAAAATTCAGACTGAATTGAAATTCACTAAATTATGTAAATTTTTTAAAGAAAATAAAGAATGTCCGCATCAAGATAATTGTAGATTTGCACATTCTCTTAGTCAACTGAAAGTCAGTAATTGTCTTTTTAACGATAAATGCAGGCTTGTAAAAATTGAAAATAACAAACTTTGCAATGTCAGTAAAACCAAAGTATGCGAACATTTACATGAAGGAAAAGAAACTATCGAAAACTATTGTCTTAGAATAAGTATTTTTGATTCTAAAGTAGACAAGGAACTCTCTATAAAAAAAATATGTTTATAAATTTAATTTTATATATATTTTAATATATAAAATTTTTTATTTAAAGATTAATAATTATTATAAAAATGAAAACAAAAAATATAAGCAAGTTTGTTGTAAAATTTATCCAAGAAAATAAAGATAAAAATAAGTTAGTCGAAGAATGGAATTCTGAAAAAAATTTAAGTGCTTTGGAAACTTTCTTTAATAAAAAAAAAGTTAAAGACGAAAATAAACCTAAAAGAGGTAAATCTTCTTATTTACATTTTTGCGACGATTATCGTTCATCTGTAAAAGAAAAGTTTCCTGATTATACAAATAAACAAATCCTAAATCATTTAGGAAATCTTTGGGCAAGTTTCAAGGTAGATAATCCAAAAATAGTTGAAAAGTATGAAAATATAGCTAAAGGAGAAAGAGATGAATATAAAGAAAAAATGACTATTTATAAATCATCCTTACCAGTAACTCAAAATAATAAGGAAACTTTAAGCACTACTAGCAAAGAAAAATCAATCAATTTAAATGATCAAGATATCGACTTAATTTTAAGTATTAAAAAAGAATTAGAAAAGATCGATGAAAAGGTTGATGAAAGGGTTGATGAAAGGGTTGATGAAAATATCGATGAAAGGGTTGATGAAAAGATCGATGAAAGGGTTGATGAAAAGGCATTTGCTAGATTCTTAAAGAAAAGAAAAAACAAGTTTATTGATGAATACCCTGAACTAGACTCCGATCAAATATTTGCAAAGATGAAGAAGAAATGGGCTTCTTTTTCAGACGAGAAAAAACAAAAGTATATAAAGTAGTTTAACGAAGTAATTTTACGAAGTAATTTTACGAAGTAATTTTATAATTCAATTTGAGATTATAAAATTTGTTATTTGTCATTTGTAACTACTCATTAGTCAAACTTATATTTTGTCCTATAAGATTTTGAACTTTCATTTTTTGATTTATCGTAACAACATGTTTTTTTAAATTCTGAGGATCTTTCAAAACAATCTCCTTTAGATACTTTTCTAAAATTTTCAGAAATTTATCCTTATTGCTATCTTTATCTTTAAATTCAAAAGGTTTAGCTATAATACAATTTTCTTTTTGATTTTTATGAACATCCTCGAAATAATCGTCGAATATTACGACATTATTTTCATTATAGCCTGGAAGTTTATATTTATTCCATAGTATTGATAACTCTTTGCTACTATCCTTTTTGTATTTCTTAGATAAACCACAATGATAAGAAAAAAATATATAATCAAGTTTTCTATCTTTGTTTCCGGCTATAATTATTTTCTCTATTATAAACAGAGCATAGTCTTTACTAGCTGCTGTCCAAACAGAGACATCAAAATTCTTAAAAACAAAGGTCAAAAATTGTTGAAGATATGGTCTTTCAAATATTATATAATAGTTTTCCATGGTTTCAAAGCGAAATTTAGCAGCTTTTTTTTTATTTTTTTCAAAGTCATATTCTTCTATCGGTTCTCCACTTATAATAGTTTGGTCAAGATCAAAAATAAATTTTGGTTTTTCTTCTGTCATTTTTATTAAATCAAATATTTTTTAAATCGTTAAACTTTTTAAAAATTATTTAAAGTTTAAATAAAAATAATTAAAATGAGTATAAAATTTAGTGTATTGTTATATAGCAAATATTCAAAGTTTTCAACAGAGATTGTATCACAAGTTAATCAGTATCAAAATGTCTTTATTGAAAACTTTAACATGAAATTATTATGTATAGATAACGAAGTTGTCAGAAAAAGAATAACAAGTTCCAAAAAGATAAATATAAGTTTTGTTCCTTCTATTTTAGTTATTTATGAAGATGGAGGTGTAGAAAAATACGAAAATAATGATGCTTTTATCTGGGTTAATGAAGTTATACAACGCGTTTTAACTCTCACAAAACAACAAGAAGAACAACAACAACAAGTTGTAGAACAACAAGAAGAAAATTTAGAAGATACAGAAATTGAAGAAGAAGAAGAAATTAAACCTAAAAAAATTACAAAAAAAGTAATTCAAAAGAAACCACCTCCAAAGAAACAATCAACTTCTTCTTCTAAAAAAAATGTACCAAAAAATAAGACTTCTATAGAAGATTTAGAAGACTTGGATGACTTAGAACAAAATGAATACGAAGAAGAAAATAATATTTTTGAACATCAAATGATAGAACAAGTCGAGAGCACAAATGCAATGACAGCAAAGAAAAATGACTTGCTATCTCTTGCTGCAGAAATGCAAAAATCCAGAGATTCCTTTGAAAAAACTAACGAAAAACCTAGATTCTAATTTTTTTTACAAATATAAAAAAACATTCTTATAATTAAAAATGGAATTTGGCTCAATTATTCAACAACCAAAACTAGTAGGTTCAGATTTAGAAACAAAACACCCTGGTTTTACAGACTTTAGCTATTGTTTGAGACAATATTTTTCTCAAAATACTATCGATATTATATCCCATAAAATTACTCAACTATTAATGGGTGTCGACCCTCAAAATAGACCTATTATAGTACCCGATAAACAAATTGGTTTTGTCATGGATACAGTTTATAGAAATTTTATTCCTTATAATGCAGGAGATATTTATACTAGATATGTCGTTCCAAATGGAAACAATACAGATTCTTACGTTCAAAACATGATTGATCAGGTAATCGAAATAATTTACTCTGACGTAAAAAATAATCTTGAAATTGATCAAAATAATGCTAAACTCAGTGTATGGACCACCATCCTTGGAGAAGGTATGAACGAACATCAGTTGCGTTCTTTTCCTCCTCTTAAAACATTATTGAAAAGGCCCGCTCCTATGCAGTTTAATATGAACTATTAATTTAAAAATTGAATTTTAAAAATTATTTTCTCTAAATATATTATCATCCTCAACAAATGAAAATACTAAACGTTTTTTATTGCATAATTCTATCTGTTATCTTATCTACTACTAATGCTAAAAAAAATTTGAGAAAATTAGTAGTATATTACCCGACAGGTGGTGAAAATGTTAAAAAAGATTTTACACCATATGATAATAGCTACTAATTAAAATTTTAAACTTATATTTAAGTATAAAATTACTTGTCTTCTATTAGATATACATAATGTTGTTTTTCGTCTCTATATATCAAATACAAAGTATTGTTATATAAAACATTTGATATAGAATCAGTTTGTATTTCATTTATGGCCGAGTCGACACTATTAAATATTTTTATATGTATATCACAACTCTCTAATATTTTTTTTATAAAATTAACTTCTATTTCTCCTACATATTTTTTATCTTTCTTAATAAGTTTTTTTATATCGGATATAAAATCATTTAGATTATCTGGAACCAGCAATCCATTATCGACATATTCAATCACAATACCTTTAATATCTCCTATTTTATTCACCGCTATATTAAAAGATTCTTCATTATTTTTTCGAAGTAATTCCATTAAACTATAAAATAAATCGTCTAATAATTCATTCGGTATATTATCAGATATATACTCTCTAAATTTTTTTATAAAAGTAGTTTCTGTATCAGCTCTTAACACAGGAATACAAACAAATAATTTTTCCAAAAGATTATTGTTTTTTGCTGACTTATATATAGCACTATAAAAGCAGTTACCATTTTCTAAAGTTTTCATAACTTTGAATTTTTTAGAACCAGACGATGAAGTTTCACCCTCTTCTGTCATTCTTCCTAGAGGAAAAATAAGTTTTTTATCTGGATATAATTTTTGATATTCTTCTCTAAGTTTTTTAGCTGCTTCACCATTTGCTTTAATACATCTGTTTGATTTTGGAGTGCAAATTTCTGTAACAAGACATGGTCTATTACAATTACCTTTAATTATCATATTTGTATCGGTGGGTAGTGGATTTTTAGCGTCAGTTTCATATGTTTCAGTAGGCATACTTGTTAATTTTCTACCAATACGCCCATCTCTTTTAACACATTCTCCTGATTCATCATTACAAATTTTTTCAGGGGGGCACGGAGGACAAGGTTTTTTCTTTGATGCTTCTTTTGCGGTTTTTTTAGTATAGTAGGTTCCTTCTAAAATAGATTTTCCAACTTTACCATCCGGTTTAACACATATTCCTGTATCCTTATTACAAATTTTATCAGATGGACATGGTTTGGAAGGATCATTACATCCTTTTAGAGGTGGAGCATCAGTTGAATCACTACTTACGTTATAATATTTTCCTTTTAAAATAGCTTGACCTCTTCTTCCCGATCTTAGAACACATGTACCATATTTTTCGTTACAGATTTTTTCTGGAGGACAAGGTTTTTTACATGGTATTCTAACAAATTCATCAGATGCTGCTCTTGCTTCACGAGGTGCTTCGCGAGGCGCTTCACCTCCTCTTTTACTCTTTTGCATCTCTAATATATCAAAAATAGTATTACTAGTATATATTTCAATAATTTCATTTGTGATATTATCGTATTGAGTCGGTTCTATTTCACCATTTTCATCAAAAAAAGTGCTATCACATATATAAAAATTCTTATCGGGTATTTCTGTAAGTTCAGAAATATTAGGTAAATTATTACCAATATTTTCAACTATAGTTTCGGTTGAATTAAAATTAGATAAATAAGCATCTAATTCTTTTATGTCTTTAAATTTGCATGCACCTTTTTGAAATAAAACTTGGTATATTTCTCTTATTTTGTCTTCTGTATCCGCTAAACAGCTCAATAATTTTTTTGTAAAAGATATAAATTTATTTTCTGTTTTAACTTTATCTACTATATGACACAATACCTTAAATACATCTTTATTTTCTATGTAAATATTACATTGTGAGTGTCTTAAACATAAGTCGTTATTAATAAAAGGATTATCACGTAGTCTTTCAACATAACTTCTGTCAAAATCATAAAAAAATATTTTCCATCTACTACTTATTACATAAAATTCTCCATTTACAACATAAATACTAGATACTTCTTCACCTAAGTCTTTAACAAATATATTATTCAAATGTAAATCATTATGGACCATTTTGCTTAAAGACATGGCATAACAGGCTGCAACTATTTGAAAAGTTGTTTCCCATAAATCTTTTTCGGATAATTTATTTGTAAACCATGAATCGTATTTTCTTACATTAGGCAAATCCATATTTTCATTTAGTATCATATTGTAAGTAATCAATAAATTTGGAGGCGAAATCGCTCCACTTGTTTCCAACTTAGTATTTATAGTTTTTCTGGAAGTACAAAAGTTAAGTAAACATTTTTTTATGTTATAGTTTAAAATATTTTTAACCTCATCATCATCTAAGTGAAATTCATCATTACTATAACCACCTAAAATATTAGTGGTTCCATAAGTTGTATTATCTTTTAAAAAATTAAAAATATTTTCATATGTACATCCTTCTTGTGTAACAAAACATCTTACAAAATTCGGACATATACTAAAATCTAGTAGAGGATTTATTATTTCTTTATATACTTTCATTTCATAATTTAAACCACTAAGAGCATCAAACATTTTGATATATGTTTCTTCGTCATCAGCTTTTTCATTTATAGAATCAAGATTAACAAATAATTTTATTGCAGCAGTTTCTAGTGGTATTCCATTATATAAAGTATTTTTAAAACTCAGTATCCATATATCAGTTGGAGAATCAGAATCAGATGGTTTACCTTTCACATTAACAATACATCTATCTATATCACAAATGTTCGTATTTTCAGTTAATTCACAAATCATTTTATTATAAGATATTTTTTTTTTTATATTATAAATTAAAAATATGAGTAATAAACTTAAAAATTACAAAACTATTCAAGAATTTTATAAAAGTAACAATAATAGCAGATTAAAAAAAGAAGATTTTGATTTTTCACAATTAGTAGATTATAATAACTTGGTTAGTAGTTCAAAAAAAACTATTATAAACAATACTTATAAAGAAGGTACAATTAACCCTTCGGAATTAAATATTAAGTATGAATTAACAGATGGAAATGGTACTAGTCCAGATGTATTTGGACCACCTTTTTGGTTTACCTTACATAATGGTGCGAGCAAGTATCCTGATGATCCTAGCAGCATAGTACAAACAAAAATGAAAAATTTTATTATTGCTATTCCTGTTATGTTACCTTGTTTAAAATGTAAGGACCATGCTACGTCTTATATAGAGTCAAATTTGGAAAAATTAGATACGATAGTATCTTCAAGAAAAAATCTGTTTAATTTTTTTGTCGATTTTCATAATTATGTAAATAAGAATTATGGAAAAAATATTTTAAGTTATCAACAGGCAGAAGAATTATATAATGGAAAAGTAAAAATTATGAAGATGAGTTACTCTTAAAAATAAATTTTAATTAATTTTTAAATTTTTGAAGGCTTCTTTTAGAGTTAATATTTGATTGTAACAATCATGTAAAGAATGATGTTTGTTATTTTCTATATTTTTTAAAAATACTTTTCCTAAATCATATAGAGTTCTTGTATCTCTTAAGTTGTAAAATTTCCAAGGAATTTCCAAATTACATAGCTTATATGCATTCTCAAGTATTATACAATCAAAATTCGGACTATGAGCCCAAATATGCTTACAATTTTTTAAAAATTTCGACAGATTTATCAAAGCTTCTTTTAAATCTACTCTATCTTTATTTACAAAAGCTTCATATCTTGATTCTTCGGATTGTAAATTCCACCAGTCTAAAGTATCCTTACTAATATCCATTTTAAGTTTTTCACAGGAAGTCTGATTTATACGAACATAAAAAGTCTCTAAATCTTCCAGTTTTTTAACCTCTTTATTTCTACTAAATTTTATAGCTCCAATAGTAAGAATTAGTGAATTAGGACTTGTGGACAACGTTTCTATATCTAGCATTACATCTGACATTTTTTGTTTTTATTTTTTTTATTTTTAACTTTAAATAAAAATTGATTTTATTTTATTTTTTTCTTTCTTAAGTAAAAGAGGTTATGAACACTTATATAAATGAAAATAATTTCAATAATATTTTTAATTATAAAGTAGTAGATATTAATACATCTAACAAAAATTTAATTAATACTAATAATGTGTGTTGGTTTTGTAATATAAAGTGTTCAACCTATGTAAAAATTTGTGAAAATTGTAAATACGAAAAGTACGATAAAATAAGAAAAAATAAAGTAAAGTAAGTTTTAACTTTAAAAATTTTAGTTTTATATTATTATAATAACATAAAACTTTAAGGACAAGTATAATGGGAAGAACCAAATATATTTATTGAAGGTTTAACTAACGTTTTATTTTTATTCATAGCAGATTTAAATGCTGACATATAGCTAAAGTATATCCATGATATAACAACTAAGTTAGAAATAACAGCTGAAATTGCTCCAACCAATTTATACTTACTATATAAAAGGAAAATAACTCCTATAGTCCATATGATGCTTATTTTTAAATAATCGGATAATGCATCTGCGGCATTTTGTAATGTTGGTTGATCGCTACAAAAATTTTTAACACTAAATTTACTTGACATTTCCTTTGTCACTTTACTTTTCAATAAAGAATAGACTGTATCTTAAGCTAACTCTGGATAGATGATCCTTCATAGTTAACCAACACCCGTGCGGTCGTTGAGCTAATATCATATCCTATCTAATTAATAACGGACTTAGATATTTTAAGCGCGGATTACCCAATCCTTAACATTTTTACCTTTGGATACGACTATTAATCGTGGTCCCTTTATAAGTTTCCAAATAAAGGTGGTAGTTAAGGCTCTAAGGGACTTCCCGAACATTATAAGGTGTTTTGCCATAATATTATGACTAGGTACTTACTCTTTTAAAGGTACCTTTTTGTGTCTAGTTTATTAAACACTTCCAATGCTGAACTGGATTGATGCAAATAAGATTGCTTCTCCTAACATTTCTAATACAGGATTTATTTGTGTATTCATATCTGCTCCTAAATGCATTTTATTTTCAACAATATTTTATTTTTATTATTTAAAAATAATTTTAAATAATTTAAATGTCATGTCAAAAAAAAAATTGTAACAACTTAAAAATATTAAGAGGTAAATATTGTGAAGAACATAGAACAAATAAAAGTACATTATGTGAACATAAAGTCAATAAATATCATTGTAAAAAATGCGGAGGAAAAGGTTTGTGTCATCATAATAAACAAAGACATAGATGTAAAGATTGTGTGGGTACAGGATTATGTGTTCATGATAAACAAAAATATGTTTGCAAAGAATGTCTAGGAAATGGAATATGTATACATAATAAACGAAAAACATTATGTAAGGAATGTTCAGGAGGTTCATTATGCGAGCATAACAAAGATAAAAGTAAATGCATAGAATGTGGTGAAGGAAAATCTATATGTATACATAAAAAATTAAAATGGAGATGTGTTGAATGTTTTGGAAATTCTATTTGTATACATAAAAGAAGAAGAGAAACATGTAAAGAATGTAAAGGTAGTGGAATATGTAAACATGAGGTTATTAAGTATTATTGTAAAGAGTGTTCTGGTAATGGTTTATGTGTACATTCTAAAATTAAAAATAAGTGTGTTTTATGTAAAGGTTCACAAACATGTTTGCATCTAAAACTTAAAAGATATTGTAATATTTGCGATTTTAATGGCTATTTGTCTAATATAGTTTCACAACGGATTAGAACAGCTTTAAAAAAAAATAAAGAATTACATTCTTTAGAATATATTGGGTGTGATATAAATACACTTAAAATTCATATAGAAAAACAATTTGAAACTAATATGAGTTGGGAAAATTATGGAAAATGGCATATTGATCATATAATTCCTATTAAATATAAAGAAAATAATGAAGAACCTACTTTAGAAGTTACAATAAAAAGATTACATTATACCAATTTACAACCATTATGGGCTTTTGAAAATATTTCAAAAAAAAATAAATATATAGGTAAAAAATTATAATATTTTATTTTTTTATTCTATTTCTTTTTTCATTACTTCATAACCATAAGAAAATAAATCCAATTTATCTTTTGAGCTTAAATCAAAATGGAAGAATTTAAATTTATTATTTATCAGTCTAACAACCTTCGTTTTATCTGAAACATTTTTAATTTTAAATTCTTGTATTTGAGAAACAGGTACAAACATTAACAGATAAATAAATTCTAGTATACCTATATCGTTAATATTAGTTGAATCTTTTGGATCAGAGTTTATAAATATACCTAATATTTTTTTTCCTATTCTATCTCCTAAATCTATCGGAAAATTATCACATACACCTCCGTCCACATATAAACTATTTCCGTATTTAAAATTCTCAAATATCAAAGGTAAATTTGATGACATTCTAATAGCTGTTATACATGGTAAGTTTGGATGATTTTCGTAACTAAGGTATTCAATATTTTGTTCTGTTAAATTATAAGTAGAACAAATTAAAGTTTTACCAAACTTATCTTTTAAATCTTTTAATGTTGGATAAAATCCAATCTTGTTTATCGTCATCTTTTCGAAAGTTTCATTTATGGCATTATAAGAACTAGCACCTTGTTTATTTATCATAGCTACTATGTTAAAATGAACCATCTTTTCCATTAACTGATTACAACATATATAAACAACTATTTCAATAGGCGTATATCCAATTGCTAATAAATATCCTATCATTGCACCGGCAGAACATCCTATATATGTAGTTATATTTTTTAGTAAATAATTATCAAAAGCATATTGTAAAGCTCCTAGGGTCATAAATCCTTTGGAAGAACCACCTGCAAGAACTAATGTATCATAGTCAACTATTGGTCTTTCTACTTTTTCTTCTACCTCTACCTCTACTTCCACCTTTACTTCTTCTACTTTTTCTACTTTTTCTACTTCTTCTACTTCTTCAACTTTTTCAACTTTTTCTACTTCTTTAACTTCTTTTTCATCTTCCTTTTTAACTTTCTCTTCTTCTTTTTCTATTATCTGGTTATTTATAATTTGTATAACATTATTTTTCATTTTTTATATATTTATTTTTTTTTTAACTAAGAATTTTTTTTATTATATTAAATAAATATGGATACCATAGAATGTGGAATATGCTTTGATTATGTACTTGAAAAAGATTTACAATATCTGGAGTGCTTCCATAATTTATGCTTTAAATGTTATCAAAGATTATTATCTTTAACATGTCCATTTTGCAGAGCGAACATAAATATACACTCTGATTTTATAAACGATGAAGATGACGATATTCTTAGAAGCTTTGATTATATAAATTTTAATTATGAATTAGATTCAAGTTCAAATATCATTTTTGAAAATGATTTTATAATTGCTGGTGTTTCTAGAAAGAATAGACAGGAAAATAAGAGAAAAAGAATAAATAAAAAAAAAGAAAATTTAAATAATATAATAAATCAAACTGAAAGTCTAAATTCATCTACTACTTTAATTCCGAATTCTAAAATTAGAAGTTGTAGAAAAAGCAGAAATGAAACACAAATATTTTTTTATAATTCTGTTTGAAATATATTTTTAAACTAGATTTCAAGTTTAAAAATAATTTAAAGTCACTTACTTTTTTTTCGTAATAATTTTTTACCAATAATTCCTTTTCTATCTACACATCTTGCAGATCTTGGATTACATATTTTCTTTTTATTACATGATTTCTTGCATGGTTTACATTTGCTAGAACGTAAATATTTTTTTGATAAAAGTTTCTTACCTATAGAACCTTTTTTATTCACACATCTCGATGTTCTTGGATTACACACTTTCTTTCTAGAACATGATTTTTTACATGGTTTGCATCTACGGGAACGTTTTATTTTTTTACTCTTACGAGTGGATGAGGTTGGCGGTGGCGAAGCTGTACTTCTTAATGGTGTTCTGAATAAAGGACTTCTAGCTCTGGTAGGAGCGCCAGCTCTTGGCGAAGCTGTTCTTTTTGAAGCAGGAGCAGGTCTCGGAGGAATACCAGCTCTTGGCGAAGCAGCTCTTTTTGAAGCAGGAGCAGGTCTCGGAGGAATACCAGCTCTTGGCGAATCAGCTCTTGTAGAAGCACCGGGTCTTGGGGGGGCACTGGCTCTTGGTGAAGCTGCTCTTGTAGAAGAAGATCTTGGAGTAGCACCAG
>Ga0214923_10005985_pt1 | contig 13863 bp, 17 predicted proteins | sample LL1510_MetaG_FD_177993 | JGI IMG/M metagenome (GOLD analysis project Ga0214923, IMG submission 177993) | Freshwater microbial communities from Lake Lanier, Atlanta, Georgia, United States - LL-1510 | ecosystem: Environmental > Aquatic > Freshwater > Lake | place: USA: Georgia | collected... | reverse complement strand
CTTATCAAAAATCTCAAATCCTACAGTACCACCGGAAGAAGCCGGATTTGTAGCAACCGTTGCCCTGGCTTTGTCAGCTTGGTCACCTGGGACTTGAATAGCAGTACCACCCTGAGTGATTTGATTTTGGATTCCTGCATCGCTTAATGATTTAGATACACTGTTAGTGTCAGACGGGTTTAGGCCTGTAGCTACAGTAGTCCAGCTAGTCTGATTGATTAATGTATACAACACAAAAACAGTCACCAGCAAGGCTACGGCGCCGCCAATCAATACCACCTGCTGGCGGATGGGTAGGTCCCTAAATCTTTGGATGATGGTCTGGATTGGATTCATAGATTCAGCCTTACCCCTCAACTATGCCGTAGATGCAAACCTGAGCCGGGTTTTTCTACTAAGAAATTCTCCTTATAAGCAATCTAGCAGAGAACTACATCTGAGTACGCATCAGCTCATTATATGCATTAACTAATTGATTTCGCACTTGGGTGGCCATTTGCATGGAAAGCTGAGCCCGCTCTGCAGCTACTACTACCTGAGTAACATCGACATTCTTTCCTGTAGCCATTGCCTGCTGGAGCTGATCGGCCTGAGCTTGCACACCGTTAAGGTTCTCTAGTTGGTTCATTACCAATCCGCCAAACCCTTGGGTCGGAGCAGCCTGGGTAGTAACTTGAGCATCAGCCCCCAGCCCACCTACCCCCGAAATCTGGGATTCAGGACCTAGCGCCGGGGTTTGGATTGGAGGAATAATCATCGCAGAATATCCCAGGTGCGTTGGAACATAGTTTTAGTGGTGCTCAAAGCCGTGGCATTGGCCTCATAAGAGCGCTGGGTTGTAATCAAATCCGTCATTTCGGTGACTGGATTGACGTTCGGCATGGAAACATAACCTTGCGCGTTTGCCTGAGGGTTACCCGGATCATAGACAAGTCGTTGCGGAGCGCCATCTCCTACAACGCCTGCTACTGTTACTCCACCACCTGCCTGGGTCATCGCATCGCCAAATGACAATGGTCGCGACTGCAATATAGTTACCTGCCTTTGGTAGCCAGGCGTATTGGCATTAGCGAGATTCTGGGCAATCACATCCGTGCGCAGTCGCTCAGCAGTAAGCCCTGAAGCGGAAATTGCTATGCCGTCAAACATTCCCATTAGCCGGTTGTCCTCATGGTGTCCAGAAGCATTCTCCTGCGCAAAGCAAGAAGACTGGTATAACCCTGGTACTCAAGGGCGTTTTCAGCCATCATAGATCCTTCTTGGTCAATATCCACTGTATTACCATCCACACGAACAGCTGTCGAGGATGATGGGTGATGTGAAGAAAAATCTGGCTGGGCCAACTGTCCTTCAGGAGTGCTCGCCATTGCGGATTGTAGCTGCGCATGGAAGTCAACATCTACACGCTGATATCCAGGAGTATTTACATTAGCCATGTTTTGAGCTAAAGCGCGTTGGCGCATACTTGAGCCTTGTAATCCAAGTTCCAGACTTTGTTGGGTAACATCGAAAAGCATAATTTGAAAAAGTGTACCCACTCTTTGGTGAGGGTGAGTACATTTCGTTTACACTACCGAAGACCCTCGATGCAAACTTCTGGATACTTTGTGTCTTTTTTTGTCCAATCAGGGTATGGGCTGAGGTGCCATCTGCTGCGATATACTTCGGGGGCAACAGATGGCACACTCAGCATGTTACAGCTAATGCCATAACATTACCCTCACCATATAACATGGTAAAGCAAATAAGATGCAGTTGCCAGCCAAAGGCCCCGATCTCATCTTTTTGTCGCAAAATAATTTAGAACCAGCTAAAATAGTTTTATGGGTAAAGGCAAAGACGGAGAATGTGCCAACTCTTATATGATGGCTTCTGCCACTCCTGAGCAAGTTATCTCTGGGGTACAGTCCCTAGGACTGCCCATTGCTTACCAAGTAGGAGGCTGTGTTCGAGACCAAATTCTTCAAAAGCAGAGCAAAGATATTGATGTTATGACCTGCGGAGTAACACCTCAGGAGCTTTTGGATTTATGCAACCGGGCGGGCAAAGCCGAAGAACTAACAGTTGGCAATCAATTAGTTGGAGTCAGGCTGTATTCTGATTGGTCGGGACCTGAAGGAATAGAAATTGCCCTGGCTCGAAGCGAGAAGAGTACAGGAGGCGGTCACGGGGATTTTCACATCAGTCCTATGGAGGTACCTCAGGCAATTGCCAGCAGGCCCATAGCAGAAAGGCAATGGGACTGGAGTGAGCAAATAATGTTAGACGCGCAGCGCAGGGATTTCAGCTGCAATGCTATTTACCAAAATATTCAAACAGGCGAATTCATGGACCCCACCGGAGGAATAGAAGATTTAAGCAAAAAGATCCTGAGGGCTATTAGTAACTCCAGCTTCGAAGATGACCCCCTGCGAGTGCTGCGGGGACTAGCTCGTGTCAGCTGCGACGGAATGAGGTTTGACCCTGCAACCGAGAGCATGGCTAAAGAGTGGGGGAGGAAAATCTGGATACCCGGGACAGAGCCGGAAGACTCGTCGGTAGGAGAGCTTAGCGCGGAAAGGGTTGCTGCAGAGCTAACCAAGATACTATCAGGCGACGGCAGCAGCAGGGCGCTACAAAATATGAGCGAGTGGGGTATGCTGAGGTGCATTTTGCCTGAATGGCATCGTTGTATTAGCTTTGACCAACAGAGCAAATATCATAATCTCACAGTAGACCAGCACATCCTCAGAGCTCTTCAATATGCAGACGAGCGACACTATTCACTCCCTGTAAAGTGGGCAGTTTTAATGCATGACATAGGTAAGCCAGACACTGCAAAGAAGGGAAAAGATGGCAGGCTGCATTACTACCAGCTCAAGCCAGATCACCCCATGTGGAAGTCAGATCCTTTAAGAGCACAAGGCCACGAGCATCTTGGCTCTGCCCAGGCCAGAGATTCAATGAAAAGGTTAAAAATGCCGGAAAGTTCGATCACTCAGGTCGAGAATCTTGTGCGTCACCACATGTTCAGCGAAGAAAGGGATTTTTCATCTCGCAGCGCTCAGAAACAGGAACTGTTGGCGCGGAAAATGCTTTATAAGTACGGCCTCGAACCCTCTCAGATGCTACTAGATGTTAGGCGATGCGACCTTTTCGGCAAAAGCCTGTCTCGGCCTGAAGAAGGATGGCAAAAAGATGCCGACCAGCTTCAGGCTGTTTTAGAACAACAAAAACATCAGCCCCATAGAATTAAAGACTTAGCAATTAACGGAGGAAGGCTAATAGAGATAGGAATAAGCCCAGGCCCTCAGATTGGTAGCATTTTGGAGAAACTCTTAAAACAGGTAGTAGGCCAGCCGGAGATTAATACTCCTGAGAAACTTGAATCTATAGCTAGAAAGCAGTTGCATATGGTTCAAGCCAACAAAGAATAGCTGCCCGGTCCTTCTTCGGGACCATATGGCAAACTCGCCGCCAAGGTGGGCTTTTGACCTAAAACCGAGCGCACTTCGCTTTCCAGGGCCAGGCTTGCTTGCTGAAGTTCCGATAGGAGAACTTTGCTATGGTTTCTTTCTGATAACACCTTATCCATTGCTCTCCTGCGTTCGGTTTCCAGAGTAACAAACTGTTCGAAATCCTCAGAGTGAACTAGCTCCAAACACTGGCGGGTTAATTGGATAGCAGCTTTTATATTCTCTTCTGGCACTCAAGGCTCCTTAGTCGGTTCAGTTGATTTGAGCAATCTTAGCAGCTACAGCCAAGGTATCATCAATAGTTCGCAGAACTCTCTGGCCAGCATCAAAAGCGCGTTGAGAGACAGTCATATCCGTAATAGTCTTGATGGGGTCGGTGTTTGAGTTCTCCAGTTGACCCTGCCTTACTAGTGTACCAGCGGATACGCCAGCGGCTTGTCCGGACCAAAGCGAGCCGTCAACCTTCTGAGGATTATTAACATTAACCAGAGCAATGGTCCCTACCAAAACACCATCTCGGATGACATCGCCGTTGGTATTAATTTGGAACTTATTGGCTCCGCCGACCTTAATAGGTTGCCCGTCCCTACCCAGTACTGTGAAATTTTCAGGGGTAGCTAGCTGACCCTGATTGTTCACTGTGAATGCTCCATTGCGAGTAAAACGAATACCTTGAGGAGTACGTACTTGAAAAAACCCATCTCCCTCTATCCCTAAATCGTATTTATTGCCTGTAACCTGTAGGGAGCCTTGAGTCAAAGAGGTTTTTCCTTGAACTACGGGCCCTACTTGCCATGTGCCTATCTGAGCACCAGTGCTTCGATTATTCCAAAGCAGGTTAGCAAACCCGTACTGTTCCGTGTAGTCGGTTTTATATCCGGGAGTATTGAGGTTCGCCAAGTTGTTAGACAAATTGTTTTGCCTATCCATCTCTGCAAGCATGCCTCCGGCTGCTACATAAAGTCCGCGGTCCATGTTCGCCACAATAGCGCATCAGAACCGGGTAGGCATAATTTTTCTTATTATTCGGAATTTTTTTTTATAGAACATGCAAACCCAGAAAAAAGCAGTAGATTTAACCCATGAGCCTTAAAGACAAAATCGACACCACCAATGTAAACCAGACATCACAAGAGGTCATCGACCAGATTCGAAAGATCGGAGCCAAAGGTCGTCGCGCAGGACAGCGCGTTCTAGACGGGGCAGAGCGCCTTCGCGATACCAGCCGCAATGACTTACACAAGGCTGTTAAAGAAGCTCGCCAGCAATTGAGTGATCTCACTGAATACGCAGAAAAAGCCCAAGACAGGGTAGTTGAACTGACCCGTGAGAATGATCAACTTAAAACAGTATCCGATGAACTCTCTGCCCGTCTCCAGCAGGCAGAGCAGCAGATCAAGGAGCTGCGCACTCAAATCAGCAAGGCTCAAACAGCAGCAGTAAACAAGGTTCAAACAAGGACCAGCAAGACTGCTTCTGCTGCCAAAACAACAGCCGCTCGCAAGCCTGCTGCCAAGAAAGCCCCGGCCAAGAGCACTACAGCTCGCAAGCCTGCTGCCAAAACAACAGCCGCTCGCAAGCCTGCTGCCAAGAAAGCCCCGGCCAAGAGCACTACAGCTCGTAAGCCTGCCGCCAAAACAACAGCAGCTCGCAAGCCTGCCGCCAAGTAGTCCAAACCAAAAACCTGGTGTTGTCAAAGAGCCTAGCTAAAAGCTAGGCTCTTTTTTTCCATACACTCTTAGTGCGCGAGGCAAGCAGCGAACGGTCTGGCTTGAAAACGATCCAAGAGCTTCACCGTCAACCTGGCATTCTACAGCCGGACTGCTTTGAATACGGATTTCACAGCATGGACCTATGGGTTGTAGATACTTATTATTGTGGGGTTCTTCGATGCCAGCCAGTAATTTCATTGCCAAGCTTGCAGATGATAGTTCTGATAATCCTTTAACCATAATCCCACTAATCGTGCCCGATTGATAATCCCCTTCAGGGTCAAGAACGAGTGGCCGTTCGCCAAGGTAGCTGTATGTAGGTCCATTTTGCAACAACACAGTTATCCCTGTTGTATGCTTTTGGACGCCGTCTTCATCCCACTGTACATCTATTTGCATATCTCCACGGACATAATTCTGCTGCAGCAAACCAAGGGCGGTCCATGCAAAAAAGCCGCCTTTGAACCTAGCTTTTAGATGCGGCCTTTGGTCGACTTGTCGTGCTGTATCAGCATCTAAACCAAACCCAGAAGAAAAAAGAAAGGGGTGATTACCCACCTCGCCCATATCGACTAATTGAGTATCCCCCTCCCGCAGAGCATGCAGGCCCCACGCCAAGGCCTCTTTTACTCCACGAGGGCACCCTAGGCTGCGAGCAAAGACCGAAGTAGAGCCCCCTGGTATCGCCAACATAGCAACGGGGCTACCCATTAAGCCGCAAGCAACTTGATTTGCCGTACCGTCACCGCCTAGCACAACCACAGGAGAGGTATTTCCTTGCTGGACAATCTCCCGAGCAATTTCTGTTGCATGGCCAGAAAATTCTGTAGGCCGAGAAAGGACTTGGTAGTCAGCCGACAGATGAGATAAAACCCTTTCTCTGTTTTTAGGGCTAGTGGAACTTGCCTTGGGATTAAAAATCAGATAAAGAGGCAGTTTGCTCATGACTTTATTCTAGGCAACTGTTCTCTGACTCAAATTGATCTTGCGCTAAAATCAAATTTTTCCGCAGGCTTCTTCTATACTATAGAGATGACAGAGCAAGACAAAAATACCCAAGACACTGTTGTTTTCATTTGCGCCTGGAATGAAGAAGATTCTATCGGCGGAGTTATAGACGAGCTTCGCACTTATGTACCAGACGCAGACATTCTTGTTGTCAATGATGGATCAAAAGACCAGACAGAAAAAATTGCACAATCTCACGGAGCATCCGTCGTGTCTTTCTCTGAAAACAGAGGGCTACAGGCTGCCATCGCCGAAGGCTACCATCAAGCCTTAAACAGGGGCTATCAGTACTGTGGCAGGATTGACGCTGACGGTCAACATCGTCCACAGGATTTATGGGCAATGCTGAGAGCGGTGAAAGATGACCAGTGCGATGTGGCCATAGGTTCAAGATTCCTACCTGGTTCAGGAGAATACACGCCAGAACCCGAAAGAGTTATTGGCACCACTGTCCTGCGAACTTTGATGAAAGTCAGAATAGGCACACCTATTACTGACGGTACCAGCGGAATGTATGTTGTCAACCAGCATGCAATGAGATTACTGTCTATTCCTTATGATGTTGGTGCACCAGAAGTACAGGGAATATTAAGACTAGCTGATGCTGAGCTTAGAATCCTAGAGATACCAGTTAGTATGAGACAAAGAGAGCATGGTCAGTCAAGTTTTGTAGGGAAGAGAGCTGTACATCTAGTAGCCTCTGTGGCTGGTGCGCTTCTAGTAGGAGAAGGAATTCGACGGCGGCGGAGACGTAAAATACTCAGCTAAGGTCACACTAATCAGCACGCAGTCCTCGGCGACCTATTTCTCCGAGGCGCTTTGGGTGTAGTCCCAGGAAATCCGCAGCAATAAACCTGTAGGTCGTAGGACCATGGCGGCGAGCATCAAGTCTTCTCCAGCGCTCAGGGTCATGCACATGCCCATACACGCAAAGACCCGAGCGAGCTTCTTCAATCATCTTGCTCATTCGTGTGGGTCTACCATCAGGCCGAGGAGGATAATGAAGCATTGTAATAATTCCGTCCCCAGACTCCTGCAGCGATCTAGCCTGAGATAAAGCATTTTGCATACGACGCAGTTCCTTTTTATAGCATGGTCTTCTTGCCCCGCCCCCATTCATAGTGGGCCAGGCCCCGCAAGTCCCAGCGATAACTACACCTCTACTATTAAGCTCTAGCCTTACAGCCGTGCCCACCAGAGGAATAATTGTCTCTGTATGTTGAGTTACATCGCTAAGATCTCTGAGAGTCTTTCCTGTGGGCCAATCATGGTTGCCAGGAACAATAATTTTATGCTTACCAGGAAGACGGTCGATTATTGAATAAGTCTTTCTAGCCTCCTCCGGGTCTTTATGGTGGCACAAGTCGCCAGGCAGAAGTACTAGAGCATTGTCAGGCACGTTTTGTTTCCAAGATTGAGAGAGGACCTTCCACGGGTCAGTAGGGGTAGAACCATTTAGCCCCCAACCAATGCACTCAGGCAGATGCAGATCTGCTATGCCATAAACTGGGACAGCTGGAATTCTAGCGGCCTTCCTTGCCTCTGAAACACTCAAATTGCCCTCCTGGCATTCATCAAGATATACCTATTCTAATCGCTAGGAAAAGCAGAAGCACGGGAGTTGCCTAAACGGGGCTTTTTTTCTGCGAAAAAGATTTTTGTCCAACTTTAAGAAACAACTTGCCTTTTGCAGTCTCTCTATGGCATAAATTGTTCAACAGGCCGGACCGCTCGCGGAAGCCTGTAAATCCAACAGGAGGATTCGTTTTCGTGATTGATGGTCTTTATTCAGCAGCAAGTGGTATGAATGCACAACAGGGTCGAATGGATTCAATTTCCGTTGACCTAGCGAACTTAAACACTATCGGCTATAAAAGCCAGCACTACGGCTTTTTAGAGCTGCTTTACCAGGCGCAAGGCCCTAACCGCTCCATTCTTGGAGGAGGAGTAGGCTCAGGCGTAGCCGGTGGTATTATTGACCGAGCAATGACTCAGGGAGCCATCAATGGAACTACAAACCCATTCGATCTAGCCATCGAAGGAGCCGGATTCTTCCAGGTGCGCCTTGCTGATGGTACTATTGGCCTCACACGAGACGGCAACTTCACTTTGGATTCAAGTCGAAGACTGGCAACCACCAACGGCAACCTGCTGGTGCCCAACTTAACGATACCAGCCGATGTGCCTATCGATGACGTAGCTGTAGCAGCGGATGGTACTGTTTCTGTCAGCGGGAAACAAATAGGCAAGGTTGTGCTGGTTAATGTAGCAGCACCAGAAAGATTAACTTCCCTGGGTTCAAACCTGTTTGCTGTTAACACAAATAGTGGGACAGCACGAGTAGGTGGTACAGGGGTAATCAAACAACGTGCCCTAGAAGGCAGCAACACTGATGTAGCCCAGAGCCTCACCGACATGATCCAAACCCAGAGAGCATACGACTTATGTTCCCGAGCTGTAAGAACATGGGATGATATGCTGCAGACCGCCAATCAGATTAAGAGGTAAACCATGAATCTTCCTTCCATAACCAACAATCCCCTCACCATAGCTTCCACCTCAGCCACTCCGCTGGCTGGGGTGGCAAGCGACCCTCTTTCCCAATTAGTTTCTCTAGGAAAATCTCCAGTTAGGGGAGTAGAGCAGACTCGTCAATTCGAACAAACGCTGGCTTCTGCCCTGGCTGAAATACTTTCCAAGACCAGTATCAGTGGCAATTCGGATAACTTGGACAGCTCGGACAGCAGCATTGTTCCTGATTTCACAAGCACCATGATGCCTTTGAGTTTAAGTTTAACCCTGGGGCAGCTAAACAGCCTGAATAACATTGTTCAACTACCCAAAGCCTCACAAGATAACAATACTACCCAATCAGGTGGCACAGGGGGTGCCGCATGAATTATATACTTGATATAGACTCACTTGTAGCTCACATGCAAGAGCAGCTCTCCAGTCTGCAAAGCATGAACAAAATTCTTGACCGCCAAGAAGAAGCTGTTAAGGACGGCGACACAGAGCTGGTTTTGCAAACTGTATCTCAACTGAAAGGCGAATTAGTCGAAAGAGTTAGACTGGAAGAAAGACGTGAGCGTTTTATGGCCCAGTGGGCGGGAGAGCTCGGGTGCTCCCCCGAGGAAGTCACAGTCAGCAGGATATCTTCTCTTGATCCTCAGCGCAAAGAGCAGCTTGAATCTTTAAGCCAACAGCTGCACCAGGTGGCGCTGCAAGTTCAAACAAAACAAGAGTACTGCAAAGTACTGATGCGCAGTGAACTTAAATTTGTCTCCCACCTTGTTGATGCCCTGTACCCAGGACACACTTCAGGAGCATACACCCCAGGAGACAATCTTCCTCAAGTTCGCCCAGCTCTAAGCTTGGATGTGCGAGGTTAATTATGCAGGTACCTCCTTTTTCATCAATGGGCACTGCTTTTAGCGGATTGCAAGCAGCACAGGCAGCCTTAGACATTACTTCGCAAAACATTGCCTCTGTGGGCATGGAAGGATATTCTCGCCAGCGCATCGAGCAAACGGGCGCCAGGCAAAGCACCAATAGCTGGTACGTAGGTAGTCCCGGAGGAGTAGAGGTAGTAGGGTACCAGCGTTTGCGTGATGAACTTCTAGACCGACGCTACTATGACCAGGCTCCTCTGCAGGGGGACAGTGATACCCGTGCAAGTATCCTGGGGCAGGTAGAAATTGGATTTGCTGAACCCAGCGATCACGGCCTACAAAACCTTATTGACAAGTTCTTCCTATCATGGCAGGGTGCAGCTAACGCTCCTACCTCAACCCCCTCAAGGCAAGCTGTAATTGACTCGGCATCGTCGCTTGTGCAGGGTTTCAACCAGACCTCTCAGATGCTTAGCACAACTCTTACCCAGATCGCCAATGAACAGAATGTCCATCTGGGAGAAGTTGTAAGGATGACCGACCAGATCGCCGGTCTGACTAATAATATTAGAGCCACCCTACTACAAGGCGGAAGTGCTAATTCACTTATGGACCAAAGAGACATGATTCTCGACAAACTCGCTGTACTAGGCAACATTAGTGTTACTAAATACGACGATGGTAACATCAAAGTCAGCTTTGGTGCATTCGACCTTATCACCGCTGATACCGGAGCACCGGTAGCAAACACTCCAAGTCTGGTAGATCTCAACACTGCTTCTGCTGGCACAATGTACGCCCTAAGAGAACTCTCTGACTCAGACCCTTCGGTAGGAGTCATTAGTGGTTTACAGAGCAAATTAGACTCAATTGCTTCTCAGATCGCCCAACTAGTCAATACTCAGCATAAGCTAGGCTATGACCTATCAGGTAATGCTGGACTGGATTTTTTCAGTGGTACCACCGCTAATAGCATTCAGATTAATACAGCTATCCAATCAAGCCCAGGCTTATTGGCGCTTAGCTCATCGGCCACCGCCAAGGGAGATAACAGCAATGCGCTGCTATTGACCGCTCTGGTTGATCAAGCCAACACCGTTGGAACTGAAAGTATAAATGGCGCCTACGGCTCTTTGGTAAGTCAAGTAGGAACCTTGGTGTCACAGGCCAACAATCAAAGCAAAATACAGACATCAATGACCAACTCCGTGAAAGACCAGCGAGACAGTGTTTCTGGGGTTTCTTTGGATGAAGAAATGAGCAATCTTATTAGATACCAGCAAAGCTACAGCGCGGCAGCTCGCGTAATATCGGCTCTTGATCAAATGCTTGAAATTCTTGTAACCCGAGTAGGAAAGGTAGGCCTATAATATGCTACGAGTAACTTCTAACCAGATGCATCGCACTTTGATTGATAATATTCAAAACGCGCAAAAAAAAGTGATGGACAGCAACGAGCAAATCAGCAGCGGGTATCGTCTTAACCGTCCGTCCGATGACCCGGTAGCTGCAGCTCAGGCGATGAACTTAATGAGCCTGCAGCACCAGTATGAGCAGTATGAAAGCAACGTTCAGCAAGCTCGCATGTGGAGCGTGTCAACTGAGAACGGGGTTTCGCAGTCTATCGAACTTGTACAACGGGCCAAGACTCTGGTAATGCAGGCAATCAGCGATACCAGCAACACAGTTAATAAAAAGTCTGTTGCAGATGAAATCAATGCAATTGCTGATTCAATCCGTATGCTAGGCAACACTAAAGTCAACAATGATTATATTTTCTCAGGATCAATGACTGATACCCCAGCCTACCCCACAGCAGGAATAGACACATACGGAGGTAATCAAATTTCAATTCAAAGGGAGATCTCCCCTGGCATCAAAACAAACATCAACCTGAATGCTCAGTCTGTCTTTGGAGACGATACCAGCGGACTTTTGAAAACTCTGCGTGATACAGCCGCAGATCTAATTACAAACACATCGGCTTCTATGACATCGCTGAGAACAACTCGAATGCAAGATCTGGATTCTTCCTTAGATACTCTAACCAGTGCTCAGTCTCAAGTCGGAGCGGTTCAATCTCGTCTAGACTTCTACGAAACGCGGCTTAGGGAGCTGCAAACCAGTAACAGCGAATTGTTGAGCATTACTCGTGACGTAGATCTAGCTCAGGCTTCAGCGGAGTATGCTCAAAGGCAAACTGCCCTAACAGCTGCCCTCAAAACCGGTCAGAGCATTGTGCAGCCAAGCCTGATTGACTTTATCAGGTAAGCTGATCGATTCTGGAGTCTGCTTCTGAAAGCCATTGCTGCGCCAGCTCACCGGCAATGCCGATAAAGCTAGTCCACGAATCCAAAAGTTGATTATGAGCTTGAACTAATTGATCGTCAGCCGCTCGGTAGTCTCCTCTGCCATCGATAATCATTTGATAAAAGCTCATGGGGTCAGCATTTTCTGAATTCGAAGCAGCGGCTTCTACGCCTCTCAGAGAGTCGTAAATTGCTTGACATTGGTCCTGCAGACGCAGCCCGGCTTCTGCAAGGGGATGAGAGTCGGCAATCCCCGGCATTTCAGTTTCACTGCCAGAAGACACTGTTCGGTACTCTTCCTCTGCCAAAAACCCAACCGTGTAATACCGCATAAGATCACTCAAAACTTCTTCATACAGCATTAGAAAATTATCTTGTTCTGTTTTAGCTAACTCAGCCATTGAGCCGTCCCTGAGGTCGTCATCAAAATCATCGGGCACCTGCGGCAATTTGAAATCCATAACACTATTATGCATCAAAATTTCTCTGCTTGCTAGTCCGCAATAGGACTAGCAATCAAAAAAGCCCGCCGCAAGCAGTAAACCTGCTAAATTAAAAAAATGAATTACGGCAGGAATAGTGTTTTCCCGTTTGAGCCCCAATACACAAAAGTGCTTATGGGTCTAATAGCAGGTCACGTAGCTGGTATCCCCCTGGCAACGGCCATAGTATATATCTCTCTAAGCGGAACAGTAAACACAGCTGGGACTCGCATAATTCCAGTGGCCGCCTTGGCTGTCATAGCACTCTGGTCTTTGATTAAAATATACCAGACTTGTTTAGCTGGTATTGCTCATACCGAGTACTCCACTTCTTCTGTGATAGTTGGTTTGCTTATGGGTATTTTGGCTACTTCGGTACTGATGGCTGGCATTGGCATTGTTTTGTCTATTTTCATGGTGATAATCCCAGATACAGCAACTTGGATAATACTACTATCACTAGGGATTCTTTCGATTCCAGTGACTGCTTGGTTTTTTACCCTGGAGCGAATTATGAACTTTCAAGAAGCATGGCGTCCACTGGAAGCTTATTGGAAGCCTTTCTATGCTGGTGTAATCAATCAAATGGAACGACCAATCGAAGAAGAAGAAGAAGAAGAAGAAGAAGAAGACCTCAGCGATGAAGACACTTATTAGCCTGTATCCGAAGCTGATATACTGAAAGTATGAGCCATTTACCTGACCCCAGGGCGCTTTCACTTGTTTCAGAAGATGAACAGCTAGAGGAATTAATCCATATATTCCATTCCTTTGCGGTAGATAGCGGAAGTATTTTTCAGGTGGATTTTATCAAAGATGGCACGACAGTAATCAGAATCCGTACTGGACCCAGGTCTTGGAAGAAAATAGCCTCTGGGAATTGGGATAGCAGTCATTTGACTGCTCTAATAGGTAAAGGTTTGATCGTAAAGAACTCTGGTTCTTCAATGGGTTGGGAGATTAGCCCTCGGCCTGAATTGTTGGGGTCTCTTTAAGATTTAGAGCAAAATGGCAGCCCGCTACCATAGCGGCTATCATCATTGCATGGGGAAAATCCACACTGCCTTAAACCGGTTTACGCAGTATTGCAGACGTCATAGATTGGCGATGATGCTGGTAGGCATTCCAGTATCAGCATTGATTATTGGGTATCTAATTGGAAGTTGGCCGTCGGGTTCAACAAGCATTGCAAAACCACACACTGCATCCAGCTTAAAGTCTGCAGAAGACACACAAGAAGTAACCTACTCACAGTACAAAGAGCTTATAAATAAACATCAAATCACAGCAGCCCTTGTTGTGCCTGAAAAAAACCAAGTTAGTTTTTACCAATCCAAAAAAGAAGAGACTTTTATGGTTCTGCTACCACCCAATAATAGCTTACAGGCTGCAGACCAACTGGCTGCGTCCGGAGCAGATGTTGCTGTAAGTCAGCCTGCACCCAATCCAAGTCTACTCTCAAAAGCTTTCCACTTTTTTATGCCCGTTAATTTAAATGGTGCTGG
>Ga0214923_10005984_pt1 | contig 13863 bp, 12 predicted proteins | sample LL1510_MetaG_FD_177993 | JGI IMG/M metagenome (GOLD analysis project Ga0214923, IMG submission 177993) | Freshwater microbial communities from Lake Lanier, Atlanta, Georgia, United States - LL-1510 | ecosystem: Environmental > Aquatic > Freshwater > Lake | place: USA: Georgia | collected... | reverse complement strand
CCAAGAAGAGCCGCAGATTATTTTTTGTGATTTGAATTCGGCTTTTGCCATGGCTGAGCAGCAAGCTCATCCCTCTCTGCGTGGTCGCCCAATCGGCATAACTAATCGCTTATCTAAGCACTGCTGCGTGATTGCTGCTTCGTATGAAGCCAAGGCGCTTGGTATCAAGGTGGGCACAAGGCTGGATGAGGCTCTGGCGCTATGTCCAGATTTTGTGATGCTCGAAAGCGATCCGCCTAAATATCATCATATGTATAAACAACTGGCTCGGATTATGAAAAGCTATTCGCCGAACATCAAAATGAAAAGCATCGATGAGGGGATAATTGATTTTCATGGCACTACAAAAATTGTTAATAACCGGTCTTTAGAAGAAATAGGCTATGAGATTAAAAAGCGCATGAAACAAGAAGTTGGCAGTTGGATGAAAGTGAATATTGGCATTGCTCCGAATAGGTTTTTAGCCAAGCAAGCGGCCAGTTGGCATAAGCCCGATGGATTAGATAGAATCGATCGTCACAACTTAATTGACTATTACAAAAGCATTGAACTCACCGACCTAACGGGCATTGCTTCGCATTACGAAGCCAGGCTCAATGCTGCCGGTATTTTTACGCCTATGGATTTCTTGGAAGCCTCTAGCGATACACTTAGGCGAATTGTATTTCGTAGCATAGTTGGCGACGACTGGTATCAAAGATTGCGCGGTTATGAAGTAGACGACGTAAAGACCAAGCTTGGCAATGTGGGCAGGCAATGGGTGCTCAAAAAACCTTCGGCCGATGATAATTTTATATTGCCGTGTTTTCAATACTTATGTGAAACAACCGGCAAAAAGTTGCGCTATCAGGGCGTGGATGCTCGGGGTATTTTGGTGTGGGCGCATTTTAGAACAGGTGAGAGTTGGTATGTACGCCGCATGTTTAAAACGACTTTTTTCACTGATGCTGATATTTATGCCAGAGCACTTTATCTTTTTAATAAGCGTCCTAAACACATGGTCATTCAGAGTATGGGGATTACGTGCTATCAGCTCACGCCTTCGGCTCGCAATCAGATTAGTTTGCTCGATGAAGTCAATAAAGACGAGTGGCTGACTACGGCTGTTGATGAGATTAATGAGCAGTACGGAACGTTTAAAATATTTTCAGCCCATGCTCTGCTAGGCACGCAAATTGTAAGACAAAAAATACCTTTCGGTGGCACTAAATATTTTGAGCTACTACTAAAACAGGCCTAAATACGGGGGTGCATATTTGGCTTTATTAGAATACAATAGTATCAATGAACAATAGTAAACTTACGGCTAGTTCGGCCACCGGCAATCAATCGGCTACTTCTAGCCCACAGCAGTCTAGCAATCCAAATGCTGTTCCAACAAATGCATCTAGCGTGCAAACCGGAACAGCTAATAGTCTGCTAACCAACAACAAGTCTGGAGTGTCTCTTGGCGGCAGTGCTCCAACTGTTGTTTCTATAGGTCCTCGAACTGTGGCGGTAACTCAAAAAGCACAAATCGCAAAAGACCCACCAAGTGCCGGAGCACTGTTAATAGCTTTTGTATTGTTTGCGATGGCCGGCATTATGCTCTACAACATAATAAAAGCTGGTAAAAAAACAACGGAATAAGCTTTTCGTATATTGCAGGGTAGTGACCCTGTAGGCTATTATTTTATTAAGGTCAAAAACAACAAAGGTACCTAATTTGACAAATCAGCAAATTTGTGTATAATATATAGTGTTGTGATCACAAACAAAAACTAAAAAAATAAAAAGGGGCAAAACATGAAATCAAAAGTAGGCATAGATTTCGAACTAACAGCAGCAGATCAAGAAAGCTTCACAAAAATCGATAAGATTTTAAGAAAATTATAAGATCTAAAGTATCAAAAAAGCCTCGTAAATTTTACGGGGCTTTTTATATTGAGTAATTTTTAGTCGTATAATGTAGTTATGGTAAAAGTGAGCTCAGAACTGCATGGATGAATCAGTCCTATTTTTAGCTGTAGGCGGAATATTAGCGCTTAGTATAATTATCGCCTTTGGGGCTTCACGGATTGGCTTGCCGACTCTAGTATCTTTCCTGGTGCTTGGTATGTTGCTTGGATCAGACGGCATAGCAAATATAGATTTTCATAATGTAGAGATAGCTAGAACAATCGGCATTGTGGCATTAGTTGCAATTTTGTTCGAAGGTGGTCTTTCGACATCATGGCGTCGACTACGTCAGGTGGCTATACCGGCTGCTTCATTAAGTACCGTAGGGGTGTTTGTAACAGCTTTACTGGTTGGAATAGTTTCACATACTTTATTTGATTTACCTTGGCTGGAATCATTTCTGTTGGGTGCAGTTGTATCGTCTACTGATGCTGCAGCCGTTTTTGCAACGCTCAGATTTACCAATATAAAATTAAGACTGGCTAGAACGCTAGAAGCTGAAACAGGCATCAATGACCCTATGGCTATTGCACTAACCATCGGCTTGATTAGTTGGATTCAGAGCCCCACTTATAATTTCAATGATTTTGCTGCATTACTCATGCAACAGATTGGACTTGGCCTAGTCATTGGTCTGGGCATGGGCCTTTTAGCAACTTGGGTTTTTGCAAGGCTGCCCAGCTCGGTTGGTTCATTTGCGCCAGTTGCTTCTATTGCCGCAGCCGCACTTGCTTATGGTGTGGCGTCGGCGGTTGATGGTAGTGGTTTCTTGAGTGTTTATCTTGTTGGTTTAGCAATCGGTAGTACGCCATCTCGATACAGGCATCAATTTGTTAGTTTTCATGAAGGCCTAGCTTTCTTGTCCCAGGTTATTCTGTTTATAGTACTCGGACTTTTGGTGGTGCCAAAAGATCTCTTGCCGGTCGCCCTATCTAGCCTGATGTTGGCAGTAGTCTTGATTCTTATTATTCGACCAATTGCTGTTTGGCTGTCAATCCCGAATAGGTATTTCAGCGTACGCGAAAAAACACTTTTAGGGTGGGCTGGTCTGCGTGGTGCAGTGCCGATTGTTCTTGGTACATTTGTTTTGTCTTCAGAAGTTGCCAGCAAGAACACCATCTTCAATATTGTATTCTTCGTAGTAATAGTTTCGGCTCTCATACAGGGAACAACTTTGGAGAGAGTTGCAAACATGTTGGGCGTAGTTGAAAGGCCTAAAAAACCTGAATCTGTAAAAAAACCTCAGCTTACTATAGAGCAAACAATTGAATTTACGGTCCACGATAATCACTCTATATATTTAGCAAAACTTAAAGAAATTGGTCTACCGCGCAAAGCTGTCGTCAGTGAAGTTGTTAGGGGTACTAAACACCTTGTTCCTGAAAGAGACCTAAAATTAGAAGAAGATGACAGGATAATCATAAATGCACCGAGCAGTATTAGACCTGAAATTGATGATGTTATGTCACGTTGGCGACGTCGAGTATAAGCAATTGCTAACAAAGATTGTCAATATTACTGCAACAGATATTTAATGTTTCTGTCAATTGTATTATAGTGAATATTATTCTTATTTTTCAAAGAGGCCAAATTGAGAAAAAACCAAAATATTCGCTCTGATTTAGTTGCCCATAAAGAGCAACAAGCCGGTTTCAAAAGACGCTTGCAACGAGAAGCGTTTGGGATTTATCGACCCTTGACTGATGACAGTTATCAAGAACTTCACAACATCTTAAGTGGTGCAAAAGAAGAAATTGACGATTTTCTGGGCAAAAGAAGAAAGGCTTCAGCCGATGTAATTTTGCCCGATCAAATGGGGATAACATTTGTAGGCTTGCAAAATACCCGCAAGGCCATGAGACATAAACGTATTTTGCAACGTGGTTTTGATATTAATTTACTACACAATTCTGTAGAGGATTACAACAACACAATCACAAACCCTCTAGAAGTTCCAATCGATGAACTAGACTGGTACAGCATGCACCGCCGACGTCTAGTTGGCAAATTGGCGCTTAGTGAGGCCATGACTGAAATAGCAGACAACTCAGAGTCAATCGGGTCTTTATTGCAACAAGCTCGTGGTGAACAGTTGAGAGTTTTAGAGCCGGATCACGTATCGCTTTTTAAATACGGTCGTAACCGCGACAACCTTGATCTCAGTCGTCGCCATCGCCGAGACGTTGCCAACATTGTGACTGACCACTTAAATCAAGCTAATCTAGGCTCAGTGATGCTCGACAAAATAATCATCGGTAAAACCTACACCGAGCCAATTACCATCTAAAATAAAAAAACTACCAGGCTTTGGTAGTTAAAAATTTGGTAGCGGCGAGTGGAATTGAACCACTGACCTCAGGCTTATGAGTCCTGCGCTCTAACCAACTGAGCTACGCCGCCTTGAAGGATTCAAGACATTAATATAACATTTTTTATCCCTGTTGGCTAGAGATAAACGACTTATCAATCTATAATTAATGGTATGCAAGTTGATTTACCAAAATCTGGAGTGTATGTTGCAGCCATTAGTGGCGGGGTTGATTCTATGGCCTTATTGCACATGCTACATTCCAGGCGTTTGCAAGCCCAGTCCGAACCTTTGATAATTATTGTGGCTCACTTGGATCATGGCATTCGCGATGATTCTTCGCAAGATCGCATACTAGTGCAAGAAATTGCAGGTATATATGGTATGCCATTTGTTTTTGACGAGGCTAGGCTAGGTCAGTCCGCTAGCGAGGCTACTGCCAGACAGGCTCGTTATAATTTTTTGAATAAAGTGGTCGAAAACAGTACTGCACAAGCGATTATTACGGCTCACCACGAAGACGATGCATTGGAAACGGCAATTTTAAATATTTCGCGGGGTAGTGGGAGAAAAGGCATGACCTCACTTGGTAATAGGGATAATTTATTACGACCTTTGCTTAAAATATCAAAAAAAGATCTCATCAATTATGCACAGACCAATAGTTTGAAATGGCGAGAAGATTCAACAAATAGCAACACTAAGTACAAACGTAATCATATTCGTCATAATGTTGTCGCTAAGTTCGATCAAGAAACTAAAAACGAATTGAAACAATTAATTCATAAAACTAGACTGGCTAATGAGCAGATTGATGAAATATTAAACGCCATGCTAAAAGATCATTTAATAGATAATAATTTAGACAGACATTGGTTAATCGGCTTACCACACAATGTTGGGCGGGAAGTTTTAGCCACTTGGCTCCGACAAAATGATTTTAGAGATTTCGATAAAAAAACACTTGAAAGAATGTTGGTAGGCGCCAAAGTTTCGAAAAATGGCGCCAAAATTGAAGTTATTAAAAACGCCAAAATGCTGGTTAAAAAGGATGAACTTTGTTTAGTAAGATAATTGTCCCAACCAACACCTTACTTCTGCTATAATTAATTTCTATGGACAAGAAGCCCAAATTACCAAAGCGTATGCAATCCAAGCAAAGCAACAATGGCATCAAGAATTTTGGATTTTTTGCCTTACTAATTTTGTTTGGCCTAATCATTTATGCGTCATCCCACCAGCCCAATGGAATGAAAGAAATTTCATCATCTACTGCCATTAAAGACAATAACGCCGGTCAATACAGCAAGATTTCTGTTAGTGGCAACCAGCTAGATATAACCAAAAAAGGCGAAGACAAAGCGACACTTAAAACTTATGTCGATGCTAATTCAAGTTTGAAAGATCAAGGCTTTAATACTTCAAAATCTTCAATAACTTATAAATCTCAAAACAGCGGTTCTTCTAATTGGATAAATCTAGCAGCTTCAATAATCCCAGTGGTACTTATTGGCGCTTTTCTTTACTTTATGATGCGTAGTGCGCAGGGACAGGGTAATCAAGCGCTGAGTTTTGGAAAGAGCCGAGCTAGACTTTATGGCAATGAAAAAGAAAAAGTTACATTCAAAGACATCGCTGGTAGCGGAGAAGCCAAACAGGACTTAGAAGAAGTAGTAGAGTTTCTACGTTTTCCTAAAAAGTATTCAGGTATGGGAGCCAAAATTCCAAAAGGCGTAATGCTAGTTGGCCCTCCGGGAACAGGCAAGACCATGCTAGCTCGTGCAGTAGCAGGCGAGGCCAATGTGCCATTCTTTAGTATTTCTGGCTCAGAGTTTGTAGAGATGTTTGTGGGCGTTGGTGCATCTAGAGTCCGCGATTTATTTGCTAAGGCTAAGAAGAATTCACCCTGCATAATTTTCGTAGATGAAATTGACGCCGTGGGACGCCGACGTGGTTCCGGCATGGGTGGTGGACATGACGAACGCGAACAAACCCTTAACCAGATTTTGGTTGAGATGGACGGTTTTGAACAAGGTCAAAACGTGATTGTACTGGCTGCTACTAACCGCGCCGACGTGCTCGATCCAGCGCTGCTACGCCCAGGTCGTTTTGACCGTCGAGTAAATATTGGCTTACCAGATCGAAAAGACCGCGAAGCAATTCTGAAAGTTCATTTCCACAAAAAGCCACTCTCTAAAAAGGCCGACCTAGATGCTCTAGCAGCAAAAGCTGCCGGAAGTTCTGGCGCTGATTTAGCTAATATAGCTAACGAGTCAGCAATCATTGCCGCCCGTAATGGACACAATGAAATCTCGCCTAATGATGTCACCGAAGCTTTCGAGCGTGTAGCAATTGGTCCAGAGCGCAAGAGTAAAATCATGACCGAAGATGATCGCATAACAACGGCTTATCACGAGGCAGGACACGCCCTAGTTGGACATGTATTGCCAGATAGTGACCCTGTTCATAAGGTAACTATTATTCCACGCGGTGGTACCGGTGGTGTAACTTGGTTTATTCCACCAGAAGACCGAGTATTTGTATCGCTAGTACAGTTCAAAGATATTCTGGCTCGTGGACTTGGCGGAAGAATTGCCGAAGAAGTAAAGCTCGGACACGACCGCATAACTACTGGAGCGGGCAGTGATCTAAAGAGCGCTGCTGAACTGGCTCGAGATATGGTTGTTAACCAAGGAATGGGTAAAAAATTACGCGATCAAGTATTTCACGTAGATGAAGGCATGATGATAGACAAGTTGGTTCACGAACGTGACTACTCCGAAGACACCGCTAAAATTATCGACGAAGAAATCGAAAACCTAATCACCGAATCAGCTAATAGAGCCCGCTTTATTATTAAAGCCAACATCGATAAATTAGAAGATTTAAAAAATGCTTTGCTTGAAAAAGAAACTATCGAAGCCGATGAAGTAGCCGAGATACTCAAAGGCTCCAAACTGCCTCAACAAGCATCATTGTATTAAATAGAACTAAAAACTAGATTTAGCCTGTTATCTAGCCACCGGCTACTCTATACTATTAAGTAGTGAATTTAATTAAAATAAATATATGGATCCAGAAGCGCTAAATCCCAAAAAACCAAAGTTTAATCTAGTTAACATTGCTGGACTATTGTTCATTGCTACTTTCACTGGTCAATTACTGGGTTTTTTAAGAACAAAACTCGTTAACGCTAACTTCCCAACCACAGGACCACAGAGTACAGATGCCTACTTTGCGGCTTTTGCTATTCCAGATTTCTTCTTTTTCACTATTGCCGCTGGGGCTTTGGGTGTGGCATTTATGCCGGTGCTATCCGATCGTTTTTACAAACATGACAAAAAAGGCATGTGGGAGCTATCGTCATCGCTACTTAATTTTCTAGCAATTTTGATGTTTTTTGTGGCAGTTATAATTCTGCTTTTTGCTAGGCCTCTAATCCAGCATGTTGTTGCACCCGGACTATCGCCTGAGCAATTAGACGTAGCAGCTAACATAATGCGGCTATTGGCGCTCAACCCTCTTTTATTTACAATTTCAGGCATCTTTACTAGTGTCCAGCAAACCATGGGCAAGTTTTTCTTTTTTGCAATCGCGCCTTTGTTCTACAACATGTCAATCATTGCCAGCATATATATCTTCAAAGACACCGTTGGTTTGGTTGGACTTGGACTTGGCGCTTTAATCGGTGCAATTTTGCAGCTACTTATTGTTATGATAGGGCTTCGGCGCACACATTTTCACTGGCGCCCGACCATTAAATGGAAAAATCAAGATTTACGTACAGTTTTAAGAAACTTGCCCGCTAGATCCTTAGACCAAGGCGTTGACCAGGTTGAATCAGTTGTTGAAACACACATTGCCAGTGGGCTAGGCCCAGGAAACATTACCTACTTTACTAACGCCTATATTCTTAGTACCGCTCCAATAATGCTAATTGGAGCAGTGATTTCTACAGCCGCTTTTCCTAGGCTTAATGCCCGCCTCAGCCAAGGCCGTCCAGATTTATTCAGAAGCGATTTTCTAAAAGTACTTAGAATTATTATTTGGATTAGTACACCAATCGTCATATTTTCATATTTTGCTAGAGGCTATTTATCGCGTTTAATTTACACAAACGGTAATCAGCAGATAGCTACAATTTTTGGCTACTTAGCGCTAGCCATATTCTTCAGAATTATTTATTCAATAATTTCGAGGTGGTTTTATTCGCAAAAAGATACAAAAACACCTCTGATAGTCTCTCTAATAGCCATCTCATTGAACGTATTTTTGGCAGTAACTTTAGCTAAGCCAAGTAATTACGGAGTGTCCGGTCTAGCTCTGGCACAATCAATTGTAGCGGCAACCGAAGTGTTGATTTTGGGCACAGTCATGCTCTATAGAGACCCTAAATTATTTGACCTTAAATTCCTTGGTGGTGTAGTAAAAATATTTTCAATTTCTGGATTCACAGTTGTGGCAGCATTCATTATGTTATCGCTTTACCCACTCAACATAGATGATAAAGGATTCATAACACTTGGCACCAAAGTTTCAATTATTGCCGCCGTAGTCTTTACGGTTCACATAACTCTGTCATCGCTTTTTGGGCTTGAAGAAGTAAAGCCTGTCTTGCACCGCGGAAAAGCATTTTTCAAAAAACTAGTGCGTTATTAGCTAGCTACCTCTGTTATTTATGGTATAATAACCTAAATGGACCAAAAACATATACGTAATTTTTGTATTATTGCTCATATTGATCATGGCAAATCTACTCTTGCCGATCGCCTATTGGAGCTGACTGGCACTGTCTTGAAACGTGATATGAAAGCCCAGCTTTTAGACCGCATGGACTTAGAACGTGAAAAGGGAATTACCATTAAGCTTGCTCCAGTCCGCATGTCTTACGATAATCATGAACTTAATCTCATCGATACTCCTGGACACGTAGATTTCAGTTATGAAGTGTCTAGAAGCTTAGAAGCCTGCGAGGGTGCACTACTGGTAGTTGATGCCAGCCAGGGGATTCAGGCTCAAACGCTTGCCAATGTTTATTTAGCAATGGCTGCCGATTTAAAAATAATACCAATACTGAACAAAATTGATTTGCCGGCTGCCGACGTTGAAAGAGTCAGTGCCGAAATAATCAGCTTACTAGGCTGCAAAAAAGAAGACATATTCAAAATTTCTGCCAAAACCGGTGAAGGTGTTGAAGATGTTTTGAAGGCAATTATAGATAACATTCCTGCTCCTAAACACTCTTCAGCCAAAGAAACGCGCGCTTTAATATTCGATAGTTATTACGATGATTACCGAGGGGTAATTCTATATGTTAGAGTTTTTGATGGACATATAGATAAATCTGCTGGCATTAAAATGATGGCAACATCGGCTAGTGGATTGGCGCTGGAAGTTGGTTCACTGAAACCTGACATGACTCCCGAAGCTAGCCTAGGCACTGGCGAAATTGGCTACATTGTAACCAACTTAAAAACTACTCGCGATGCCAAAGTAGGCGACACTGTTACACTAGCTTCCAGTCCGGCAACCGAGCAATTACCGGGCTACCAAGAAATAAGCCCATTTGTATACGCCGGTTTTTTCCCCGAGAGCAACGAGTATTATCAGGAGCTTAAAGATGCTATCGAAAAGCTGTCACTCAGTGACTCTGCTCTGCAATTTTCACCAGAGAATTCACCGGTTCTAGGCTTTGGTGTGCGCATTGGTTTCTTAGGACTTTTGCATATGGACATTGTCCGTGAACGCCTTGAGCGTGAATACAATCTAGACCTAGTTGTGACAAATCCGTCTACGGACTACAAAGTAAGAATGTTAAGTGGTGAAGAAATCGACATTAAAAGTGCCGCTGATTTACCCGACGTAGCCAAAATTAAAGAAATTGCCGAACCTTGGATAAAGGGTGAAATAGTTGTTCCCAAAGACTATGTTGGTCCAGTAATACAGCTGATATCTTCTAAGCGGGGTGTTCAAAATAACCTCAGTTATGTTGATCAAAGGGCGTTAGTTAGTTTCGAAGCACCACTGGCTAACCTACTTACTGATTTTTATGATCAGCTCAAAAGTATCACTAGCGGCTACGGTTCATTCAACTATGAACTAGACGATTACCGAGTAGAAGATTTAGTAAGAGTAGATTTTTATGTTGCTCATCAAAAAGTCGATTCATTATCATTGATGGTTCACCGCAGCGAAGCTGACAAGATTGGTCGCGACATTGTTGCTAAGCTAAAAGAAGTTATTCCACGGCAAAACTTCCAAGTTGCCTTGCAGGCTGCGATTGGTGGACGATTTATAGCACGCGAAGATATAAGTGCTTTTAGAAAAGACGTAACATCCGGATTATATGGCGGTGACGTGTCCAGAAAGAAAAAGGTGCTCGCCAAACAAGCCAAAGGCAAGAAGCGCATGAAACGCTTCGGCAAAGTAGACATCCCGTCAGAGGCCTTCACTGTAATGCTAAAGAGAGATTAATTTACTTCTGCGCCCAGAAGGCAGTTGTCACTTCAAAGCCGTAATTTTTCTGATAATTTTGTGCTTCGCTCAAGTCGGGTGTGTATAAAATTATCATATCATTTGAAGGTGAGTAAATTCTTTTGACAGAGTAGATTGGTATTCTATCGTTAGTTCCCTTTTCATAGGCGTAGAATAATGCCATATCACCTTTTCTGCAATTTGGCTCTTTGCAGTTCGCAATCTCATCAGTCTTATTGGAGTATACAACCCCATTAGGGTAGAGAAGCGCGTATACCGGCTTAGTACCAATTACACTCTTGTCAAAAGCTTTGAACTCTTTTCCAGGCTCTATCCTAAATCCTTTAAAGTCAACGTTCTTACTCAAATTTGGGTCAGTATTTAATATCCTTTGACCTGTTGCAGGATGCATATATCTATATACAGTAACTGGTGTTACTGCTTCTCTGGGAAGCGTGAAACTTTTACTACATTTAAAGTAAATATCATTTATTGGGTCGGCATAATCTACACCGAAAGAAGCTATATTACTTGAATCAGCATACGGAACACGTAATTTTGGAAGATATCTATTCTTTCTTGTGCCATTTTTAACCATTCCTAAGTCTAGAGGGTAGTCTGTGGTTTTATCATTCACGACTGTATAATATCCCATTGCAGCATTGAATGGTTTGCCACTTTTGTTAATAACAGTAATAATTGGCCGCTGAACAGTGCCATATTTTGGATTACTATTTACTGCCGTTATCTCGCAGGTGACCCTACTAGTATATATTTTCGTAACGCTGTCAGCCTTAGATTTATTATTATTTTTATTGTAAACAAATAAACCAACAGCAGTAATAACAGCTATTGTTACTACTAGAAGCACTAATTCAAAATGGCTGAAGCCATTATTTTTTTTGCTAAATTTTTTCATGATAAGTTTTTCTTTTTAATTAATATATATGTATTGTATTGAAACATAAGCATTGTTGTCAATAATTCGTATGCCTGTTATGCCACTGACTATATTCCGGTAAACAAGGTATAGTTTATATATGCCCAATAATTTAAATAATATTAATGAATTTAATGCTTTGTTAATGGATTATCAGCCTTCAAGGCAGTCGCTTTTGACTTTGTCGCAGGTGGAGTTGGTGCTTTTGGTTGCACCAACTTCTAGTGGTCGTAATACCGTGATTCGTGAGCTTATGAAAACAGGCGATTACTATTTTATAGTTTCTGATACCACTCGCAATCCTAGATCTAACGATGGGGTGATGGAAAAAGATGGTGTGGAGTATTGGTTTAGAAGTGAAAATGAGGTATTGGCAGACATAAAAGACGGGAAGTATCTAGAGGCCGCCGTTATTCACAATCAACAGGTTTCGGGCATAAGTGTTCGAGAGTTAGAAAAAGCTAAGCAGGCTGGCAAGATTGCTATAACCGATGCCGAGATAGCAGGCGCCGACAGTGCCATAAAACGCAAAGTAGATACTTTGGTAATCTTTTTATTACCTCCTAATTTTGATGAATGGCAGAGACGAATCACTAGTCGCGGCGAAATGAGCTCTACCGAGTATAAGAATCGTATGATTAGTGCCGCCAAAGAACTGGCGACTGCACTTGATCGTGATTACTATAAATTTGTAATTAATGATTCAGTAGAAAATGCAGCTGAACAGGTTAATACTCTAGCAAAAATGGACGAGCAAGATGATTCCGATAGTACTCACGCAAGAAAATTAGCTGAACAGCTGTACACTCAAACTAAACAGCTTATTGAATCACTAGAATAATTAGCACTCTTGACTAGCGAGTGCCAAAACGGTAATATTACTACTAATATGACACCGCGCCAACAGAAAATTTTAAGTGCCATTGTTGAGCAGTATGCTGAAGTGGCTAGTCCTGTGGGCAGTAATTTACTGGCTAAGGTTTTTAAGGTGAGCTCAGCTACTATTCGATCTGAAATGTCGGAGCTAGAACGACTTGGTTTTATAATGCAGCCACATACAAGTGCCGGCCGTATTCCGACAGACAAAGGATATCGTTTTTATGTAAATCACATCACCGAAGGTATTCAGCCAAAACATCTTGAAAACAGAGCCCAAAAAGCACTCACAGCTCGCGTTCAAAATGCTGGTGCGCCGGAGCGTATGATTAGAAATGCGGTTGATACTCTTGTAGAGCTTACTCATAACCTAGGGATTGCAACTATCGGCAACCAGCTATACATAAGTGGACTAAGCAATCTTTTTGGTCAGCCTGAGTTTGCAAATAGCATTCGCATGGGTGCTGAAAATCGCAATAATGTTCAACAAGTTGCTCAGCTACTAGATAATTTAGAGCCATGGCTAAGAGAAGCTGCTCCTAATGAACCGTTGAGTGTGTACATAGGTAGTGAAAATCCTATCGGCCGTGCTGCTGGATGCACTCTAATAATAAGTCGATTCAGCAGTCCTTTTAGTGATCGGAGCTACATTGGCACACTCGGCCCAACTCGCCAAAGTTACCGTGAGGTTATGAATTTAGTAGCTCAAGCTGGACGTGAACTAGAGGAGGTTCTTTATGAGTAAACCAAAAAAAGCTTCACCAAAAAATAATTCTGAAATAGACGCACTCAACATCAAGATTGCTGAGTTAACAGAAGCACTCCAACGCGAACGGGCTGACGCCACTAATATTCGGCGCCGCCACGAAGAGGATTTAGTATCACTTAGAAGTCGTGTTAAGTCTATGGTAATTACCGATCTTTTGCCTGTAATAGACAACTTCGACCGTGCCTTAAAGCACGTGCCCAAAGATTTAGAGGATAACGAATACGTAAAAGGTGTTTCAGCCGTGGTTAAGCAGTTTGAAAGTACCCTATCAAACATGGGCGTCGAAAAGATTAAAACTGTTGGTGAACATTTTGATCCTAACTTGCATGAGGCTGTCAGTATGGATGATGGCGAGGGGTCAAATGAGATTGTAAGTGAAGAGCTGCAATCAGGCTATAAAATTGGTGATGACGTTATACGTCACGCCATGGTTCGCGTTAAGCAACAGTAATTGTTGTAAAAAAAGTAATTTAGCACTCTTGACATGAGAGTGCTAATTATTTAGAATTTAAGTATAAATTCATAGAATTAATGCTTTAACCAAAGAAAGGTCACTAA
>Ga0214923_10005982_pt1 | contig 13865 bp, 12 predicted proteins | sample LL1510_MetaG_FD_177993 | JGI IMG/M metagenome (GOLD analysis project Ga0214923, IMG submission 177993) | Freshwater microbial communities from Lake Lanier, Atlanta, Georgia, United States - LL-1510 | ecosystem: Environmental > Aquatic > Freshwater > Lake | place: USA: Georgia | collected... | reverse complement strand
GCATTTATATATATTTATATAAAAATCTAGAATGAAAAATATTTACTAATTTTCAATAATTTCTAATGCTTTTTCATAACTTTCAATCTTCTGTTTAATAGAATTTCGTTTAATATCAATAGATTCATTTTCAAAAGCATATTTATATACATCTTGATTAGTTGATAAATTATCAATCCATTCAGTTCTATATAGTATAATATCTCTTATTTTTTTACTTAACGCATCCATAATATTCTTATATTCAACACAGATTACAGCTTCAACTTGACAAAATATTCTTTCTATTTGTTGATCTCCCAATGCTTTAGATAACCATTCTGTTTTTCTATTATCTAAAGTTTTATTCAGTAATTCTAAGATTCTATTTTGTATTGTTTCTATACTAGATTTTATAAAATTTTTACCGTGCCAATCTTTTTCTATAAACATATTTTCTGTAATATTTTGAATAAACTCCTTTTTAGTTTCATCTGGTATTTCTAAAAATTCTTGATATTTAGCTGTTAAATAATGATTGACAGTACCAAATATTTTAGTTTCATCGAATAATTTAATACATTCATCATTAAGTGTGTTTAGATATATTTCAATATCTATTTTCCAAATTTTTTCAATATAATTAATTAAATCTTTTGAAAAATCATCAGTTTTAGTTTTATATACAATTTTAGTAAAATTATTATAAATTATTTTGTAAAAATCTTCGTATAATGGTTTCCATTTGTTAATGACTATATCATGAATATATTCATTAAAAATATTTTCACCTTGATAAAATATTGGCTTAAAAATATTTTTTTTATATCTCTCTTTTACGTATTTAATATTTATATTTTCTTTAATTATTCTAATTTTAGTTTGTAAATCTTCAAATAATTTACTATTATATTCATTTATTTTAACTTCATCTTCAAATGATTTTTTATATTCTCTTATAATACTTCTAGAGTCTAATTTACTAATACCAATTTTTTTTAATATTTCTTTTTCTTTTTTTATATTATCTAATAATTCATCTTTAATATTTGGTAATTCTTTTTTAATTAAATCTGAAAATAAAGGTGGTAATCTATTTTTTAGATTTGATAAACCAATATTTTTTAACTTATTTATACCGAATTCTTCAAATTTTTCCATTTCAATAGTAGCATCATAATCTGGTTTTGCTTCATGTCTACATATAACAGCATGACAACCTAATTCTTTATTTTCTTGTGATTTTAACAATTCAATTGCTTTTACACGATTATCTTTTGAACTAAAAGCATCAAATTTAGTTAATATTCGCATTCGTCGATGTTTCATATCTTTTGTTATTTCTAATGCTTCATGTGTTTCTTCGTCAGCATCTGCAGGAGTACAAACTAATACTAAAGTTCTTTCATTATTTATATATTGTTTTATTAAATCTTTAACTTCGTTTGAACCATCTCCATTATGTATAATTCCTGGTAAATCTATAACGATTAAATCAACTTGGAGGTTACCAATTACTTCAATTTCTATTGGTGTATTAGAAATTTTTTTTGTTTCTTCTTCAAAATCATCTTCATCGGCAGATAAATTTTCATCGTCTGAATAAATTATTTTTTTTTTTTTTAATTTATAAGTAATTAAATTTTTATCTTGTATTTCTAAAATTTCTTTTGATAAATTTTCAATTTGTACTTTTTTTCCATTAATAGTAAATTGATTTTCTTTAATTTGTTTATCATTTTTACAATTAACAATAATAGGACATCTAGTGCATATACCAGAACTTACAGGAAATTTTATACCAGTTAATGATTCTAAAACAGAACTTTTACCACTACTTTGATCTCCTATTACTACTATTTGTGGTAATTGGAGATTATAACCACTAATTAATGGTCTAATTTCTTTAATTTTTTCTAATATTTTAACATATTCATTATTATTTCCAATCATTTGTAATGGAAAGTAGTATATATAATAATATTTTATAAATTATTCAATTTTTATACACTTTTCACATTTTTTCCCGAATAATTTGACATAATTAAATATTATTCTTGGTAAATGTATAATTAAAATAATTAAAAAACATATATAAAATTAATATTCCGCCCTTTATGGGGCAGAATAAAAAATAAAGTATAGAAATATTTTATAGATATAATATATATGAAATTTAAAGATTTTTTAAAGAAATATTCAAATTTAAATGATGAGTTTATAGATGATTTTTATAATATATATGAATTCAATGAAAATAATAATAGTGATTATATGATTGATTTAGATATTGTATCAAAATGGTTAGACACACGAAAGCGTAAACTTAAAGAGACTTTAGTTAAATCATATAATAAAAATATTGATTATGTATTACAAAAAGAAAAAACTAGAAAAATATCAAAAACAAATAAGGAAATAATATTATTAACACCTGATTGTTTCAAACGAATGTGTTTATTATCAAGAACTAAAAAAGCAGAAGAAGTTCGGACATATTATTTAGAATTAGAAAAACTATTAAATAATTATAAAGATTATATAATAGAAAGATTACAGAAAACAGTTGAAATATTAGAGAATAATCAAAAAGAAGTACCAAAAAATATAAAAGGTGTTGTATATATATTGAAATCATTGAAAGATATAGATGGAATATATAGATTTGGTCAAACAGAAGATTTCAACAAACGATTAGCAAATTATAATTCGGCAAATAGTGATAAAATGAAAATTGTATATATATATGAAACAAAAAATATAAAAGCAATTGAGGATTGCGTATTAGCACAAATAAAAATACATCGATATAAAAAAAGAAAAGATTTTTATCAAATTGATAAAAAAATATTAAAGAGTTTAATAAAAGATTGTAATGAATTCACATTAAAATATAAAAAGAAATTAAATACTAAAAAAAGTAAAGATCAAGAAGGAGGTGATAATACAGAAAATGAAAATATATATTTATATATAAAAAAATAATAGATAAAATAATTCATAATTAACTATTCCATTCTGTATAAGTCCCAGTAAATTTATAACGATTAAATCAACTTGGAGGTTGCCAATTACTTCAATTTCTATTGGTGTATTAGAAATTTTTGTTTCTTCTTCATCAGTAGATAAATTTTCATCATCTGATAAATTATAATAATTTTTTTTTAATTTATAAGTAATTAAATTTTTGTCTTGTATTTCTAAAATTTCTTTTGATAAATTTTCAATTTGTACTTTTTTTCCATTGATAGTAAATTGATTTTCTTTAATTTGTTTATCATTTTTACAATTAACAATAATAGGACATCTAGTGCATATACCAGAATTTACAGGAAATTTTATTCCAGTTAATGATTCTAAAACTGAACTTTTACCACTACTTTGATCTCCTATTACTACTATTTGTGGTAATTGAAGATTATAACCACGAATCAATGGTCTAATTTCTTTAATTTTTTCTAAAATTTTAACATATTCAGTATCTTTTCCAATCATTTGTAATGGAAAATTAGTATATGTAATAATATTTTTTAAATTATTCAATTTTTTATATTTTAATCTGTTCTAAATAACTACTTCTTTTGTTTTATTTTTTATAATAACTGAACCTAAAACATCTGTTCTTTTTATATTTTTTAGTTTTGTATATATAATAGTTATTTTTGACAAATCCTTATATTTACTAAAACTCTTAACAAGTTCTGCTGTTTTGTATATAACATCTTTTGTTGGTTCTTCTTTTGTATCACAATGTATTATACCATGTGGGCTTGGATTATTTTTTATATGAAACCACAAATCATTTTGACCTCCTTCTTTTATAAGGTTGTCATTTTCTTCATCATTTCTTCCTATCTTTATTGTAAAATTTTCATATGTTTCTATATATACCATTAGTTGTTTTATATTATATTAATATTAGCAAAAATATATAATACTTTTTTAATTTATATATCATTTATTATTTTTATTGGTATTATTCTTTGGTACTTAAATTCAAGTAATAAATTAGGTAAATGGTTAGAAATTGCAAATTTCGCAATAGTTTTTTTATTATTATTTAGCCTTATTATTCGTCATTTTTATTATTGATTATTTATGCTATAAATAGTAATGGTAAAAATCTGAGTTCCAGGTTATTTTACAGGATAATAAAGTTGGGATAAATCCAACATTTTTTTATTGTATATATAATGAAAAAAATTGAATTTTATAAATAATTTGAATAATTAAGCTTCTGATGGGATACCAACAGAAAGATCGTGTTGCTAACACAAAGCCCAAAGAATGGGGTTGGGGCCTATTCAACCCTTATAAGGGTGATGACAAGGACACTGGGCCTAGCAGTGTACCTACCTACAACCAGGGGTATCGGACCCAAAAACACCGATGTTGCCACTAAGACTGATTATATGCGAATCAGGTTATACTATTTAGTCTTATTATAGCCTCTATAAACAGAGGTTTGGTTATTTTTATACTTATTTTTTATAATAATTTTTTTCATTTAATTATATATACCAAAATAAATGGATAATAAAAATGATTCAGAAATGTTATGTATACGTGAATATAATTTTTACAAAGGTTTTCATTGTTGTTCTATCTTATTTAATAATTATTTCAAAAAGGTGTTGTTAATAACAGAGGATATACAACCCTATACTGATATAATAATGATTTTTTTATACAATAAAAAACAGATTTATAAAAATACAGAGGAAGTATGGGATCCAATAATTCATTCTTATCAAATAAAGAACAAAAAATATATTTTTCACAAAACTATAAAGAATATAATTATAAATAAGTTGGTAGAATTAGCACAGAAATATCTTAATTTAGATAGATTATGGGATAAAAATTTACAAAAAGATATTATAAGTAATTATACAAAAAAATACAATATTAAAAAGTATGATAATAACCCTTTCAGGGTGGAAAATATTAATACTATTTATGAAGATAGTATCTTATTTTTAAAAAAGAAAATCATTCCAATTTATAATTATTATTGTGTTGTTAGAAATGATTATATTCCAACCGATATTAAGAAATTTCAAATTAAATATACAAATAATATCCTATCATTTGTAGCTGATAAGATAGACGATAAAATTGATATATCTATCCATCCTACAAGATACAAACGATTATTAGACCTATTTAAAAAACATAATACTAAAATTACATATTTTCATAATTATTTATATGCGTTAATTAGAAGAAACAGAACAATATACTGGCAATACAAAGTTTTTTTTGGAAATTCAATACCACAAAATGTTTTTAATTATTGGCGTTCTCTATGTTCTGGAAATATATATGAATGTTTTGCAGATCCTTTCAATTGTTATTTAGATAAATATTATTCTGCTTTTTACGATGTTGATAAAGCATTTGGATCACTTGGTTCTTTTTTTGACAATCCTCCTAAAACAGGTTGTGCTATAGCTCATCCACCAACTGAAAAACACTTTTTAGAAGCAACTATAAAGAAAGTATTATCAGAAATTAAAAAAAATAAAGTGGTTTATATTTTAGGAATGCCAATATGGCCGACATATATGAGAGTCAAAGGACAAAATTTACTTGAAAAATATGATAAATTTAAAATTAATAGAGAAATGACATTACATACGGCTAATTTAGATACTGATGTTAACGAAACAAAAACATACCATTATAAATATGAATTATATATAATCGGTAATCATAAATATGATATAAAAACACTAGAAACAAATGTAAATAAATTGTTTATAATAAATAAAAATAATAAATAAAAAAATAATAAATTTAAACATATAATGTTCGTCTCATTGTATCTTCATAAATAACAATATTCTTAATAGCTTCATTTATATATTTATTAGGTAATATATCAATTTTCTTTTTTATATAATTAAGGATTGTTTCACAACTTTTAATATTACATTCTTTATTATTTAGGTTATTACCAAAAATTTTAGCAATATAAGGAAAAGAAAACAATATTTCACAGAATTCTGTTGATAGGATTGGTCTAAGTATACTATAAGAAAAAATTGCTGTATGTGATTTAATTTTTGATAATTGATTTATTTCCAATGAATTAATATTAAAATATTTTAAAACTTTTACAGATTGATACCAACTAAAAATAAGATCATTTAGATATATTTCTTTAAATTTTAAAAAATCATTATTTAGATTATTATTACCGTTTCTAATACTATAATACATAATATAAAAAAAGTTAGACATTATTTCTGTAATACTTTCATTTAGTAATAAATAAGGTTTTATTTTATTATTAAATAAAACATCATATTTTTCGTCATTTAAAAATTTTGTATCTAATAATAAATAATGAAAAAGTTCGTGAACTAGCACTAAATATACTTCCTCTCTTCTCCAAATAAATATTTCACGAAAATTTTTATTATTATTTACAGATGTTTGCTTTGTGGTATCTCCTAGTGAAGTAAACCCTGCATTTATATTCATAGGAGATAACCATTTTTCTTCTAGATTATATTTTTTTTTTATTTTTAAAGATAAAGAACTATCATTTGGTAAATATTTTTTTTGCGGAGTATCAAAGAAATATAATTTTATTTTATATAGCGGATTAATATCCGCTATCCATTTAGTTATTATATAAATTTCGGTTATAATATCATTTGTAGAATTAAAATTTTTGTATTGATTATTATTTTGATTATAATCGTAAGTGGATAAATAAAAATAGTATAATTCTAAATGGTTGTAATTGTATTTATAACAAATATTAATATTATATTGTATCCATTGTTTTATATTTAAGGAAACATATCTATTCGAGTGAATATAATTAAGTATATTAACAACTTAGTCATCAATATTTTTAATATATTTAGTAATATCCATTTTAGAAAACTTTGAAAAATTTATTTTTAATTGATTAAATAGTTCTTTAAATTCTGAATATGAATAGTCATTATTGTCATCATAATTATTATATAAAAATGGGGTTTTAATATCAGAAGGGGACTAAATTATTTTTTTTTGTAATTTTTTCAATACATCTTTTTTTGATGTATTATTAATAATATTTTTTAATTTAGTATAAAAATATTTATAGATAGAAAATAACTTTTCCTTATTTTTTTAAAAGTAACTATCATAATTTATTATTTTATTTGTATATTTAATTGTATTATTATCCATAAAAAATTTATTTATAAACAGGTGCAATACCATTATCATAAATCCATTTAACAAATTCCTTAATATACATACACCAAACTTTACTACCTTCTTCAGTATTGTATTCATTTTTATTTTCATTATGTATACCATAATTGTCATTTACTTCAATAAGCATAACCGTAAAATCATCTTTCACCATAAAATCAATACCAAATACTTGAAAACAATTATTACTTTCAGGAAAACATTTAAGGTGTGGTTTAACAATTTCAGCAACTTTAGATAATATTAACTCCATTTGTGATAAAACTTTTTCTGTATTTTCTCTTCCAAAATTAAAATCTTCAGGAAAAAATATATTACGGGATGTAGTTTTAGCATGAGTGTCATGTATTTCCAAATTATTATAATCTCTATTAATAAAATCATATTTAGCATGTCGCGCTGTTCCATGTAAATTTGCACTCCATATAATTTTCCCATTATTATATAGAAATATTACATGGACACGTATATGAAATTTCTTATTATTAAATAATAATAGTGGCTGTATATATTCTGATGCTATAATCTTCTTATATTTATTATTCTTTTTATACTTATTTACAACAGCTTCAAATTCTTTTTTATTAGAAACATATTCAATACCTTCACCTGCACAAATATATTTACCAACTGGTTTTATAATATAAACTCCATCTTTAATTTTAACATCCTTTCCTAATATATTAAATGTTCTTGCCATATGTTTATCTGCAATTTCTGGGAATTGTTTTTTCATATTTTTATATAATTGATACTTATTAACTATAATATCTTTACCTTTTTTGTATGTATCATCTCTCCACAAAGATGATTTAATATTTGCCTTTATGTTATATATCTTATAATAATCTTGCTTATTTTTTAATAGACTAAAAAAATTTTTTGGATCATTAAAATATAAAAGATCAACGTATTCTGGAATATCGTTTATATCTTTTCTTATCCACCCTTTGTTATCCAATAATTTTACAAACTCTTCACCTAATTGATTATCTACAAATAAATATGTTTTTTTTACATTTTTTTTCATCATAACTGATTCTCTAAATAATCTTGATAATAATGATTCTTTATAAAACCAATCAAAATATTCACTACAATATTGTTTATATTTTGTTTTATCTTCATTTTTAGCTCCATATCCTGCTTCAGCATTTATTTCAATTAATTTTACTGTATAATCATCTGTTAGCATAAAATCAATTCCAAATACTTCACAACAATATTTACTTTCTTCATAACATTTAACATGTGGTTTTATTATTTTAGCAACAGCACTTAAAATAATATGCATTTGTTGATAAACATGTTTATATTTATCTTTTGGTAGTATATCTTCTGGAAAATAAATATCTGTTGGTGTTGTTTCTCCATGACTATCATGTATTTCTTTATTTGTCCAATCGTCTTTTATGTATGGTAATTTTGCAGTCATTGCTTTTCCTCTTTCCCAAAAAGACCATGTTGCATCAGAATTAATTAATATATACATTCGTAAATGAAATTTTCGTCCTTCATATAATAATGGATTTTGTATATACTCAGAAACAATAACATTACTAAATTTTTTTAATAATTCTATTCTCGCTTCTTCTAATTCTTTATCATTCGTTACCACAAATATATTTTTACCAGCAAATGCTTTTGGTCCAGTAGGTCTAATAATATACACTTTATTAGAATTTTTATCACTATGTAATTTTATATCAATTATTTCATCAGTATCACTAGTTATTTCATCAGTATCACTAGTTATTTCATCAGTATCACTAGTTATTTCATCAGTATCATTTAATGTAATTTGAGTTAGAGATTTAATATCTTTTAATAAATATGTTTTAGCCATATGTTTAGAACAAATATCAGGAAAGTACTTGTTCATATTAAAGTAAAGTTGTTGTTTATTTGTAATAACATCTTTACCATGTAAATAACTTTTATCTCTCCATAATAATGTTTTTAGAGTTGAATTAATTTGATATAAATCTTTATCAAATCTATAATTTGCTAAATTTGAAGATAATCCCATCCAAAAAAAATCAACAAATTTATTAGTAGATTCTAATACATCTTTCTTACTAACTTCTTTAAAGCCTTTTGAATCCAATATTTCTCGTAATCTATCGTGAAAAAGACCTTCATTATCTAGTATTAAATAAGTTAAATTTTTTTTATCACCACCTCCGGTTAATATATTATTATTTTTAAGTGTTAAGTATTTAGTTTTATATTTAACATATTTTATATAGAAATATAAATTCATATATAGATATAATATATAAAAAAATTAATTAAATAATTTTGATAATAATGATTTTTTGTAAAACCAATCAAAAAAATCACTACAATATTGTTTATGTTTTATTTTATCTTCATTTTTAAGACTAAATGATGATTCAGCATTTATTTCAATTAATTTAACAATATAATCATCAGTTATCATAAAATCAATTCCTAATACTTCACAACAATTTGTACTTTCTTCATAACATTTAATATGTGGTTTTATTATTTTAACAACAGCACCAAGAATTAATTCCATTTGTTTATAAATATATTCATATTTTTCATTTGGTACGCATCTAGCAACACTAGTTCCACAAGGTAAAGCATGTAATATATCCTCAGGAAAATAAATATCTTTTGGTGTTGATTTAAAGTGAGTATCATGAATATCAATATTAGTCCAATCATCTTTTTTATAAGTTAATTTTGCAGTTACTACTCTTCCTCTTTCCCATAAAGACCAAGTTGCATCAGAATTAATTAATATATACATTCTTAAATGAAATTTACGACCCTCATATAGCAACGGATTTTGTATATACTCCGAGATAATAATATTATTAAACTTTTTACATAAAGTAATTCTAGCTTCTTCTAATTCTTTATCATTTGTTACAACTGTTACACCAACTCCAGCACATGCTCCGTGTCCTACTGGTTTTACTATATAGACTTTTTTACTATTTTTATTTATTTGATCTGTATCTGTTGTATCTGTATCTGTAGTATCTGTATCTGTAGTATCTGTTGTATCTGTATCTGTAGTATCTGTAGTATCTGTTGTATCTGTATCTGTTGTATCTGTATCTGTTGTATCTGTATCTGTTGTATCTGTATCTGTAGTAGTAATTATTTGATTGGTATTATTTAATAAAATTTGTTTAAGAGATTTAATATCTTTTAGTACAAAAGTTTTTGCCATATGTTTAGAACAAATACTAGGAAAATGTTTTTCCATATTAAAATAAAGCTGTTGTTTATTAGTTATAACATCTTTACCAAGAGTATGGCTTTTATCTCTCCATAGTAATGTTTTAAGAGTTGATTTAATTTTATATAAATCTTTATCAAATCTATTACCTTCTTCATTAGATTGTCCCATCCAGAAAAAATCAACAAATTTATTTGGTGAAGATAAAACATGTTGCTTACTAACTTCTTTAAAACCGTTATAATTTAAAATTTCTCTTAATCTATCATGATAAAGACCTTGATTATCTAATATAAGATAAGTAAATTTTTTATCACCACCTCCTGTAGTTATATTATTTTCATTATTAGTAATTATATTATTATTTTTAAGGTATAAGTATTTAGTTTTATATTTTATATATTTTGAATGAAAATCTATATTCATAGTTATATAATAAATTTATAAATTAAATTTATATAGATGAGTTATATTTTAGTTACAGGTGGTTTAGGATTCATAGGTTCACATACTATTGTTGAATTATTACAAGAAAATTATAATATAATTATAATTGATAATTTAGTAAATAGTTCTAAAGAAGTATTACGAAAAATACAAAATATAACAAATAGGAAAGATATATTATTTTTTAATATTGATATAAGAGATTCATTAAAATTAGAGAATCTTTTTGTAGAATATAAAATTGGACTAGTTATTCATTTTGCTGCATTAAAAGCAGTAAGTGAAAGTATAAAAAATCCATTACAATATTATGATTGTAATATAAGCGGTACAATAAATTTATTAAATATTATGAAAAAGTATGATTGTAATAAGATAATATTTTCATCATCAGCAACTGTTTATGGAGATAATGTATATCCTGTTGATGAAGAATCATCTATTGGTAACGGTATTACAAATCCGTATGGACGAACAAAATACATGATAGAACAGATATTACAAGATTTATATATTTCTAATAATGATTGGTCTATTACTATATTAAGATATTTTAATCCAATTGGTTCACATCCATCAGGTTTATTAGGAGAAAATCCAAATGACATACCAAATAATTTATTTCCTTATTTACTTAAAGTTTCTACTGGTAAATTACCTTTATTAAATATATTTGGAAATGATTATGATACACCAGATGGAACTTGTATTAGAGATTATATTCATGTTGTTGATTTAGCCAGAGGACATATTAAAGCAACAGAACAAATATTTAATTTGGATAATGATAAAAAAATAAATATTTATAATTTAGGTACAGGTAAAGGAACAAGTGTTAAAGAATTAATTGATACATTTGAAAAAGTAAATAATGTAAAACTTGTTTATAATTTTGTTAAAAGAAGAGATGGTGATTTACCATGTGTATATGCTAAAACAGATAAATCATTGAAAGAATTAGATTGGAAGTGCATCTATAATATAGAAGATATGTGTAAGCATGGTTATAATTTTATAAAAAATAAAGTTTTATAATTCTAATTTCTATAATTCTAATTTCTATAGACTCATATTTTATCTAAAAAATCCACAAAGGTTGGATCGGGAGTCTGAGGCACAGTCGTTCTTAAAAACGACAATGGTCCAATCGGACTAGAATAAGGTTGTGGTTCTTCTACAGACTTATAATTTATTTTAGATGCAACACTTGGTTTGCTAATGTAAATAGGAATCATTTTATTTAAAGCATCTGCGTTGCTTTCTTTTGAAAAAGTGCAACCAAAAACTTCAATTTGTTGTCGGGATAGTGGATCATAAGGATAGTCTGCTATAGGTGTATAATACATACCAGTCTCCTTCTCTAATTTTTCTTCTCTTGTAACCTGCATATAACGTAATATAGAAATAATAGCAGGCAAAGGTCTATCTAAAAAAGGGATACGATGATTGTATTCAAAATGGACCTTTTTAGCAATACTGCTTTTTGGGTGCTTTTTAGCAATACTGCTTTTAGATTCCATGTCGTCCTTATATTGAATTAATAATATTAATATATATATAAAATCAATTTTTTTATATAATTAATGTTGATGAAAAAAAAATTATTTTATCATAATATATTATGTCTTATGTTAATACTAATAATTACGATGATATTAGTTATAGTTTATATGTATGTATACAATAGAGTAGATAGTTTTTATTTAGAGCCAATTATAGTAGATAAATATAAATTTGATATTGAAAATAATAAAGATAGCATAATAAATATAGATAAAGAACATATAGCTATATATGAAAAAAGAAATACAGATAGAATATTATTAATATCGTGTGGAAATCATGGAAATTTAGATTTATATTATGATAAGATACAAATGATTAAAAATATATATGATTATGATATATTATGTTATGAATATCCAGGATTCGGAACTATAAATAAAGAACATAGTATAGATAATTGTATAAAAGAAACATATTATTGGATACAATACATAAAAAATTTAGGATATAAAACATTTGATTTTATGGGTTATAGTTTAGGTGGTGGGATAATGATAGAATGTTTAAGACGTTATAATATTACTTTTGCCAAAAATATATATTTAGTAGCAACTTTTACATCATTATCTGAATTATTATTTCAAACTAATTATAGAAATTATCTTATACAGGGATTATTTTTAAAAAAAGATAATTTAAATACTTTTTGTAATTTAAAAAATATACATTGTGATATGTTATATATCATACATTCAAAAGAAGATGAAAGAATTCCATTTAATTTAGCAATTAAAAACTATTTATCCAATAGTAATTATATTAAAAATAAGATATTTATAGAAATAAAAGGAAATCATAAAGAATTAATATTTGAGCCAAATATAAAATTATAAATTATATAAAATATAAATATTATTAAGGTAATATATATAAATGATTAAAATCACAACAAAATTTAATTTAGAAGATAAAATTAAGATTATAGAAAATGCTAATTTTAGAGAAAAAACAGATAAAAATAGATTAGTATATAACACTTATAAAAATAGAGTTGGAACCATTAAAGAAATCAAAATAACAAATAGCAATAGTATAACCTATGTAATTGAAATGACAGCTAAAAGTGGTAATACTTTTAAATTTGATATATTAGAAAAATACATTAAAGAATATAATGATGTAGAGTATTTAATAAATGAAAAGGTTAGAATTAAAAGTGAGGCTAATTTTATTGAAAAAAATAAAGAAAATAGGGAAAAATATGAAACTTTCAAAAATAGGGAAGGATTCGTAGTAGATAGTAAAAATTCAACTTATATAGTAGAATTTAGTGATAATAAAATTGATATTTTAGGTAAATATTTAGAAAAAATAGTTTAATTTAGTTTAATTTAGTTTAATTTCTTTTAATCTTTTATAATATTTATTCCAACAATTTATACATATAAAATTGCTATTTGTATAAATTGATATTTTTTTTAAAATTGATGATTGATTA
>Ga0214923_10005981_pt1 | contig 13866 bp, 17 predicted proteins | sample LL1510_MetaG_FD_177993 | JGI IMG/M metagenome (GOLD analysis project Ga0214923, IMG submission 177993) | Freshwater microbial communities from Lake Lanier, Atlanta, Georgia, United States - LL-1510 | ecosystem: Environmental > Aquatic > Freshwater > Lake | place: USA: Georgia | collected... | reverse complement strand
TGTAGCGAGTGTTGGGGATTAATTACAGTAATGTGGGATGGAGGAATAAAAGAAATTAATTGGGTTAATGGAGAATTATTTTGTGATGAATGTATTTATTCAGATCCATCTCGTTATGAAGAACCTTGTCATTTTTGTAAAGAAGAGGTTGTCTGTAGTGATTTAATTGAAGGTGTAGACGCAAATGATAATGGAGTATATATTTGTGAAGAATGTAATGAATGTAGTATGTGTAGAACTAGACTTAATAGAATAAAAAAAGATAACTGGGATTGGGAAGGAGATTTAGTATGTAAGAAATGCCCACCATATAGTTGTAAATGTAGTCACATATTCACTAAGGAAGAGCAAAATATAATAATAAAATTAAAAAACATTTATAAAAAATATAAACTTGATTGGAATTTTCTGTGTGTATGTAATAAAGATATTAAACTTATAAAAGAAGTTTTAGATTTATTAGACGAATGGAAATTACATACGGACGACGATGAACAAGATATCTATTTAACAAAAATTGAGAAAGTAATTATATATATTTTAGTAAAGCCATAAAAATTGATTTTAATAATTCTCATAGTTAATTTAACTAAAAATGACTATGAGTGTTACCCAAGGCCTAGCAGAGCTAAAGCTCTTGGATAAGCGTATTAACAAATGCCTTGGCTACGTTGAGTGGAGCTTACTTAGCACAAAAAATAATAGAATAGATGAAACCGAGCTTAAGAAACATGCGCAAGCAGAGTATCAGTCATATATGGATTTGGTAAAGCGCCGTGATACAATCAAACGTGCTATTGTCCTTTCTAATGCACAGACCCAAGTGACCATTGGCACTGGACCAAAGAAGTGGTCAGGCACAGTAGCAGAGGCCATTGAGCATAAATCAAGTGTTACTTATAAGAAGAATCTTCTAGAAAAAATGACACGGAATATCAATACAGTAACCAGAGGGTATCTAGATGCAATTGATACTTTAGAGAAGAGACTAGATGGACTTCTGACTTCTGAGCTTGGAAAGGATGTTAAGACAAATCCAGAGACTATCACGGCACTAAGAGCAAGTTTTATGGAAACAAACAAGGTTGAGGTAGTTGATCCAATGGATCTTAAGAAGATGGCAAAGGAGCTGGAGGAGGAGATTGATGCTTTTGAGACAAATGTAGATTGGGTTCTGAGTGAGGCCAATGGTAAGACAATAATTACAGTATAAAAATTGATAGCAATATAGAGACATATATATGGGGGTCTTAGGGGCATAGCTCCCTATAGGGGGTCATAGGGGCAGAGCCCCTATCTTGGCGAAGAGCAAATTGACCGTGGCAACAACGATAAGTTGCATATATTTATACCCCTTCAATACTCAGCTAGATCCAATGTTGTGCGAGACAAAGACGGTGTGAAAGCCGAATCATAGTTAAACATTTCTTTGTGGGTCTTTCATAGTTTAAAGGTCTAAATATCAACTAAGTGTATTTTAATCGGTAGGGTAATACTCCCTACTCTTATAATTTACATTCAAATAAAACCTTTAAAAATCAGCATAATAGCAGACGCTTCGGCAAAAGCTAATCAATTATTAACATTCGATGAAATCCAGGATAAAGGTAATAGGAAATGTCAAGTCCTGCGAACCTCCTGGCTGCCAAGATAGGGATTTTTTTCTTAGGTAAACTAATAAGATGGATAGCCCTGAACAGTGCATAATATGCTTAGAAAATTTTACACAAGATAAAGCTTATATTCCTAAATTAAATTGTAATTGTGCTATCTTTGTCCACTGGGATTGTTGGGAACCATGGACGGGAGAATGTCTATATTGTAGAAGTAATGAACCAATTAATATACAACCAATTATATATAGAAGAGCTCCTATAATATTTGTACTAAATGATAATAATACGGCAGTTATTCTTAGATTAGTAGCCATTTTATGTTGTTTTTATTTTTTTATTATAACAAATCATAATATATAATGCCTAGTCCATGGGTTCCCAAACAAAGATGGATGCCAATTGGTCAATATAGGAATATACCTCTTCCAATTAAACCTTTAATTGAATTAAAGAGGTCTAAAAGTAATAAAGTAAAATGAAATAGATGGGAATTGCTTTGGCTAAATATTTTATTGATGATACTTTAAAACAAGATCCAGATATTATAACCGTTATTTTTAATGATGATGTCTTTCTTTTAGAAAATACTCTACATATTTCCTGTGAGACACCACTAGTATTGATTTATTCAAAAGAAAACAATCCTAAAATTATTTTAACACATGATGCTAATGATAGAGTAGTATTTTCTCTTAGAGGTAATATGCTTCATTTTATTATTCTAAAAGGTGATACAAATGAAGGAAAAAAGGAATCTACCAGTTATCCATGGCTTTCAAACTTAGATGGAATTAGAATTTCTAGACTTACCGAAGAAGAATATAAGGAAACTAAAGTTTTTAATCTAATGGAATTTAGAGACTAATGGGTAAGGCAAATAAAACACGAAAGTTAAATAAAAAAAGAAAGCAAAAATCTAGAAAACAAAGAGGCGCTGGTGTAAATTGTTATAATAAAGAAAAAACATGGTCTTGCTCAACACAATGTGGTCTAGATGGCGCATGTGAAGCATATGATTAAATGAAAAATTGAACCTTTTGTTTGTACTTATCAAGTAAAAACAAATGAATCAACTATGGACTCCGGATAATACGGTACAATTATTAAATTATATAAAGAACAAAAAGACTATATCTCAAATAGCAAAATTACAGAAACGATCTATTCAAAATATTCAAACAAAGCTAAAAAACATAGCAACAGACTTATATTTTAATAAGAATGTTCCATATGAAGAAATTATTAAAATTACTGGAATAGAAATAAAAGATCTGCTTGTAAAGCGAAATAAAGTAATTAATTCTGAAGTTAATGGTTCTCCAAAGGTAGAACCAAAGGTAGAACCAAAGGTAGAACCGAAGATACAAGAAAAAGTGCCAGAAACAATCCCAGTATATACTTTGCGTTTATCAACGGAAAATCCATTTACTATAGAATCACTTTCAACTCTTCTTTTATCAAGTATCGCAGTATGTTTACTTTCGCACAATAGCTAGACCACTATTTATTGAGTAATTAATTTTTACATTACCTTCTTCCATATTAGCTTCATATTTATTTATAAAAACTTTCTTTAATCCTTGAATGACTTCCGGATGAGCAACATCAGTTATGCTCTTAAATTTATCTCTATATCTTTTTAAAATTAATTCAGGAATAGCAGGAGAAATTTCCATCAAACGTTCTATTTGTTCTCTTGTTATCTTCAAGATATCTTTAGCTGCTATACGTTCTGTTTTTGGTAAGGTAAGTTCAATTGTTAAAAATTTGGATATTTTTTGATATTGAATCGCAGAAATACGATGAGCCTCTGTTCTCTTTGCCCAGGCAAAATAAGACCCAAGTGTTGATAAGACTCCCGTAAATAAACTTACTACACCGAGCGCAATAGAAGATATTTGGACATTAGAAAAAATAGTCTGTGAAGATCCAGATAAAAATCCATTTACTGTGCTTAGAATAATTACCGGAAGGGCAATACAATTAGTATGAACTGAAAAGTATTTTTCGCATTCTATATGTAACCATGACAGTCCTGCGCATCGTTCAGCTTCTTCTGCCACTAGAGTTTCAAGAGAATCATTCCATGTAATTGTTGTTTCCACCGTATCTTCCATTCTACTCAGAATGAGATTTTTACGCAGTTTTTTTATAAAAAGCTAATCAAAGCCAACATTAATCTCAACATCTCTTCTACACAGCGTCTGAGTAGGAGATGTTTGAAGTGATGTTCTAACCCGTTTAGATTTTAAAGAAGGATCCGCCTCAGTTGATGAACCAGTACTATTACGAGTAGATCTAGATCTACTTAATTGTTTCATGTGAGAATTCATCTCCTTTTCAACAGTCTCTCTATGTTTTTTCAGATACTCAATGACTTGTTTCTCAATAGCCCACCGAAAAAAGTTAAGTTTACCAACCGTCGTAACAAATTGCTCAGTCCCAGGTAAAGAAAACATAATACGCTCTCTTCGACAAAATGGATCAAAGAGTTTCTTAGAATATGCTTTTAGTTGACTCTTATAACTCATATAAACCATAAATTCCTGGCCTCCTAGAACATATCCAATAGAATGACGTTTAGCATAATTAGTAACAAACCAATCGATAAGTCTAAGACTTATTAAACTAGTCCCTTGTAAAAGTTCCATAATTTCCTCTAGGTCATTCCTTCCCGTATAAAATGCCTGGAGACTCTTAATAATAAGTTCTTGTTTACAATAAATCTTACGCTTTCTTGTCTGAAGATCAGGAACCGTTGCTTCAATTGCCTGAGTTAACGGAACATCATTCATTGTATACTAGGTTCTTTTACGGATTTCTTAAGTCTTCGTTTATGATAGATAGGAGATATGCTCTCTGGTGGTTCTAATGAAAATATAAGTTTACTTCCGGACAACCCCTCAGCACAAATCATGCCAGTTCAAGGAGGCGGATCTAGAGTAAGAGGATGGGTTTCTGACCCTGTGTCTATTGAAAAATCTGAGCCTGTTTATTTTTCAAAGAACCTTGGTATTTTGATGAAATTTCAAAATAAATGGAAACAAATACTTGGACCAGGAGTACCATCTCGTAGAAAACCTAAGCACGATCCATATTATATTATTGGCAAATTAAATGTAAATGAATGTCCAACGTTTGTTGTTGCCCCACTGCATGGAGATACAGATGCGGCTAATAATATTTTTTCTTGGGCAAATAATTTATTACAATCTGATACACAAGTTCATATTGTATTTATGGGACCAATTTTTGCTAATAAAGTAAATCCAGAAATTGAGAATAATCTTTTAATGCTTTTTTCTACATTTAAGAGCCAAGTTCTATATATTTCAGATAAAGATAGTTCTATACCAACCATAAATGGTTTAGTCTTACAGGCAGCCCCCTATACTGGAAAACAAGTATGCCTAGGTATTATTCCAGATTATAGTCGTGTATACCATTCATCTTCTCGAACTCTTGGCTGCCTTGAAGTTACAGTTGTAAAAGTTCCGTTTTCTTCTAGTAAACCTGCTGAAACAGATGATTCTATTTTTCATATGAAATTTAATAAACCTACACGTGTCAAGGCAAATGACAAAGATTATGAACAACTTGTTATAACTAGAGATCATACATTAAAACCTGTTCCAGGTTGGGTTACCAAAGTATCTTTTGGATATGAAGCACAGAAAGGTGGGGGGGATATAAATCTGAATGTAATGAGTTACAATGTATCTAAAGCAGCAATGGCAATTCCAGCAAATAAAGATAATGTATTTAAACTATTAGACAAATTAACAAAGAGTTCATCAAATACATTAAATTTAATAGGCCTTCAAGAAACTGGGTTATTAGAATCTGAACTTAACAAATTAACCAATTTTACTGTAATTAATTTAAATTTGGCTGCTGGAGCTGCTACAGGGGTTGCCCCTGGTTCTACAGGGGCTGCTGCTAGTCCTACAGGGGCTGCTGCTAGTCCTACAGCTCCTACAGGGGCTGCCCCTGGTCCTACAGCTACAGCTCCTAGTTGCGAAGCTTCTATTTTATTTAATAACGAATATAAAAATATTACACAAACTAAAACTACAAATAAAATAGATCAAATAACTGATATTAATGATGATTACTTATACCAAGCAATTATTTTAGAAAAAGAAAGTAAAGAAATTCTTTTTATTAATCTACAAGTTAAAAAACCGGTTATTGCTACTCCTGCTGCTACTCCTGCTGCTGCTACTCCTGCTGCTACTCCTGCTGCTGCTGCTACTCCTGCTACTCCTGCTACTCCTGCTGCTACTGTTACTAATGATACAATACAAACAATGTTAGATACTATAAATAAAGGATTAGATGACTATGATTATATAATTATTACTGGAGATTTTAATATTGATATATCAAATGCTAAATTAAATTTTAATAATAAAGATTTAGTTATTAATACCTTAACAAAAGATACATGTTGTGATGATACATATAGTAATAAAGCAATGAGTGGAGGTAAAGTAGATTATATTTTAACGCACGGTTTTACTACAAAAAATCTTGATAATACAATTATAGACAACGTTGCATTATCTAATCACTTACCTGTATTATTTAATTTAACTATTCCAACTATTCCTGGGACTCCTGGGACTCCTGGGACTCCTGGGACTCCAGCAGCTGTAAGTAGTCCAGTAAAACTAGCAACTCCAGCAAGTGTAACTAGCCCAGGAACATCAGAAGAAACAATTACTGTAAGTTTAGATAGCGATGATTATAAAATAAGAAAACCAAATGAAAAAGTTCTTAAAGAATGGGAAGAAGAAAAATTTGAAGAAGATGAAGCTAGACTTCTTGAAGATCAAGGTATTAGATACCAGAATAAAAAAATTTATCCACTTTTTCTTCAAGGTTTAATAAATACAAAGTGTTCTACTGAATCTAATATTCAGATGAAACCAGAATGTAAAATTTTTAGATTTATAATGGCAGATACATATTATAAACGAGTAAAATCTCGTAATTCTGAAAAATATAAAAGTTTATCAGAATCTAATACTACTTCTAGATCTTCTAGTTCTTCTGGACCTGCTACTGCTTCTGGATCTACTAGTTCTGTAGTTACTGGACCTTCTACTCCTGGACCTACTGCTGTAGTTACTGGAACTCCTGGACCTACTGCTCCTGGACCTACTGCTCCTCTGCCTTCTGGACCAGTGCCTCCAGTAGCATTAACAGATCCACCAGAAATAGTAGAGTTAAAAAGGAAAGTGGAAGAAGCAAACGCAAACGTAGTTAAATTTACAGAAAAATATAATATAAAAAAACTAGAAATACGTAAAGCAATTGAAGATAAAACAGCATTAGAAAATGAGCGTGATCTTCCAACAACTACAGCATCAAGAAAGGACGATTTAAAATTAGAGATTGTAAAAATAACAGGTATATTTAAGCAAAAACAAGGTGAAAGAAATCTTGCAGCAGTTGAAAAAGCTAATGCTGAAAAATTAGCTAAATTAGCTACAGCTAATTTAATGTTTGCTGTAAAAAAAGCAGGTCTAGTAAAAGGTGGAACTCGTAGAAAACGTTCAAATGCTACGATTGGAACTCGTAAAATGAAATTTATTTATTAAGATACTTATCACAAAATTCCTTTTCTGAATATACAGGCATATTCTCCTTTTTTTTAATTACCGGTGGTGATGGAGATCTATAAGGCCTATTAGCCTCTCCATCCCAAATAGCATTAGAATCAGTATGAAATAGATAATCTTTAGTTTCTTGCTCATTTAATCCAGCCTCTAAAGCTAATTTCTGCGATTCAATAGCATTCATCTGTCTTCTTTTACGAATCATTGCTACTTTTTCTAGGCGATTCATGATGTATACTTAATTTACAAAAGTAAGTATAAATCAATTTTTATATATTCCATACTTATACTCTAGGGAATCCAACTAAGTTAGCACCTAGACCAAATCCAGCACCCTGGCGAGCAGTTACCGCAATAGATGGTGTGAAAGTATCAAGTAGGGCAAAGGTGGCAAAGGCAGCTGTTCCAATGGTTAAGATTTCACCAAAGTTAGGCTTCTTGGGATTTAGGACAAGGACTGCGACAAAGGCAACAACAAGGCCCTCTATTAAATACTTGAAGATAGACGTTAGAATATCTAGAACAGCATCGTTCATCTTATACTTGAAGTAAATATTTTTTCTCAGAGGATACTTTAAGAAAATAAACAATACAATTATATAATGTCTAATTCACAGACAGTAAAAGAGGATTTTTTAGAGGAAGACCCTGAAATCCGTAGTCAAAAGTTTGTCCTGCTATCATTCCTAAGCCCAGAGAATATCCTTGATTCAAAGGATCAGTTCTTTTTTGGAGAATTTGTTAAGCAGTATGAAGTAGATTATAAGATTAGAAATCTAGAGACTTTCTTAGTTTCTGTTGTCCGGGGAATAAATGATAAGTTAACAAAAGAGGCTGATAAGATGGACGCATCGGGAGCAGATCTAAGTGGTGCCTCTGCTCAGGCTCTAGCCGATGCCGCAAGTCTCTGCCGTAAGTCTCGTCTAAACATTGGAGGAATCCTAGAGACTTATACGGGATATGTAAAGGAGAATGATAAGGATATCAAGAAGACTAGTATTAAGGAGGCATATGACGATTTTATGTTTAAGAACCAGACAAAGCTTGAGGAGGAGTTCTTTGCCAAAAATGAGTTCAGAACTTCTATGAGAGGGCTCAAGGTCCGGGGAGTTACTGGAACGCATGGAGAGGCAGTTGCGATGTCTAAGAAACTACAACGTTCTGATACAATTCATAATATCTTCCTTGGCGAGGTTGGTAAGTGGCTTCCTTGGGATCCAAAGCCTCATCAGGTAGCGGATCAAGAGTATGCTGAGGATCAGCTAAATACATTAATGAAGCGTTACAAGGATAATGAGGAAGCACGTGATAAGTTTGTTTCTGAGCAACGTCAGGAGTCAAGTAGGGGAGCTAAAAGGGGTCCTGTTGTTTCTAATTCTGATGGTCAACCCTTATCCGGGGAATCATCAGAAGGTTGGGGTGCTATGTTTGGTGGTTCTGAAGACCTGGCTCTTAAGAGAAAGAAGGATTTATCTGGTAACATTGAATTAAAGTAACATTCCAATTTGGCCATAGGCCTCACCATTGTTTTCAGCAGCAATATTTACACAGTTATCATTCTGGCAGAAGGTTCCCTCAGGACAGGGAGTCTCCTTCCTAGAACAAGTAGTATTGAGACCCTTACATTCCTTGGCAGTACAAGAGGATGTATCATTAGAAGGGCGAACACTTCCATCAAATCCTTCAGAGCAAAATCCACTAGAACAAGCTTGTCCCATGGGGCAATGATTACTGGCAAGGCAAGGGAGTCTGGCAGATTGTCCGCTCATTCTAGGTGCTCTTGGAGAAAAGGCGCCTGAATAAGAAAGAAACATATAGAATACTAGAACAAATAATAATACAGCACCAATTAAAGAAAGTAACTTCATATCTTCTAGTAATGAATCAGAAATTAAGGATACACTGGTAATTGATTTTTTAGAAGGGGTGGAGTAGTAGGTTTTCCGCAGAATCCATTCAGACATTGGGATCCAGAAGAACATGCATTTAAATCTACACCACAACGTATTCCAGGGAGACCTGCTTGAAATCCTTCATACCGGGAAACTGCTAGGAAAAAAAGAATTACTAAGGCTACTAGCCCTATTAGTTTCCACGATACTTTGAACATCTAATCTTAGTAGATATTAGATGTTTCAGACAAATATAAAGAATATGTAGATAAATCCATGGCGAAATGTATAATATCTGAAAATCGTATTGATACCCATAGATGCATATACCCATTTTTTACAAAAGTATTTGTAGGTGAAATCATATGCGCTGTATATAAAAAATAAATGCCCCCTTTTAACTTTCCTAAAGCAATCCAGGGTTGTTTACCTTGAACTCCTTCTTTAATCCAAAAGTATTCATCAATTGTATATGGAAATGTATCTGGAAACTTACCAAGATGAATATCTGGAGCAGAATGAATTTTTTTTAAAATAGTATCTACTGAATATCCAAACTGGGGATTAATAAAAAGAAAAGGAAATCTAATTTGTTCTTCCTTAGTAGCTGATTTGCGAATTGTAACAATTCGTGGATCAGACATTTCTTTACTGCTATATTAAAAAAACTTTAACCTCTCAGAAGGTTTAATAAAAAGTGTATCAGATTCTTTTATATCAAATGCCTCATACCATTCTTTAAATTGTGGAACAATTCGATCTACCCTATCTTCAGATGGAGCATGAACACTAGTTAGCATAGAATAAAGCATTTTTTCTTTTTTAACTAATGTTCTCCAAGACATAGCATAAGAGATAAAGAAATTACGAAAGGCTTCTTTCCTTTTTTCTGGCGAGGCATCAGATGAATCTAGGGCCGTGTGTAACGATTTCAAGGCAATTGTTAGACCACCAAGGTCAGCCCAATTCTCACTTAATGTTTTGTCCCCATTTAGTTTAATGCCAAAATGTTTGAATTTTTCAAAAAACTTAGATACTTTTCTAGTTCTCTTTTTAAACGAAGAACGATTCTTTCTTGTCCACCATTCTCTGTAAGTTCCCCGTGGAGAAAACATAGACCCTTGTAAATCAAAGCCGTGAGTCATTTCATGACCAATAGTTGCGCCAATTCCTCCGTAATTCCATCCTAGTGGCGCATCTTTACAATAAAAAGGCCATTGTAAGATTCCCCAGGGGATTACTATATAATTTGTTTCTTCAAAATAAGAAGCATTTGTAATAAAACATGGATATAGACTATGTTTCTTATCTGTTGGTTTTCCTGTTATATCTTGAATCATTTTTGTTCTGGCACTATTAATATTTAAAATAGTATGAAGAAAACTATCAGTGGTATATGTAACTTTAGGAAGTGGACCTGGTGTTCCTTTACCAATTTCAAATCTCATCCGGTGAATTTTTTCAATGACTTTTGATAATGTTTTTTTAGTAAACATAGTAGATTCTCGCATTACATCAATTGCGGAATCTTGTATTGATCTAACTAAATCTGTAATATTTTGTAAAAGATCGGTATCCTTATGTCTTTCAGAATATATATTACATAGAACATCTGGTAATGCTTCTTTTATATCATTCAAAAAAATATATTCTTTTGGTGGTCTTTTATCTATACCCCTTAGCGCTTTTTGAAATATATCTTCATGAGCTTCTTTTATGTTTTTTCTAAGAGAAGGTGCAGCAAAAGAAATTAAATGTAAAGAAAAAATAGCCAGAATAGATTCAATTGGCTCTTTACATATCCAATCTAAAATAGATCTAAGAAGATTAGGAAAATCAAGGAGCCATATTCTTTGTTCTTTCATATCAAGTCCTTTCATAAATCCAGACCACTCGAATGATTTATGCCAACTTTTAAGAGGACCCTTTTTAATTTCTAAATTGCTACTAAATGAATTATTTAAAATTTTTGCTAATTTAATTTCTGCTTCAATAGCCTTATATAAAAAAGGAAGTCCAAGTTCAATTGAACATAGCCCAACAAATATTTCATATGCCTTCCATACTTCAGTTTTCTGAAATGTAGGTTCTAGATAATATTTTAAAGGTAAAACTAAAGATCCTGGCGCAAGAGTAGGACGAAGTGCGTAAGGTGGTTTTAATTCTTCTCTAGCAGTAAATTCAATGAGTGTAGGAACTGAACATTTTACTAGCCACCCTATAAATCTAGCAATATCAGATTCATTTTTAAATTCCATTAGATCATGGAGGCAAACTTGTAAATAGGCTTCTTCAGATTCTATAGTCTTAGATTTCCAAAGATAACCTAAAATTTGTAAATGTTCTTTAGATGTTTTTGGAGTAAGATTTATACCATGGAGATTAGGCAAAGAATGTAAAATTTCTAACAATTCTTTATTTGTCTTTTGTTCCATTTCATCTGAAACACTAAATTCACTTTGCCAGCTTGGAATATGATGTGATTTTAACCAATTATTATTAACAAATGAATAAAACCCTTCTCCTGGTTGCCTGGTGTCTGACGCAAGATGTTTTAAAATATTCATGTGACACCGGGACCCTTGGTTCTCCTTTGAGGAGATCATTACTCTGCTTTGTTAAATTATTTTGTCTAGGACTAAATGATGAGACTGTATGATTGTTACGTTTGATAAGATTAAGTGATGTTTTAAAAATAGAGCGTCTTTGATAAAGAATAGAATTTGCGATCGGAAGCCCCATTAATGTTTTATTCATTCAGAGGTTCCTTTCTAACTTTTAGAATTATTTTTAGTTTTACTAGGATTTTCTTGGTTTTTCTTGGTTTTTTCTAAAAAGCCTACTGTTTCCATCTAGCAAAGCTAGATGTGTGATAGTAACCGCAGAGCGGTTACTGTTTCCATCTCTTTCCACAATTCAAGCAATTTACAAAGATTGTCATCGGCTCATCGGCAGAACGAGTCTGAAGTTCATAGTAAGTACACATCTTCTTCTTACACTGGGAGCAACGGAATCTATCTGTAGCCATTGCCATATTACCCTCAAGAATTCGTTTATCACGTCTAAACTGCTGATCTTTGAGTTCCTTCCAATTTGCTGGATTTAAATCATAGGGTCCCCAATGCCCAATAGATTCTAGAGTAAATTCTCCATCCTTCCACCTTTCGATTAAAGACTTATTACCAACATAAGAATCTGGATGAAAGTTTGAAATTGTTCTTTTAGCAATCATCTTATACATCCACCTGAACATGTCATGATCCCATGTTAATGGAACCATATGTTTGGCCGCATCTAACAAGCTAGAATTATAAACACCTCTCTCAAGTTCACCAATATCATCCTCGTCACAGTGCTCCTTTAGAATAGAATGAAATACATTAAACACTTCTTTTCTATAGGAAACAGTTAACAAAGAAGTAATATCCTCTTTTACTAAGTTAGACTTGAACTGAAACTGAAGCTGCTGAGGATCAATCTTTACTACTCTGCGACTCACTCGAACCCTAGGGGCTTCCTCTTCCTCCTCTGGTAGTTCATCTATAATATCCACAACTTCATCATCCTCTCCCTCACCAAGAACTCCCTCTTCCTCCTCTTCAGTTCCCTCAGCATCATCTTTTTCTTCATCTTCTTCCTCAAGTTCACCTGCGCAAGCTTTTTCATAGAATATTTCATATTCTTCTGTAGGAAACTCCTCAATGAGTGATGTAGAGGAATCCCATGTTGTCTTAGATGGATGAGAAATAAGAAGAATACTACCATAAAGCTCAGGAGCCTCACAAGGAGGAGGAAGTTGATGCTGAGAAAGCTCTTCTTCTGAACCAGTAGTATATCCAAGAAGACTAATACTTCTTGAGCCATAAGGATATGTTACAAGTAGTGATGGGGCTACCTTTTTCTTTAAGAATGTTTGAACATGTTTAAGAGTAGGCTTTAAACCTGAGGATTTTACCTTAACTAGTTCAATATCGCCATCTTGTTTTAATTCAAGAGCAGGAAATGATGCCATCTATACCTTATATACCTCAATGCTTAAATACTGAGCATTCAAATTTAGTAGATGGTTACAATTAAAAGAACATGGTTAAAACAATCACAGGTATCTGATTATAATGATACAATAGATATCTGGGATTCAGGTAGTCATATATATGAACGATGGTCAGATGGAACTGAATATTACTGGAAAGTTATTTATAGGAAAGAAATTGATGGGGGGATTGAAGAAAAACTTCAAAAAATGCCTGAATGGGAGACTCCAGGGCAAGTATTACATGTAGAAAGTATTCCTATTGTTAAGCAGGTTCTACCGGGCGAATTTTTAACTGAGGGTTGGCTAGTATCTCACTGTCTAGAGCAGCAGACTCATTTACAACAGTCACAGAATCACTTGTTAAAGGGACAGGCACAGGCTCAGCCACAGGCAAAACCACAGGCTCACTTGCTAAAGCAGCAACCGCAGGCTCATTTTGTTTCCAAAAAGAAAAAAACTTACACGGGAGGCAAGGAGAAAACGTAGTTACAAGATTATCTAGAAGTGTAGATACAGGTTTAGTAACAGGCATAACTATAGGTGTAGCCACAGTCCCAACTACAGGCTCTGCCACAGGCTCTGCCACAGGCTCTGTAGAAACTGGCGGAGTATTCTTAGAAAAAGGCCAAAACCAGGGCATATATATATATATACTATATATAATTGTTTAAACTACTTTAAATTTATAATATTACATA
>Ga0214923_10005980_pt1 | contig 13869 bp, 28 predicted proteins | sample LL1510_MetaG_FD_177993 | JGI IMG/M metagenome (GOLD analysis project Ga0214923, IMG submission 177993) | Freshwater microbial communities from Lake Lanier, Atlanta, Georgia, United States - LL-1510 | ecosystem: Environmental > Aquatic > Freshwater > Lake | place: USA: Georgia | collected... | reverse complement strand
TTTGGTGGGTGCAAATTGGTTCTTTGGTGTAACGGATAGCACGAAACGCTACGGACGTTTTAGTAAAGGTTCGAATCCTTTAGGGACTACAAATTAAAAATTAAAGTTATGAGAAAAAAGATTATTTTTATTGATGTTGACGGGCCATTAGCTTGGGCAACATGGTACGATGGTAAGGTTACTATCGATGGTGGGCAAGAGGACTTCACAATTCCTTACGCTTGGGTTAAAGAAGATTGTGAAGCATTGCAAACGATATGTGATGAAACCAACGCTGAGCTAGTAGTTAGTTCAGATTGGAAAAAACATTTCACATTCAATCAGCTTAAACGAATCTTTAGGCATTATGGTATTACTGCCCGATTGATTGATATAACTACACATCAGGACCTATGGATGAAGATGAGTAGACCATCATTAGATTGTGAGAGAGCATTAGAAGTTGTGAAGTGGGCTAAGGATAATAAGATATCAAATTGGATAGCAATTGATGACCTTAACTTAAAAGAACAATTCAAATGGATGAAACCTCGTATTCCAATGTGGAGGCATATTCAGGTTGATGGTGACCACGGAAAGGGTGGTAGGCTTAGAGATAAGGTTGATGAATGTATTTATAAGTTGAATAGGTAAAGGCGAGTTGTTAGAGTGGTTATATGGAAGTCTGCAAAACTTCTCACACAGGTTCGAATCCTGTACTCGCCTCTACCCAATTGCGTAGTAGCTTAATGGTAAAGCATTGGATTCATAAACCAAAGAGCGATAGTTCGATTCTATCTTACGCAACAAATGGTGGGTATAGCTCAATTGGTTAGAGTGCAAGTTTGTGGATCTTGAGGTTGCCGGTTCGAGACCGGTTATTCACCCCATTGGAGAGTTGCCTGAGTGGACGAAAGGGCCGGTTTGCTAAACCGTTGTACGATGAAAGTTGTACCGTTGGTTCGAATCCAACATTCTCCGCAAAAAGATTTGGAGATATGAATTAATTTTCGTATCTTTACTTATATCGCTCTGTTCGAATAAGGGTTAGTTCACCTCCCTTTCACGGAGGTAATACGGGTTCGAATCCCGTACAGAGTACAATACATACATCACAATCGGTCGAGCTACATCTAGCCGTTAGTGTATGAATAGGTGATGGGGATTAGAGGTAGCCGTGACTACCCATTACCGACCATTAGGTTGATTGGGATAAGCATTTCATTATGCATAAATCGGTTAGAAATGCCAATCATAAAAGTAGATGTCCACGCACCCATCTTCTACTTTCCTAATACGCCCGAGTAGCTCAGCTGGTAGAGCAAGTCATTTGTAATGATTAGGTCGGAGGTTCGAATCCATCCTTGGGCTCAGAAAACTAATTCGTTGAGGAATATGTCAACCTACGCATGACGTGGTGGTGCAGATTAAAATGAATTAGTACTAACGGAGTGTTAGTTCAGTTGGTTAGAATGCGTCCCTGTCACGGACGAGGTCATGGGTTCGAGTCCCATACATTCCGCAAAAACACAATTAGATTATTATGCAATTAGCTCGGTAATCTGGACACCTGAAGATGTGAGGTGATTGTGTTTTTAAGTTGTTTCATACACTTAACACACCTAGTAACAAGGTAAGGCACATAGAGTTACATAGAAGCATGGATTAATTACCCAACGCTACATTCGGACTACAAATGTGATTAGATTCAGACGTTGTAGAGAAAGAGATGTTAAGAGTAAACTTGCAAGTTGAAACAACTATTTGGTTCGGTAGCTCAGTTGGATAGAGCAACAGCCTTCTAAGCTGTGGGTCAAAGGTTCGAATCCTTTCCGAATCACTCACCAAAAAAATATGTTATGAATGTAAACATAATTTTATCTTTAGTACTTATGGTTATACCAATTCAGGTGGACATGATGGAAAGAGAAATCGTAAATGAGATAAAAGGTGTTGAACCTGATATCGTTACAGTAACAACGTACACACCGTCATTAGAAGAAACGGATAGTACACCACTAATTACAGCAAGTGGATTTAAAATTAATCCTATCAATCCAAAGAAGCATAGGATAATAGCTGTAAGTAGAGATTTAAAAAAGAAGTATAAGTTCGGTAAGAAAGTCCGAATCACTGGTATTGGAAAATTGAGTGGTACTTATACTGTAAGAGATGTAATGAATAAACGATACCGAAAGAGAGTTGATATTCTTATAGGTACGGATGACAAACAAACTAAATTCAGTAAAGCAAAACTTTATAAGATTTAGTGGATTGGGGGATTAGCTCAGCTGATAGAGCACTTCGCTTGCACCGAAGGGGTCAACGGTTTGAATCCGTTATCCTCCACAATTGTAATGATTCAGAAATGAATGACGGAACAGACGCTATGTATGAAATGGAAACTTGGGTTAGCCCGGACACAAACCGTACAGACATTACAACCTTATTAAAAAAACAAATAGTTATGGAAAATGAATTAACAAACAAAAGTGGTATCATTAAAATAGAGATACGAAAAGGTGACAAGGTAGTAACTGCATCAATGTATTTAGAAAACTATCTAAAAGTAAAAAAACTACACCAAATTTCTTTAGGTGATGATATGATAGATAGTCTTATTAATGAATTAAAAGATTAAAGAAATATGCCGGTGTGGCGGAATAAACAATGTATGCTGACGAGTAACATTGAGACGTACCTAATTCGAAGTGGTGGGGTGACCGAAAAGGACCCTGTGAAGTTAATCAATACTTTCCACCGGCACCTTATTTGGAAAACAATGATTAGGTGTGCAGATATCGCACTTAAAGTTGCCTATATCGGTTTTCCAAAATGGACTTGTAGCTCACTCGGTTAGAGCGGCACACTCATAATGTGAAGGTAATAGGTTCGATTCCTATCTGGTCCACACTCGCGAAAGTAGCTCATTTGGTAGAGCATCACCTTGCCAAGGTGAGGGTGGCCGGTTCGAGCCCGGTCTTTCGCTCCACATTCCATTCATCTACCTACGCTTCATGTGTAGGTTATGTAAGGTTTTGATTATGAGACCCTATGGTTGATTATGAGTAAACTAATAAAGGATGAAACAAGCGGATGTCGTATAATGGTTATTACTCCATCCTTCCAAGTTGGAGACGGAGGTTCGATTCCTCTCATCCGCTCTTGGGCTTTAGTGATACAGCCATAAAGAGAGATAGATGTTTCTCATTCACTAGGATAGGTAGGTGATTCCACACCTGCTTATTTCTTATTCCCCTTTAGTATAACGGTAGTACAATTGTTTTTGGTGCAATTTGTTGAGGTTCGAATCCTTGAGGGGGAACAAAAGATTTGGTAATGTGAAAATATTATCGTATCTTTGATTAAATAAAAAAAGAAAAGTTATGTTAATTAGTTATTACATTATTTGTGTTATCTATTGTTTTTATCAATTGAATGTCAAATACAAACAAAGAGGAACTGACTATAGTTCTCCCGAAATGGATGCTATTATGGTATTAGTTATGGCGTGGGTATTGGCACCTGTTGATGTATCTATTACTTGGATTAGAATGGTTAAATCCGCAGAGGAAGCTAGAATAAGACAAAGTAAATTTGATATTGGTTTCAAAATGGATAGAAACGAAGAAGCACATATATATTAGTAGAATAACGGAGGAGTAGCCAAGCGGTTGACGGCACCTGACTTGAAATCAGACATACTTGAAAGGGTATCGTGGGTTCGAATCCTACCTCCTCCGCAAAACAAAATTTGATATGATGCTACAATTGAACCCAATGATTCCTATCTTAAGAGTAAGTGATGGAATGGAAGGTTACGCATTTTTAGTTATTGATTATTCGCAGGAACATAATTTATTATTTACATGCGCAATGGATGATGGTGAGATATGGACATTGAGTAATCATGATATCAGATTTTGTAAAAACGTTTCGTTAGACAGAAACGAAGTTAAATTGTAAGATGGTGAAAAAGAATATCTCAGTTATATTCAGGCAAACACACCCACTCGTCTCGTGGGCACGGATATAGAAATAGAAAAGTAATATGGGGTTGACCACCAGCTTGCAAGCACTAAGTGTTACTTTTCAAATCTCCGTTTGTATGGTTCGAATCCTACTCTTACAGCAAGTTCTTTTAAATAGCCCCGTTGGCGAAATTGGTAAACGCAGTGGTCTTAGAAGCCATAAGCTAAGAGTTCGAATCTCTTATGGGGCACACTAAAACAAAAACTATGAAATACAAAAAGTTGTATGGCAAAGAGGAATTAGATTTAATCCCCTATGTAACGGATTATCTAAATGAAAACCACAATGTTGAAATCCTAATTGGATGTGACTCTCAAAATCAGGGAGAGCATACAACCTATGCGGTAGTAGTAGCTTTGTATCGTAGTGGAAAGGGTGCGCACGTACTATATAAAAGATGGAAAACTAAAAGAGAACATGTTAGGAATGTAAGATTACTTAATGAAGTATGGTATGCAATTGAAACGGCCGAACTATTAAAAGAAGCAGGTATTCCAAAACCAAAATGGATTGATATAGATTTAAACCCAGATCCAAAGTATAAATCAAATGAAGTGTTTAGACAAGCAGTTGGTTTAGTAGAGGGAATGGGATACGAAGTAAGATATAAAACATTAGGTCCAATCGCAACTTATGCGGCTGACCATTTAGTAAAACTATAATATGGAAAATGAAATAAACGATGGACACTATTTAGAATTAATGGATAGATTGCATATTATAATGAGTACTATTGATAATCATATAGTATCACATCCATTGGCAGAAAATGAACCCGAAATTCAAAAGAAAATAGAAGATGCATTTACATTATTGTGGGATGCATATCAAATGGTTGGAAATAAAATACCTGATTAAAATAAAATGTTATGAAAATAGTTATTGTAGGTGGTGGAACTGCTGGTTGGATAGCAGCTTGTTATTATGCAAGATTTAACCAAAATTTAAAAAATCAAATTGTTGTAATTGAAAGTTCAAAAATACCAACCATAGGAGCGGGTGAAGGTTCTACTGGTATATTTACAAAAATAGTTAATAGTCATTTTTCACAAATGGGTATTAATGAAATTGATTTTTTAAATAAAACAAAATCCACATTAAAATTAGGTATTCGATTTAAGGATTGGAATGGTGATGGAAATGAATTCCTAAGTCCAGTCCAACCAACCGAAACGGGAATGTCAAGTTTAGATGTTCATCTATTAGTATCTCATATACTTGGTGAGTATTCTGATAGTTCGCCGTCTGGATATTTAATGAATAATGAATATTCGACATATAGCAAATCGGGAAGTACTATAATGGGGCATTCGTATCATTTTGATGCTCAAAAAGTTGGAGAGTATTTCAAAGAATATGCTATGAAAGCCGGAGTTAAATGTATAGATACAGAAGTAACTTCACTAAATATAAATAAAGATAATGGTGAGTTGGATAGTATTGAAACCACAATAGGAAGAATACCAGCTGATTTTTGGGTTGATTGTAGTGGTATGGCTAGAGTGTTAATTAATCCGATGGGTGGTGGGTGGAAAAGTTATGAAGAATATTTACCAACTAATAGTGCAATACCATACATACATCAATACGAAGTTGGTGAGACTCCAAAATTAGAAACACTAAGTTGGGCAATGCCAAACGGTTGGATGTGGCAAATACCAACACAAGAAAGATACGGATGTGGGTATGTATATTCGGATAAGTTTACTACATACGATAAAGCTGTTGATGAATTAATAAAAACAACAGGTAGAAAAATAGAACCATTAAGAAATATAAAATTTGATTGTGGTAGAGTTGAAAACGCTTGGGTAAAAAATGTAGTAGCAATTGGATTATCTCAAGGGTTTGTTGAACCATTGGAAGCAACATCAATTCACGCAACAATTATACAATTGGATTTTTTATTAACAAATACATTAAATTTCCTTTCAGAAAAAGACAATACTATATTTAATGCTAATATAAATCGATATAATGAATTCGTTGGGAGATTTTTTGATGATATAAAAGACCTTATCCAATTACACTATATGACAAATAGAGAAGATACGGAATTTTGGAAATATTGTAAATATGAGATGAAACGAAGTGATAATGTGCGTGGTATTTTGGAAATTTGTAAACATAGAAGTCCATCGATGTTAGATTTTAATTTCTATCATGGCTCTGGTAATTGGGGAGTTTGGTGTTGGACTCTTATAGGACTTGGGCATCTTACCAAAGATGTTGCAAAATCTACATTAGATGCCTATGGATATACCGATGCACAAATTTTAGATTATTTTAATAAAATAAAAAATAGAAATTTTAAAAATTCAATTAGATGTATGAATAATAAAGATTTTATGAAAGCTTTATTAAATAAAAATTTAGGGAAATGATGGATACCACCGAAGAAGTTATATATCATTTGAGTAAAAATATAAAAACTAAATTAGCAATATCTAATATAGATGGAATTGGTGTATTTGCTATTAGAGATATAAACAAAGGTGAGGAAGTATTTGCACATTGGGAAGGTGAGAGTTTTATGTATGTAATACCAAATGAAAGATTATCTGATATACCAAATGAAGTATTGGAACTATTAGATATGTATTTTATAAATGAGGAATGTGGATTTAAAATAATAAGATTATTTAAGGGAATGAACTTTTTATTTCATGGAACATCATATTGTAATTCAGCGTGGCCCAATGAGGAAGATGCTAATATTGATATAATTGGTATTGCGTTAAGAGATATAAAAGCAGGTGAGGAGATATTAGAATGGTACACAAAAAATATAGATTTGGTGGATTCAAAATAAAATCGTATCTTTATAAAATTAAAATTTAAATACTATGGGAGAGCATCACGTACCGTTACAAATTGATGATAACAATAATGTAACAAAAGTAGGACACGATTCGGGCGGGTCTTATGAAATAAAAGAAGCAGTTCAATTAGAATTGTTCCCTAATGATATCTATGAGGATTGTATACTGTGTGGTGAAAAAACCACTACATTAAAAACTACACACATTGATTTCAGAACTGGATATATTGAAGGAGCTGGACAATTATGTAGAGATTGTTATATGAAAGGTAGCGCAGAAGGTAGAGAGCATATATCAATACCTAAACATTACATTAAGACATATTCTAATGATATGGAATTGGGTGCTAAAATTAGGCAGTTCTATTATGAAAATTACTAATATGACGTAACTCATTGATTACCAACACATTCATAACTCGTTGATTTTCAACGGGTTATTTTTTGCCCAAAACTCTCTACCGTAACGTGTTGATTCTCAATAAAGAACTTTTAAAAATAGTTTAAAAAAAGCTTGTTGGTATTAAAAATATTCGTATCTTTGGGTATAATAAAAAATAAAAATATGAGAAGTTTTGAAACACATTTAGGTATCATTGTAGGTTCACACTTAAACGATGCTATGATTGAAATTAGTATTAACCCCAAATTGGCCAAACAAAGAATGAAGTTTGTTAAGGCTTTGACATTCTTTAATGAGGATTTAACAAAAGGGGTAACCGATGAATATTGTAGTTGGTTATGGGATGAATTATTTGAAAATCAAAGATGGGGTGGTCCATATGTAAAAGGTACTGATTATGAAACAAAGTAAAAATGTAGATTACCAACGAACACTTAAACGAACCGAGCAGAAAGAAGCCGGTTTGTTTGATGGTAGGTTCAAAGCTAAGGTAGTTCCTAACAAAAAAAGAAAAGCTCAGAAAGAATGGGCTCGTAAAAAATAGTAATAAAAAATAAAAAATAAGAATATGTCAACATCAAATTTCCACAACGTAAATGCTTCGGCAATTTTCGCAGTTCCATTAGAGAACGACTTCGATTATGAAGATTTAGTAGATAACTTAAAATCAGAATTGAAAGATAATTCGGATTATGTAGATTATGGTAAAACTGACCCAAATGAGTTAAGAAGTTTTCCATCTCGTACATTGGGTTCAATTAGAAGGTATCACCAATACAAAGATTTCTATGTAGAGGTATGTGTAACGCCTGTAATTCGTAGTGGTTACTATTCAGGTTGTAACTTAGACTGGAATGTAGATTATCTTATTAATGGAGATGCTTCATACGATTCACCTGATTTCTATATTGATGATATCGCTCATTATGGTAACTTGTCAAAATCAGCAGCTACTAAGTACGCTAAGTTGGCTGAGAAGAAAGCTGAGAAACTTAAGAATGAAATCGTAGATGAGTTAGAAGCTCTTTACAATGATTATTCAGATAGATATGGAGTAACGGCTGTGTTCTCAAATGGTGAAACAATTTATCACAAACTTTAAAATATAAAATATGAATCAGATATTAGAATTAAAATCGGTTATTGGAAAGGACGTTTCTGAAAATCGTTCACCAACTTGTAGAGCAAGATTGGTAAGTGTAGGAAAATCAAATTGTATATTTCAATCAGTACCATCATTGTACGGCCCACCACCTAAGCCGGAGTTTGTTGGAGTTAAGTACAAAGTACCTAATTGGATTGCATGGAATTCATTCTTTTTTTAATAGTAAAACAATTATATGAAGTTAAAAATGATAGGTTGTAAAAAATGTGGTGGTAAAATGCCCGAATTAAGATACACAAAGTATGGTTATACATCTTGTGTAAATTGTAGTACGGTAGCTAGAGTAGGTGGAGTAGCAATAGCTAACCACAAAACAGGAAATGAGATTCAGATTATGCCAATGGAAGATGCGGAAAGATTGTATGTACTTTCACAAAGGCAAGGTTATGGAGTTTCAAAAGGTATTAAAGGAAATTATAAATAAAAACAAAAAAATAAAGTATATGGACATCAGAGAGCAATGTTATGAAAGAGCAACAAAGTTTGCTATTGAGTATGGATTCACAAATGTAAGTGAACATATTTTGGATATTATGGTTTCTATTATGTGTACACGTGATAAGAGTTCTTACGCAGGTGGTGGTTTCGTTGAAGCCGTAGTTGCTAATAACTTATATCTTGCACTTAGTAGAGCAGATACGGATTGTAGAAACAATATTTATTTATTAGCAATGTGTAAAGCAAATTGCTTTCTTAACGAATTTTAAAAAAACTAAAAACAAAAATTATGGCAAGTACATTGACGAAAAACTATTCCCCACGTGTTAAGTATGATTCCAATTATCCAATTGGCCATCCAAACAATCAACAGTATGTGGATATGTTGGCAAATTTGGGTATGACAAGAATCACATCTTCTGCACAACCATATCATAAAAAACACAACGGAGTTAAAAACAAAGGAAAGGTAGGGAAGATAGTAACAGTAACCATTGATGATTTGAAGGAAATTATTATAAAATCAAATGGAAAATCTCCCAACGGAGCTGATATATACTTTGGACCTTCTGGAATCTTATTGAACCCTACAAAGGCCCAAGAATATGGTATGATTACAGATGATGATAGAAGCAGATTTCCATCTTGGGATAGGATAGATTCATCCAAAGGATATAGTAAAGAAAATATACAATTAACAACAAAAAGTTACAATTTGGGAAAATCTACAAATGATGTAGTATCTTCAAATCGATTAACCGAAAGAGTAACTATTAGATGGAAGGGAGCTGAGGCTGAGTTATACAATCCAACTTCATCGTTTGTAGCAAATACTTTAAAAGAATTAGCAAATTAAAAAATTAAATTATGAAAGGAATAGAAGCGTTATTAATCGTAGTGGGGTTGTTGATATTATCAGCAATCCTTTTAGCAATCCCAACAATGTTATTGTGGAATGCGTTATTACCACATTTATTTGGTACGCCACATATAAGTTTATATGAGGCTGTGGGTATTAATATCTTAAGTGGTATATTATTCAAATCAAATGTAAACATTAAAAAAGATTAGTTATGGTATTCTCATTAGAAGAACAAATGGATATTGAGTTGATATTGACTGAAGCATCTGCCTATGGTATGAGTGCCGAAGTTGAATTGTACGCTCAAAAATATTTAAGTGAAGGTTGTACGCCGGTAGAGGCTTATCAACATGCATATAACGAATGGATAAAATAAAAAACAATGAATAGAAAAGAAGTGGAGAGATTGGCTGAATTGTATTTTAAAAAGACTGTTAAATTATTAGGACAAAGTAAGTATCATAATGTTACACCATATTTAGTTGTAGAATACAGTCCTCAATCGGAAGGTATAGATAACGAATGGCATGGTGAATATGTGCCGGAAGAAAACGAAATTATAATTTATTCAAGAAACATAACATCAAAATCAGATTTGGCTAAAACAATAGTACACGAATACGTTCATTATTTACAAGACCCAAAATGGATGACTAGATATTATGGTATGGGATATACTTATAATTCGCATCCGTATGAAAGGGAAGCATTTAAAATAGAAAACGAAAATTGGTACAAAATATGCAAATAGAATTTTTACAAGCCAATGGAAGTGTATGGATAGTTAAGCGTAAGTTTAAAGCTGATAGCTGGTTCGCTGACCTTCTAACTAATAAAATAGCAACGGCTGAAGAAATATGTGAAAGGTATCATGTGGAAAAGTTGTTGAAAGATGGTAACGATAATTACTACTTAGTGAACGAAGTACCTGAGGCTGAAATAGTAAATGATTAATACTTATATAAACATTTGAGGATATGAAATACAGCCCTAAAAATGAATTAACAGATGAGCAACTGAAAGGATTATCGGAAGATGAATTCTTTGAGTATTTGGATAGTAAATCAGCTTATCTTAAAGGGTCCACAATTCCGTTGGACCAATACCATAGTAAGAAATATGCGGCAGGAGCATTAGGTGGTAATATTAGTACAAAACAATTACGAAAAGCAAAGGAAGTTGGTAAGCAAGGTGAGTTGATTAAAGCTAAAAAAATTAAAGAAGCAGCTAGTACTATTACTACCAAAGTTCCTGAATTATATGTAAAGCATCACAAAACAGAGCGTGGACAGTGGTTCGAATAAAAAAATATATTAAAAAGTTAATTATGGGAAAATTCTATGAGGATTTGGATACATTAAACGAGCTTATTAAAAAGCTAGAGAAGAAAAACGAAGTTAGTGTTTTTATGTTAAGAGCTATAAGACACGCTAAGGAAAACCCCGAAAAATCGGTGTCAGATATTATCAAAAATATCAAAAAAGGAAGGGATTAGACCCCCCAAATTTCCCCTTTTATTACAAAATGGGGTAAGTACCCCTAAATAGGGTAGACCCCCTTAAATGGGTTAAAATACCCCTTAAAATCAATAAAATTCTTTATTGAGTATCAACACGTTAGAACATTATAAAAAAACATATATGTAATTGATTGATTCTCAATAAAGAATTTTTGCCTAAAATTTGGTAGTATCAAGAAGGTGTCATATCTTTAGGTATAATAAAAAATTAAAAATATGAACACAATGTTAAAAAATGTAAAAAACCCCGTACAATTTGATTACGATTTATTCGATTCAAAGATTGGTTATGATTCAGTAAATAAGAAGTACCTTATTAGGGTATATGATTATTTAGTAGATTCAATTCAAAATGATGTTAAACCCACGTGGACGAGTATTATGGTTAAGATGTTAGGTGATAATCCTAATAGATGTAACCCATCCTCTTATTATTCATCAGTTAGAAGGTGTTTAAAAGAAATCGATGTATGTAAATTCGATTCAGTTAAACGTTGTATGGTGAAAGGTAGGAATTGGGATAGATTTGTTTCCGATGAGAGTTGGAATTGGTTTATTATGAGGACGGGTAGTTGTGAATATTCAACCATTATTAAATAATCAATAAAAATTAAATATATGAATTTAAGTATTAAAGAGTTAAACGAGCTCATCTATTCGTTAGGTATTACCGCCTCTAAAGGTATCTTTGTTAATAAAGAATTAAACGCTTCTTTGATTGACAAATTGTATAGTGAATTAAATAGTAAGATAGCTGAGGAAGCTATTGACGAAGAAGTTGAATCCGATACCTACTATGTAAGTAACGAAGAAGCTGATGAAGATGCTAAACAACGTGATTATAGTGCATTTAATGATTACGCTTCTACATTAAAGCAAGATGCTCAAAGGTATGAAGCTTCACATATGACTACAAGTTTCCCTATTGTTGACCCATTCACATCGGTTAGTGAAGATTATGATAACCATTTGAGTAAGTTAAAACAACGTGGTTATATTACACAAGCCCTTTTAGATTATGTAGATAAGAAAGGTGCAGTATCGCATGGTGAATTAGAAACATACTACAAAATAATTACAGGTGGTTCTAATAGTTTCTCACATATATTGGATAACTTAAGAACGCCGTATAAGAATCGTAAAACACAAAGGTACATAGCTAAAGAAGGTAAAAGATATTCAGACGCTAAGTATGTGATTAAAGTAGCGAATCCATCGAATTGGGTGGTTAGTGATTATGATTATAAAACATTTAACGAAGCACCTTACGGTGAATAAAATTTAAAATAATTACGAAATGTCTTGTATATATCAGGATTATTTCGTACATTTATAATGTAATAAAAAGATAAAGATATGAAAAAGAAAATGAAATTTGTATGGTGTGGAGTTAATTTTGAACTACCAGCCGAGTGTTTAAGAACTACTGATTATTGGGGTAAGAAATTAGATAACCCGTATATCTACATTGGACGTAAAGAATGTCCGGCAATAGCTAAACAATTTATGAAAGCTAAGTATCCTAAATTGTTAGTGTGGGGTTCATCTCAAACTTTCGCTAATGGTAATTCAGCTAGTGTGGATGTATGTAACGCTGATGGTTCTGATTTGGATATGGGTTCTAAAGAATGGAACGAAATTAATTCATTCATTAGACAGATGTGTGGTGGTAAGTATGATGGCTGGAGTGAATCGTATGAGTATGGTGAGCCCGGTAAAACTGATAATGGCACTAAATTAGATTTTGGTACAAAGTATTTGAGTGTTAATAACAAAGCTCCGTTTGGAACTTGGCCGGATGTTGTTCGTATGTTAAAAGGTATGATGGCTGGTGAGTATGTTTGGGGACCATTATCATTGGAGAAAGCTATTGATAAGGTTAGGGATTATAAAGTAACCGAACCAACAATTAAAAAAGCATTAGAATTAATTTAATAAAAAATAAAGTTATGAGTAAAAATTTGTATGAAGTAGATGGATTTTATGGTACCCGAAATAGAGGTACTATTTTAGTTTATGAAACAAACAGCGGTAAACGTTGGTATTGTGTAGAAGGTAGTTGTAATATCAATTGTACCTACGATGAAATAAACGAAGGTTGTGATGTTGAAAGATTATCGGATTTTGACACAATGAGTAGTAGAGATGGAATTAATTCAATTGATGAATTATATGATTTTGTAATTAATTAATAAAAATAAAAAATAAAGTTATGGGATTTTTTAGTTGGAAAACACAGGATACTGATAGAAGTATTCCAAGTCAATATTCTAATCGTAAGACGTTTAGAGTACAAATGTTAGATAATAAAGGTAATGTATTTACTGAAAATGAATACGAAGGTTATGGCCGTTTTGGTGGTAAGGATTTCTATGAGTTACTTGCTGAAATGAACGGATTTGTTTCTGATAAGTATGAAATTGGTACTGATGAATATACCGATGAAGCTAGAGGCTTTGGTATTAGTTTAGCATTCAAAGGTAATGGGAGTGGTATTGGTACGGAAGGTGTGTACTATCCTAATTTAATAGAGCAAGCTAGAGGTTGGGTATATGAAATGAGTGGACCTGATAATTGTGAACATCAAGGATATTTTTACGATGATGAAGATTTGGATGGTGAAGATGATTATGAATCATAAAATAAATTA
>Ga0214923_10005979_pt1 | contig 13874 bp, 11 predicted proteins | sample LL1510_MetaG_FD_177993 | JGI IMG/M metagenome (GOLD analysis project Ga0214923, IMG submission 177993) | Freshwater microbial communities from Lake Lanier, Atlanta, Georgia, United States - LL-1510 | ecosystem: Environmental > Aquatic > Freshwater > Lake | place: USA: Georgia | collected... | reverse complement strand
GCAGAAGAACCATGGGGATCAGAATTATCGTGGAGTGCACCACCAAGAGGAGCAGAACTAGGAAGATGGAGTGAAGAAGCAGACGTTAGTTTGTGGGGACCATCAAGAGCAGCAGAATATAGTAGGTGGGATAGACCATTAGAAGCAGCAGGAAGTCAATCATATAAAATATCCGGAACACTTAATTTAACAGTTTTACTATCATCTCTAGAAACATCTTTAAGTAAAGATAGAGGTAGGCTAATAAAACCCGAAGACCACCAATGTGGAACCGTTAGTTTAGGTTCTACATGTTTTTTAAATTCAGTATTACAACTATTATATATTGGATTTGGTGGTGTTGTTTTAACACATCGTTCATTCTTTTTAAAAAAGGATGAGGATGGAAACAATGTTGATAATTTTATGAAGGCTTTATTATATATATTTATATTATTTTATACTAACAATTTAGGAGGAGAAACTGCAGTTAATTTAAAGGTATCTGTAATTGATGATAGATCAAAGAAGGAAACAGATATGAGTCTTAGTATATCTTTATATGAAGCATTATATAGAAGCTTCACACCAATTATAACAAAAGGTCAATCTAGAGATCAACAAGATGATAATGAATATTTAGTTCATATTTTAGATTTAATTAGTAGTAGTAAAAATCGATATGTAAGATCTCTTAGTCAATTACATAAGTTTACCCATATTGAATCCTTTGAATACAAAGAATTTGATGGTGAAGAAAAACCTCACTCGCAGCGGGATCTTCCTTTCAAAACATATGTTAAAAGTGAAGAATCTATATTAGAATTACCTTTGCTTGGCGACAAAACATCGGATTTAAACACGTTATTATCTGCTTATTATGGAGAAAAACCTTTCGAAGAGCATTTAGGTAGTGATCATTATAAATGGTTTGATGATGAACGCAAAGATAAATCAGGAAAAAAAACGATTCAAAAAATGCGTGCTACAGAGGGAAATTATCAAAATATGCCTTATCATCCGGAAGAGTCTGATTTATTATTTATTCATCTAAAACGTGCAGCAAATTTAGGTGGAGGTGGAAAAATTTCAGCACCTATTAAAATACCTTTTAAATTTCAGTGTGGACTATATATGTGGGAACTTGTATGTGCAACATGTCATAGTTCTAGTGTCGCTGCAAATGGTCATTATTATGCAGTTACTAAATTTGATACAAACAGTCCAAGCACAAGACAGTTAGAAATAAAACATATTGTTAATGATAGTATCAATATCTCACATGATGATGATGATGAGGATAATGATAGATATCGTGGATTATTTGATATGGAAAAATTTTTTAGAACAGTTACAACTGTATTATATAAAAAAGTTTCTCGTGTACATTCTAGGTTTCCGATGTATTTAGGTGTAGATATTAATGACCTATATAGGGCTACAGAAAGAATAACTCCAAGAAAAGCTGTTTTAACAAAGAGAGGAGAACCAAGAGAAGCTGATTTAACAGGGAGAGAAGGATCAAGAGAAGCTGTTTTAACAGGGAGAGAAGGATCAAGAGCGGCGGCTAGCAGTGGTTGGAATAAATATATGAAATATAAATTAAAATACTTAAAATTAAAAAAAATGTTAACTAATCAATAAAATCACACTTTATAATAATATCATCTTTATCTGACTCATAATCTTTCTCTTTTTCCTTACAAATATTAGTCTTGGAATTATTATTCTTCAAATAATAATTGTTTTTTTTTACAACTGGTTTAACAAATAATTTCTTACAATCATAATCTGGATTTAATATCAATGCTTTATTCTTAATTATTGATTCATTATGAATAGTATAAGTTAAATTCATCTTAATATATTTCTTTCTCTTATCAACAATTTTCTTTAACTCTTCTAATTTATGTTGATTCTTTCTATAATAAACAATCTTTTCCCATGTATCTTTTAAAATAGGTAATATACCATTAAAAAATACATCATCCCTTTTTATTTCAACATTATGAGACATTTCTAATTTCCAATATATAATCCTGTAAAAATAATAATCCTTACTAATTTCTGGATATAATTCTTTATACTCATCCATCGTTTTAATAACCCATATATTATATTGTGAATCATCCATATCTAATCTTTTAGGAATAATGTATTTACTCTTCCATTCTGGTAAATCACCCTCAAACTCAGGAACAAAATTTTTTGGATAAAACTCTAATATAATCCCTTTTTTTAATCTATCATCAATTTTCATCTCTTCACCTTTATCTCCAAATGTATTAACACAACCTTTACAGTTATCAGCTAAATATTCAGAACGATTTTTATATTCACTTAATTTACATTGCCAAAAATCACATATATCTAACTCACAACAAATTAATTGTTGTTGAACTTGACAATAATAATAAAAAGGACATATATCACCTACTATTGGGCCTGAAGTATGGATTTCTCTGGTAACAGGACATTTAATTTCTAACATTGTTCCTAATCTTTCTGAAAATTTATTATCTAATGTAAATCTTGAACTAATACCATCAGGAGATGCGCCTAAAAAATTATATTTTTCAGATGGTAATGCCCCAAACTCAAAAACACGAGTATTATAAATATGTTCGTAAATCATGGTTGCTGTTGGTTCATACTTTTTCCCATGAAAAACAGTTGCATTATCCCTAAATGGGAAATTTGGATCACATTTTTTTAATATAAATGATTCAACTGGTTCATAAGGATTCAAATCAATAGCTGCCGCAGTATCAGAAGCAGTAATTCTATTATATCTATAATCATACCATTCTTTTGACCTTTGCGCGGGTTGTGGTAATTTTTGTAATTTATCAAAATGGTCGCTTAGTTTTTTATATTTAGTTGGGATTTTAATATTAGGATAAGTTTCTTCAAATTCACGAAAACATTCATTTCCATTATCAAAACATAATTCACTTTTAAAATTATAAGTTGGAATAACCAACCTATTAAATATTTCTTCAGTTATATTAGATTCTTTGATTTCTTTATGAATATTACTTTTTAAGGTTTGTAGTTCGGTGAAAGTTAAGTTTTTCTTTTTTTTTGTTGATAAATATATTTTATCTAATATTGTATTAATATTTCCAAAAGACATTAATATAATATTATGTTAGTGTTTAAATTAATTAAAAATCAATATTTAATTTTATTTTATGTCATCTTATTCCATTAAATAAAAGGCTAAATTTTTTATTTTATGTCATCTTATTCCATTAAATAAAAGGCTAAATTTTTTATTTTATGTCATCTTATTCCATTAAATAAAAATACTTGCCATCCTTATACTGTAAATTAATAATTGATTTAATCTTCCCATTTTCCTCATCATATACTATTGTATCTTTCTTTGTTAATACTTTTGATTTAAGTAAATTAATCAATTCATCTTTTAAAATATTTTTTTCATTTTCATTAATACAATTAATATTATTAACAAATTCTTTAATTTTGATATTTTTATGAATAATATTTAATTTAGTCCAAGATTTGGTATATAAATTATTTATATTATTATCTTTTGAATCTGTAATATTTTTATTATCTTGAGTAGATTGGATCTCTGGATTATTCAGAATATTAATATAATTTTTTAACCATTCTACATCTCTATTTGATTTAGTTAATGTTGTATTTAAACTGGAATAATATTTAGTTTGTAATTTATTATTAATGATATCTATATTCATTATAATATATAGTTTATTAATCTTTAACCCATATTCCTAATAAAAAAGTAAAAATATTGAAATATATATTATATAAAATAATATAATATATATTAATGGCACAAAATATGGAATTATATGAACACTTAACAGCAGCACGTATTGTTTATCAAGAAACAGAAAATAATGAAGATGATATTATTCGCGAACTTAAAATATATCTAATTCAATCTCAATATTCAATTGAAAATACAAACCAAACTATATTTAATTATTATCAAAGTATTAATTTAGATATATCATTAGAACATATCCAAAATATTAATATACACCCCGAACCTATCATAAATAATATGTTCAATATAATATTAAATAATATCAATATTCATAATCAAAATAATAATAATCAAAATAATAATAATCAAAATAATGATGATCTAATTAATAATAATGATGATAATCAACATAATAATAATATGATTAATAATGATAATATGATTAATAATGATAATGATGATATAATTAATAATGATGATGATGATATAATTAATAATGACGATGAAATAATTAATAATAATCAAATTAATGATGATATGATTAATAATAATAATCAAATTAATAATGATAATATGATTAATTACCAAAATAATAATAATAATATCATTAATAATTATAATAATATCAATAATATAATTAATGATAATAATCAAATTAATAACATATTATTAAATACTATTATAACAAATATAAATAGTTATAATTTAATTATAAATTATCATGCAATCAATACAACATTATCAGATGTTATTGTTTCTACAAATGATGAAGATATTGAAAAATTAGAAACTATAACATTAGAAGAAACACATACAGATTCTTGTGTAATCTGTATGTCTCAAATGGTTAAAGATGAAAAAATAACATTATTAAAATGCAAACATTGTTTCCATTCTGAATGTATCACACCTTATTTAAAAGAGTATAATTATAAATGTCCTGTTTGTCGTGAAGAAGTAGGTAGAACAAAATTTAATATTTAAGAAGGGCGACATTCTTGTTGTTGTGATTCTTCATGATATGATTGATTTGGTTTCTTATCATTTTGTGATATTTCTTTTAATAGTTTATCAACAAATTCTGATTTACAATCTGTCATGATAGTTTTTGTTAAATCTGGTAATTTAGTAATTGAACTTTCATTTATAACTTCCTGTTTATCTATACTTTGCAAAATTGGTTTCAATTGATTCTTTAATTCTAATGATAAATTTGGTAATACAATTTTAAATGTTATATATAAATCACCTTTCTTCTGACCGTTATTTATTTTCTTCATTCCTTCACCTGTAATTTTACGAGTCATATTAAAATCTGTTTTACCAGAACAACTAATATGTAGTTTCCTATCATCTAAATGTGTTATAACCTTATCAAATCCGCATAATGCTTGATATAATTTTAATTCAATATCAATAAATAAATCATCATTTAATCTTCTAAATTTATCATTATTTAATAAATTAATAATTAAAATAATATCTGTTCTCATATTTTTAAAATTATGACCTTTACCCTCTAGTGAAATCTTATCACCGTGATTTAAACCACATTTTAATGGTATCTGAATAGTTTTCTCTTTAATAATATGTCTTTCCCCTAAACATGTTTCACATTTATTTGTCTCATCTATAAATGAACCTGAACCTCTACATAAATTACAATGTCCCATTGTTTGTTGAATCATTGGTCCATTTCTAATAATATGAATCTTTACACCTTTCCCATCACATTGCATACATTTGCTTTTCTTACAGTTTTTAGTGCCTTCACCCTCGCATTTATTACAATAATGTTTATATTTATATGTAAATTCAATAGATTCTTCATTATATAATTGTTTTAACGATACTTCAATTTCATCAACTATATTTTCTTGTTCTGGTCTTTGTTGTCTCATACCACCACCGAATGGAAACCCTCCACCAAATGGAAATCCACCACCCGCGAAATCACCAAATGGGTTATGTTCGTTCATATCCATTCCATTTTTTAAAAAATCCATACCAAATCTATCATAAGCTTCTCGTTTTTCTTTATCCAATAATATTTCTTTTGCTTGTGCTATTGTTTGAAATTTTACTTTAGCTTCTTCTTGTTCTTTTGGCGTTGATTGAACGTGTTTATCTGGATGCCACAATTTAGATAATCTATTATATGCTTTTTTTATATCTGTTTCAGAGGCATCAGGACTAACTTCAAGATTGTCATATAAAACTGTATCTTTAACCATTAAAAATATAATAAAAATCCTTCTTTAATTATTTTATATTTTTTAATATAATATATTGATATTATATAAAGATTATATTTTATTATTGTATAATGTCAAGTTTAATTTCACAGAAAAATATTTTTATTGAAGGTGATAGAACTGGTTTTAATTCAAAAATTGCGGTTGATAAATTTAAAAAAACCTTAAAAGATATTATTGCAAATGGTGAAATTATTAAATTAGAAGAATTACAAAAAAAATATGTTAAATCAACATATAAATTAGAAATGAATAATGATGATAAAGATATTGTTATTAAAATATTAGAACAAAATAAAAAACAAAATATAGAACAAAACAAGGAACAAAAAAGAAGATTATTAAAAGATAGGTTAAAAGAAATGAGTAATAATAGAACTAATATTACTTATCATCGAGCGAAGAATGATGAAAATATATCAGATGAAATTTTAAAAGAATATTTAAAATTAAAAAAGATATCACAACTACCTGTTCCTGAACCTTCAGAAATATTTAAAAATCCAGATGAATTTAAACCATTATTTAATATGATATTAAGTCCTTTAATGACGGCAAAAATGGGTACATCACATCCATATATTAGATATTTTAAATTAATTGCAGAAAAATTAAACTTACAAACAATGCAAGAACAAACAATGCAAAAACCAGCACAAACAATGCAAGAACAAACAATGCAAGAACAAACAATGCAAGAACAAACAATGCAAAAACCAGCACAGACCATGCAAAAACAAACAGGAATAAGAGAACCAGTGATAATGAGTAATAAGATTAGTAGTAATGATGATGATACAGATGATGAGGATGATTAATTATTACATAATGTATAACATAATTTTTTATCGCAATACCATTTATTAAAACCAAAAGATTCTAATAATATATGTAATATTACACCTGTTATAAAGAATGCAAATTTAATACCTTGTGGTTTATTTTTATTGTTATCGTTAATTTTATTAATAGATAAATTAAATATAATTGTTCCGATAACTAAAGTAATAATACCAACAAAAAAAGATTGTATTAATATTTCTATCATTATAATAAGAAAGAAAATATTATTAATTAAATATTTAAAATATCTAATTAATAATAATTATGAGCAATTGGGAATGGGATAACATAGTTGTCAAAATATTAAGCACAATTCAAAATAATGATTTTAATCATCCATTAAATAATTTTGATACTTATAATATTAGTGGGACTGGATTTTTTATAAATAAATATCAAATTTTAACTTGTTATCATGTTGTTGAAGGTGCTGTGAGTATTAATATATTATATAATGAAATGAATGAAATATTATGTAATATTAAATATATATTTCCAGACGATGATTTGGCAATTATTGAGATAAATGATAAAACGCTTAAATTAGATTCTCATATATTAGAATTTAAAATAATTAATGAAAAAACTAAAATAATAAATGATATCCCAGTTTATGCAATTGGCTATCCATTATCAAGTAAAAATATTAAAATAACTAAAGGAGGAATTTCTGGGTGTCAAGATTCATTAATACAAACTGACGCAGCATTAAATTCTGGTAATTCAGGAGGCCCTTTAGTTATTTTAGAAAATAATATTTATAAAATAATTGGAGTAAATGTATCAAAACAGTCAGGGGACGCACAAAATACGGGTTATGCGATACCTATTTATAGATTTATAAGTATATATAAAGATTATTCAGAAATGATAATAAGAAGACCATTATTATTATTTGATTATCAACCAATAATACAGAAAGAATTTAAACAAAATATTTTTAATAATATGGATGATACTGGTATTAAGATAACATTATTAAATAAAAATTATTATTTATCACAATATTTAAATGAAAATGATATTATAGTTAGTATTAATAATAATAAGATAGATACAAATGGATATATTAAATTTGATTTCTATCCAGAAAAAATTGCTGTTAGTGATATTGGTTTGTGGTTTAAGTCTGATGATATTATTAAAATAGGAATATTTGATGTAGGAACAAAGAAAATAATTAATAAAGAAATTAAATTAAAAATTATTGAAGAAAATTTATTATATTATAATAATATACCAAAAGGTAAGACTTATTATATTGAAAATAATGGATTAATATTATCAATAATTACAAATCAACATTTGAAAAAAATAAAAGAATTAAATTTATCATTAAATAGTATTATTAAAATATTTAACAGATTTTCATTACAAAAAGATTTATTTACAGTTTATCTATGTGATTTAAATTATAATAAAATAAATAAAACATTTAATAAATATCCAATGGGTGAAATAATTATAAAAATTAATGATTTAAGTTTTAATAATTATACAGAATTTATGAAAATTGTTAATGAAAATATTATTACTAAAATAACAACAATGGAAAATGAAGAATATTATATTACTAATAATATTGTTGATGAACCACAACCAAAAGAAATTAAATTAGAACCAAATAAAATATTAAAATTAGATACTATCAAACCCCAATCAGGATTAAATATGAATAAACATAATATTTTAACACATAGCAATAAATCAAAATCAGTGATAAATATATATTTACTAAAAAATTGATATAAAAAATATTTATGTATAAATCTATATATATATAAATGCCAAAAAAGAGTATCAAAAAAGATGTTTCTGAAGAAGAAAGTGAAGGAAATGAAACTGAAATTAATGATGAAGAAATAATGGAATTAGATGAAGATGAAGAAGATGATGAAGAGGATGATGATGACGAAGAAGAAGATGAAGAAGAAGATGATAAAATAAATAAACTTGAAAATAATGGATGTTTGATAGATGAAATTATAGATGATGATAATATATTTTTTGATAATAACGAACAGATTGAATTATCACATTTACAAGATATTAAATTTTTATCAAAAGAGAATAGAATTAGTAGTAATAGATTAACAAAATATGAAATGGTTCGAATTATTGGTGAGAGGACAAAACAATTAACGTTAGGTGCAAAACCATTAATTAAAAATTATCAGCATTTATCATATGAAAATATAGCGGTTGAGGAATTTGTAAGGAATATTACACCATTTAAAATAAAAAGACCATTGCCAAATGGTTATTATGAGATATGGACTTTAGATGAGTTAAATAAAGAACATTTATTATCACAATTATATATTTAGTTACCAATTATAATAACAAAGAGTGCATATATAATTAACTTTATAATTATTATTATCTTTATAAAATATAGCATCTTTTTTTTTATTATCTTTATGGGTTATACAATCAATATTTTTGCATGTATAATCATGAGTATGTGGTAATGTTGGATCATTAACCATTAATTTATTATCTTCTAAATTTAATATTTTAATATTATTAGTATCTACATTATATTGATATAATAATGTTGTTTCTACAATTGATTTTGAATAATTACAATTATTACATTTAAAATCTGCACCAGAACTTTGTAAATCTTCAAATATTTGTATAATTTTAATTTTATCAATTTCATTTAATTTTTGAAACTTTTTATTTTTTGTCATTTCTTCTTTATTGAATGATGCTTTATAATTAGATAAATCAGCTTTATCTTCTAATAATTTTAATACATCTGGGATTTTATTAATTAAGGTTCTCGTGTCATTTATTTTAATATTTGAAGATTTTGAGATATCGAATTTATATGAACATTTATCACAAAAATACATTAACTATAATCTAATTAAGATTTTAAATAATTTTATTTCAATTTTATTTATAAAATTTTAATAATAAATTTCAATTTATTTTATTTCAATTTTATTTATAAAATTTTAATAATAAATTTCAATTTATTTTATTTCAATTTTATTTCAATTTTATTTATAAAATTTATAAATAAAACACCATCATAATTTATTCACCATCATAAATAAATAGATTATAATATATTTAATAATAATTTTCATGATGTAATTCATCACAGTTTATTATTAGTTCTGTTATACTATAAAAAAATTGAAAAATATATATAAAAAAATCTTATTTTAAGTAAGTAATGGCAGACAAAAATAATAATAAAAAAATATTGAAACATAAACAAAAGGTGCATGAATATTTATTAAAATATAAATGTAATGAAGATAATAAAGATAAAGCAACACATAGAGCATGGGGAATTTTTAATGGAAACTTTTTATTAGAAAAAGACCAACAAAAAGAATTTATTAAATTATATGCAGAAGCTATTGAATATGGAGTTAATGATTTTACTATATTAGAAACTCCTAAAGAATATGCACCATTGGTAGTTGATATAGATTTAGAATTGCCATCAGAGTCTTATACTGAGGGTAGATTATATGATGAATCAATGGTATTAAATATTATTAAAAAATATATCAAGTCATTAAATACATTTTTAGATGTTGATGATATTGATTATAGAATATGTTATCTTGAAAAGAAAGCACCTACAGAAAAAAATGGTGTTTATAAAGATGGGTTTCATATAATGTTTCAAGAATTAGTTGTTAATAAAAAATTAAGACATTTAATTCGTCATAATGTTGTAAAATTATGCGAAGAAGATAATATTTTTTCTGATTTTTCTAATGCACCAGAAAAAATTATTGATAAAGCAGTTGTATCTCAAAATGCATGGTTATTATATGGTAGTCGAAAGCCTGACGGGCCTTTATATCAATTAACAAAAATATATAATAAAAAATTAAAAACTTTATATAATCATATGGATAAAACTTGTTACGATGTTGATACTAAAGAAACCTCAGAGTGTCATTATACTGATACTGATATTATTAATTTCTTATCAATCCAAAAAAATAAGTATAGTAAAAAATATGCAACACCATTAGTTGATAACTGTGATTCATCAGAAATTGACGCTGAATGTGATAAAATGGGAATCAATTCAAGTATTAAAGCAGAACATTTAAAATATATTATCCCAGCTGATAAAGAAGATGATATTAGACGTGCAACTAAATACACTGATATGTTAAATGAAAATAGGTCTCACGATTATCATGATTGGTTAAGAGTCGGATTAGCATTACATAATATTGATAATTCTTTATTATTAGTATGGATTGAATTTTCAAAAAAATGTTCTCGTAAATATAAAGATGGAGAGTGTGATAAAGTATGGAGCACTATGAAAAATCAATTAAATGGTAATGTCTTAACTATTCGTTCATTAGCATATTGGGCGAAACAAGATGATCCTAAACAATTTGAAATATTTGTTAGAGAAGAATTTAAAAATGTTATGAAAAAAAGTTTAAATGGTGATACATATTATTTAGCTAAAAGTGTTTATTCAAAATATTCAGATAGATTTGTTTGTTCTGCCTTGAAAAGTAATACTTGGTATGAATTTAAAAATCATAAATGGTATAGAATTGAAGAAGGTTATACTTTAAAAATATTATTATCTGAAGATTTTGCAAATGAATATAATCGTGAAATTGCAGAAATTAGTTTGAAAGCTACAAACACTTCTGGTTTTGAAAAAGAAGAATTACAAAATAAACGTTCTCATATTGATAAAATTGTTAAAAACCTAATGAATAATAATTTTAAGAATACATTAATGGATGAGTGCAAATGTTTATTCTATGACCCTAAATTCGAACAAAAATTAGATTCTAATATTGAACTAATTGGATTTGAAAATGGTGTTTATGATTTAGAACAAGGTTTATTCAGAGAAGGAAGACCAGATGATTATATTACATTAAGCACAAAGAATGATTATTATAAATGGAATGAAAAGAATCCTTATAATACTCATATATTTAAATTCTTCGATCAAGTTTTACCAAATAAAGCTGTTAGAACTTATTTCCTTAACGCTTTATGCACATGTTTATCTGGTGCGACTAAAGAAGAAAAATTATATATTATGACAGGATCTGGTTCAAATGGTAAATCATTAACAATGGATTTAATGTATTTAGCATTAGGCGATTATTACATGTCATGTCCTATTACAATTATCACAAGAAAACGAGGTCAATCAAATGAAACATCACCAGAAAAAGTTAGAATGAAAGGAAGACGTTGTGGTGTATTACAAGAAGCAGATGAAGGCGAAAAGATTAATGTTGGTGTAATGAAAGAATTTACTGGTGGTGATAAAGTATTAGTTCGTGATTTATTCAAAGGTTCAAATGATATGATTGAATATAAACCACAAATGAAATTATTTTTAACTTGTAATGAACTTCCACCTGTTCCTTCAACCGACGATGGAACATGGAGACGTCTCCGTGTGATTCAGTTTGGTTCTAAATTTACTGATACTCCAACTAAACCAAATGAATTTATGATTGATAATACATTAAAACATAAGATAGAACAATGGGCTCCAACATTTATTAGTTATTTAATTCATATTTATAATACTGAATATAAATCAAAAACATATTTAACAGAACCAATAGAAGTTATGGCATTTACAAATCAATATAAGATGGAGAATGATTATTATACTGAATTTATTAATGATAAAATTACAATTACGAATAATAATAATGATACTATTAGTCGTGATAATTTATGGGAAGAATTTAAAGATTGGTATAAAAAAGCATATGATTCAAAAAATCAACCAAAGAGAACAGATTTTATTAAATATATTACAAAACAGTTCGGCGAACCTCATAAAACAAATGGATATAGAAATATTAAATATACATCAGATATTGAGGATAATAATAATATTTCATTAGTGGTATAATATAGTTCTAATAATACTCAATATGTATTTATATATAAAAAAATTGAATTTTTAAGTGTATATTATTTATATATATAAAATATAGTATCATCACACATTGTTAATTTAATAACAATTTTATATTATATTATATATAAACTTTAATAATTTCATTTTAAAAATGACCAAATCCAAACTAAGCAGTCAGAACCCTACACAGGAAAAACAAGACTTCGGGAACGGTGTTATGCAAGAGCATATCAAGTTTCCCAATCAGGGAAATATTCACAACCAACCCAAACAAGGAACCAGTAATTGGGTTTATATAGGACCGCCCTTATCTAATGGTCCGGGACCAATAAGACCGGTATCTTATTAACACGTGTATTCTGGTTTTGAAAAAATCAGAAACTTTTAATAATATTATTAATAGTAATTCTTTTTTCAGGGTCAATTATTAACATGTTTGTTAATAATTCATTAATTTTTATTTTTTGTTCTTTTGAAATTTCCAACATATTTGTTTTATCAAAAATTTTATTTGATATTTTTTTCTCATAATCAATAATATTATGTTTTGAATTAAAATAATTTTTATAATATTTTGTTTTTTTTAAAAAATGTGATGGAAAATTTCCACATGTATCATTAATTAAACACAAATGATAATAATCACGCGAACGTTTTGAATCTTTATTTGGATCAAATAATATTTCACCAAATAATATTTCATAAATGGTACAACCCAAAGCCCATATATCAACAGGATACGAACATTTACCCATTAATATTATTTCAGGTGCTTGGTAATATCTCGTTCCAAATGGTTTATCATAATAATTATCTTGCGAACAATAAGTTCCAAAATCAGCTAAACTAATATTTATTTTTCCTAAATATTTATCATCAATTTGATGTTTTAATATATCTAAATCTTCTATTTTATTTAATATTTTTCCACATATCTCTTTATGTAAATGTTTCCTTATTTTTATTTTATCTTTCTTTTTTATTTTGTCAATATTACTTAATTTATTCCCTTTATTAATCCAAAATTCTTTCTTTGCATTAATATATTTTTCATTAAAATTTTCTTTTATATATTCTTTGATTATTAATTCATCTCTATTATTAATTCCTTTTACTAATATATTATCAG
>Ga0214923_10005978_pt1 | contig 13874 bp, 12 predicted proteins | sample LL1510_MetaG_FD_177993 | JGI IMG/M metagenome (GOLD analysis project Ga0214923, IMG submission 177993) | Freshwater microbial communities from Lake Lanier, Atlanta, Georgia, United States - LL-1510 | ecosystem: Environmental > Aquatic > Freshwater > Lake | place: USA: Georgia | collected... | reverse complement strand
GTCTGCCGGAACAAGCGAAGATCCGATACTCAAATCGTGGGTCGGTTTTATGCTCCCGGCCTCGTCTGAGGAATGGGAGAATATCGAAAGCGAGGATGCCATGTTCTCTGACCTCAAAAAGAAAGTCGAAACCTTCTCGGCCGACCATGAGCTCGCAATGCGCCAACGCGCAATTGATGAAGGACGCATGGGCCGGCAAATTGAACTGGGTGGTGCCTACACTCGCGGAAAGGAAGAGGGGCGGGAAGAAGGGATTGAACTGGGGATTGCTCGGGGACGTGAAGCAGAGCGCACAGAATTTGTTCAGCGGATGCTCGCGAAGGGTATGAGCAAATCTGACATCGCTGAGCTTCAGGGAATCAGTATTGACGAACTGGAGAGGTTGGTGGGTGGGGAATAACCAGATTAGGGCGAACAGATGAGATGAACCGAGAGAGATGCCCAACATCCCAAAGTCATTGCAAAATGCAAAACCAATGAATATACTCCAAATTAAGAGGATAAAAATGGAGTATGTTCCAGAGAACGCTTAAAATACCGAAATCTATAAGTTTTTTTCTGTTTGGCGCTCGCGGCACAGGAAAAAGTACACTCATGCGTTCAGCCTTCTCCAGTGATACGTCGCTTTGGTTCAACCTTCTCGACCTCGAAGTTGAGGAGCGGCTGGCAAGACACCCGATGGAGCTACAACGGGAAGTGCTTTTGCTCCCGCCTTCTGTGCAACACGTGGTTATTGACGAGATTCAAAAACTTCCAAGACTGCTTGATGTTGTGCACAATCTCATTGAAACCCACAAAGTTCCGCAACAATTTATCCTGACAGGATCAAGCGCAAGAAAGCTCAAGGCAGGCGGCGCAAATCTTCTTGCCGGAAGAGCGGCACTCAGAACACTTCATCCGCTCACAGCGGCGGAGCTTGGCAACACATTCAACGAGGCCGAGGCACTCCAATGGGGAACACTTCCCAAAATTTGGAATGTGGACACACCTGAGGAGCGGGAGGATATTCTTAGAGCTTATGCAAACATCTACCTGAAGGAAGAAATTTGGGGGGAACAACTCATCCGCCAACTCGACCCCTTTCGTAGGTTTCTAGAGGTCGCTGCGAGGCAATCTGGAAAGATTGTGAACCATAGCAAAATCGCACGCGATGTTGGTGTGGATGTGAAAACAGTACAGTCCTGGTATCAGGTTGTTGAGGATACGCTGATTGGCATCCATCTCGACGCCTATCATTCATCAGTTCGAAAACAATTGCGCCAAGCTCCTAAATTTTACTTTTTTGATGTCGGCGTCACACGAGCTCTTGCACAAATGCTCCGTGTCGCACCTGCAGAGCAAACAAGCTATTTTGGTGACCTATTCGAACAATTCGTTGTTTGCGAGTTGAACGCGCGTAATCAGTATGAACAACTGGATTACAGGCTCTCTTATTTGCAGACCAAATCCGGCGTCGAGGTTGATGTCATCGTCGAACGTCCTGGAAAACCAACTGCGCTCGTGGAGATCAAATCAACGAAAATTGTCACGGAAGACGATATATGCTCCCTGCAGCATTTTTTATCTGATTTTCCTGAATCAGATTTTTTCCTTCTTTCTCGAGATCCCAAGCCACAAAAGTTTGGCAGAATAAAGGCCGTTCATTGGCGTGATGGTATTGGTGAAATCTAAAATACATTGAACATGATCTCGTCTAGACTGCGCTTGTCGCTCAAAAGGTGGCTGCCATCATTACACTTTGTAGAACTTGGAAAACTCAGGTCTTCCGGAACAAGCGAAGATCCGATACTCAAATCGTGGGTAGATTTTATGCTCCCGGCCTCGTCTGAGGAGTGGGAGAATATCGAAAGCGAGGATGCCATGTTCTCTGACCTCAAAAAGAAAGTCGAAACCTTCTCGGCCGACCATGAGCTCGCAATGCGCCAACGCGCGATTGATGAAGGACGTATGGGCCGGCAAATTGAATTGGGTGGCGCCTACACTCGCGGGAAGGAAGAAGGACGGGAAGAGGGGCGCAGAGAAACCGCTCATCGCATGTTGGCCAGAAGTTTCGGCAAGGCTGAAACAGCAGAAGTGCTAGGCATAAGCCTGGAGGAGCTTCAGAGGCTAGTCGGTGGAACCGAGAAATCAGGTACTTGAAAATAGATTCCCAAATATCACTGGCCATTTACATCGTTTTATCGCGAGCCAAAACAAGCTCAAATATATTTGACCTGGAAATCAAGAGAAATTTTTAAATAAAAACTCTAACAATATCGCGATTCGAAGAGAAGAAATCATCTTGAATCACAGAGGCCATAGAATTATAAGTCGAATCGCCTTTCGTTGGGCTACGAATTATTTGCTGCGAGGTTTAAATCAACAATGAAAAAGACTCTGAAGATCATCACGAAGACCACTGCCTCAACAATCCTGCTTTCTATTGCAACGTCATGTGGCACGGAAGAATCAACACCTCAATCAAAAGCAGCTGAGACCAACCAAAAGCAGAGCACGCCATCAAATGCTGAAGAGCAAAAGTTTCGATTCAAGATTGAGGAGATTAAAGACAGCGTCAACGCGGAACGTTGCCGTGCCAGGTGCGTTATTACCGATCAATGAACAAAAAAAACTTCTTGCGCGCGACAATTTTAGCACTCGTTACGATACCAGTCCTCTATTGGAGTATGTCATTGCACACAAAAGAAGATTCCACATTAAAAGTCGCCCTGAACATATCAACTTCAATCGATGATCTCGATACAAAATCTATCATAGAATCAGCAGATTATTCAGTGTTGGAATTACTATTGAGTCCACTGGTTGAGTACAACAATCAGGGCGAGATCATCGGGGGAATCGCGGAGCGATTTTACTGGAACAACAATGACCTTATTTTTGAGTTCCGAAATACCACATTTTCCTCTGGATCAATTGTTACACCCGAGGATGCTATCGCAACCTTTAAGCGCCTGATGATTCTCAATTCGAACTCCCATGGAGAGCTCGCTAATCTGCTTTGCATAAAAAGCAGGCCAAAGACTCTTTCTGATGAGTGCGAAGGACTGATAGCGGAAGGAAACCGACTGATTCTCAGAGCGAAAAAGAAAACGCCATTTCTCCTGCCTCTGCTGACATCAATCGATTACGGAATTTTAAACAAAAGATTGATTGACGAGAAAAGCCTCAAAATTCTTTCATTCTCGGATACATCTGGCCCATATAAATTAAAGCAAGTTGACGATAAAAAATATCTTTATGCGAACAAGAACCATTGGCATTATAAAACAAATATGCCACAAAAAATTGAATTCGTACCATTCGATTACGACACGAATTCCAAAAAATCCGCAGAAAATCTGTTCATCGAAGGCCTTGTAGATTTCATACCTACTGCCTCTGAATTTCGTCTAAATAACGTTGATTATCTTCGAAAAAGAACGGATAAACCGTTCCGCGTGCACATAACTAATCCAATTGCCTTCGCCTACGCAGAATACACCTTACCAGGATTGGCTCTTCCAATTGAAGCCAGGAGGCACATTTTTTCTTGCATGAGACGTGCCGTTAAAAAACATCTTGCAAATGATCCAAGTGGCCGAATTGCTACACTTCAGATTCTTCCCCCATCATCGGAAGGAAATCTTTCTCTCGAACAAACTGAACATATCGAGTCCGAAGTAGAAAAATACAACAATCCATGTGATGAGATAGGAATAAGAATTGCAGTTCCAGATTTTCTTTTGGATTACTACAAGAAAATCCTGGATGCTGAGCATAATAATTTTACGCTTATCGGCTACCCCGACGTGGCAATATTTGGAAATCGAACTGACAAAGACGTTCCAGAACTTACGATACTGGGTGTCGACGTTTCTGCTGTCGAAAGTATAAATTCGATCAGTTATGCGGTAAAGAACGGCATACTCGTTCCTCCAGGTCATCAGACACCTGCTGAGTGGCTAAAGATTTACTTCGACACGCAAGAGAAAAGTGACCGAATGGCAATGCTTCAAAGTATCCAATTTAACACTGTCTGGGGTGACCCAAGAATTATTCCATTTTCTATTAGACCGTTTGCTTCAGTAATTAACGCCCGTTGGGAAACCAATTTCTCGCAACTCTTTGCGAATGATCCTTATTGGAAAATCAAACTCAAATGAATGAATTCGCAGTCTGGATAAACGAATTTACTGGCAAAATTGGGTTTGAGTTTTCCAGTTTTGATTGGACAAAAAAAATTCCCACAGACGCCTACGACATCCAATGCAGCTTTGTAAGAAACGGAAAGAGTTATCTCGGCCGTGGAACAGAATCAAAAAAAGACCTGGCTATCATCAAATCGACGGCCGAGATGCTTGAGAGATTTTTTCTAGACCAAATCGACGAAGCCGATTCTTCAAACGGTGTCGCAGTACACACGGACGTGAAACTCGCTGAAATCAGCGCTTTGTGTGAACTCTTGGAACGGGATTCCTTCTTTTGCCATTTTCTTACGAAGACTCCGTTCACGGAAATTGAAATCTCAAGTTTTCCACACTCTTCACTTTTACAAGATACAATGTCACTTCTTAAATTGCATGGAGCAGAGATTCGTATAGGCCAAATGCGCACCGACTCACGATTTTGCTCCGTCGTATGTGCGATCTATGGCCTTTCTGCAAAAACTCCATTTGGAATGACGCTTGGCACCAGCGTCAAACTTACAGTCGAAGAAGCGATCGAGTCAGCGCTCACGGAGGCCGCACGGTCTGCTATTGCGTACCTTTTGAATCCAGAGCTTTTGACAACCGAGAAGCTCTCATTGGACAAGCGTTCTTTTTCTCGGCCAGAAGATCACCTTCGATTAGGATTGAACACAGATTATGCAGTGCAATTCAGAGAGATTTTTTTTCGGTCTGATTTTGGCCAAATAGAATTATCAGGCTCTGAAATTGATTTCGAAAGAATTTCTATTTCCTCTTTCAAACCTGAACTCTTTGATGGCTCCCTTTGCATGAGTCCGCCAGTTTTCCTCGCGAGAGCGAGCTCAGATTCCCTGATCAACCTTTTCTTCGGGGAATTCGTCGCAGATGAAACAAAGCTCAACAGACTCGGTGATTTTCTCGGGCGACCTATTTCATCGCATGAGATCAATTCCACAATCCATCCCTTTGCATGAGTTCATGAGGGCCATGAAATGAATCTCAGGCAGCGCTCAAAAATCATCTATTCTTCTTTTCTACTCGCGGCATTGCTGGTTATTACTCTCGGAATTTCAGTAATAGAGAAACTTGCGATTGAAAGACAAATTGAACACCTTGTGCCTGAATTTCGCCGTTCTCTTGTTCAAGGCGATAATCGTGCAGTTCGCGAAATTATCCGCAACACTCTGAGATATCCGATTCTTGGCATCGAGGTGAAGCGTTTTGACGGCATTGTTGTTGATTCGCAGAGTTCAAAAGATGACTTCTTTCTTTTCAATTTAAGCTTCGCTTCGCCTCTCAAGCTTTTCCCAACAGAGAGTGAAATTGGTGTTGTCACGGCTGACTACACGCTTGACCAAGGCCTTCGAAACGGAGCCTTTATTTGGTTTATCTTTCTTACCATTTCCTTTCCTCTCTTCATTCAGTTCAAAAGAAATCTGGAAAAGATTGAATCTCTTAACACCGAAAATGCAAAATCGAATGCCATCGCCCGCACCACGCAAATGCTTGCACATGACGTCCGCAAGCCGTTTGCTCTTTTCAAGCTGACGATGGAACGAGTGAATTCGGCAGGCACAACGGAACAAGTGCAAATGGCACTTCGAGAGTCGCTGCCCGAAGTGGAACGCTCAATGGCCAATGTTGATGGCCTTATCACTGATGTATTAAACGTCGGTGGAGAGTTCAGATTGGTTCTCCGTCCTATCCGTCTTGCTCAGATTGTTGATGATGTTATCGAGGAGATTCGAAAGCTCTATCCATCTCGCTCGCTCAAGATTGAAAGCAAAATTCCCCCGGAATTTTGGGTACAAGCCGACATCACTCGCCTGCCCCGCGTATTCATGAACATCATGTCCAATGCCATTGAGGCGGTCGGAACTCAGAACGTCAAACTCTGGGTGTATGCGCGTACATTGGCCAACAACGATGTTGAAATCCGCGTGGGCAACGAGGGCAGTTTCATCGCACAGGAAGCGCGCGAACGGATATTCGACTTGTTCTTCACCAGCGGAAAATCGGGGGGCACTGGCCTTGGGCTCGCGATTGTGAAAAAGATTGTCGTCCAGCATGGTGGAACAGTGCTCTGCAGGAGTGAGAAGAATAAATCCTTTCCCGAGGGCAAAGTTGAGTTTCTCATTGAGCTGAAATCAGCGTATCCAGCAGATGACTCTTTAAACCAGCGCGACAGCGTTCTTGGCATCAGAGAAGAGTCACGCGTCACAATCGCATCTACGGATTCATTGGCAGCAAACACACCTCACGATCCTGCCGACACGTCCGCCGAGAAACCTTTGGTCGTCTTTCTCGACGACTCACCACTTGTCCGATGGGTGTGGGAAGCGAAGCTTAAGACACACGTGGACGTGCGCTGCTTTGATGGGCCCGATTCATTCTTTCAAGCCTTGAGAAGCGAACCATCACAAGAAACATCGCAGCAAACATCTCAAATGACTCTCGGCAAAATCCACACCATCATCACCGACCATTATTTTGCACCTGACGCCCGCATGACCGGCATTGAATTAGGCGCCGAGCTGCGCCGCATGGGCTTCACAGGCCGTATTCTACTTGCTTCAAACGGCGAATTTTCACCGCACGAGCTCAAGGGAATTGTGGATAAGGTTGTGGATAAGCAGCCCGTGGGGTGGGATCATCTGGGGATGTGAGTCTTCCGAAGATTTTGCTCATACAACGCGGATAAGACTGGACACTTTTGTTACTTCGGAACATACTCCAAAATACCGGAGGGAATTTGGAGTATGTTCCAGAGGCTACTTAAAACACCGTCATCACGGAGTTTTTTTCTATTGGGGCCACGTGGTAGCGGAAAGAGCACGCTCTTGCGTCAGAGATTTCCGGAAGACCAATCGGTAACCGTCGACCTGCTTCTTCCCAGCACGGAGGCGCGCTTTGCCCGCCAACCAGAACTCCTTTCAGGAGTCGTGGAGCAGAACCCGGGCAAGGTCATCATCATCGATGAAGTGCAGAAAATACCGAAGATTTTGGACGTCGTTCACAGCATCCTCTCCAAGGAAAAACGCGTCTTTGTACTGACGGGTTCCAGCGCTCGCAAGTTGAGACGCGGGGGTGCGAATCTGCTTGCAGGCCGTGCGACTGTGAAGGAACTCTTCCCCCTCACAAGCCTTGAACTCGACCTAAGCTTCAACCTCAATGACGTCCTTCAGTGGGGAAGCCTGCCGGAGATCTTCTCCATTTCTTCTGAAGACGACAAACGGGATTTTCTGAACGCATATACTCATACTTACTTGCGCGAAGAGATCGCAGCAGAGCAGCTTGTCAGAAAGGTGGATGCATTTCGTGGATTTCTTGAAGTTGCTGCACAAAGCAATTCAAAGCTCATCAATGCTTCAAAAATAGCCCGTGACGTTGGTTTGGACGTCAAAACCATTCAATCCTATTTTGGGATCCTCGAAGATACGCTTCTTGGCTTTTTTCTTGAGCAGTATAATCGGTCAGCCCGAAAGAGAGTCATGACCGTTCCAAAGTTCTACTTCTTTGATGGTGGAGTTGCGCGGGCACTATCTCAGACGATCTATAGCGACGTTGCTCCGGGAACATCCTATTTTGGTGAATGCTTCGAGCACTTCGTCATCTGTGAAATTTATCGAATCACTCGCTACTTGAATGCTGGTCAGAGGCTTTTTACCCTCAACTCCCAGGATGGATTTGAAATTGACCTCATCATTGAAACACCTGGAAAGCCGCTCGTTGTATGTGAAATAAAGTCAGCGACAACAGTTACTCAGTCTCATTACAAGAATCTGCTTCTTGCCAAAAATGACTTTCCTGCGAAGACGCGATTTGTTCTCTTGTCCAATGACAATTTTTCTCGAAGAGAAGATGGTGTCGAAATCTTCCACTGGCTGGATTTTTTGAACACCGAATTTTTGCCGCAGTTTGCGCACTGGCATGGGCAATAGGCATCTGTAATTAAATTGAATTGATGACTAGCCTGCACTGCCTGGATCAAAGTTGCAGCGAGAAGTATTTATAGCACAAGTTTATCGAAATTAATAAATCACTCGCGGGCGGCAACGGCGGCGTGCAGACGTTTCAATGTTTTTATCAGGATCTTTAATTTTTCCAGGTTCGAAGATTTTTCCCATCGGCTTGTTCGCAACTCTGTCATGAGTATCAATTGAACTTGCTCACCATAGGCCGAATATCCCGACTTGCCTCCATTGCCGCCGTCTTGAATAAGCCCTAATTCAGAAGATGGATAGTCGAACTCAAGCGGTAGCCACGCAGATTCAACATCAAATGCCTTCCCCGGCAATCCGACATGTGCAATCCGCACGCGCACTTCAGTATCTCGTCCACGCCACGAATCGGTGATCTTGGAATCGCTCGGGTTGAAATCGTATCGATCTTTTGCCTGAACGTGTCCTTGAAAATGGGGAACAAGGTCACCATCCGAGTTCTGTCGCCAAACAAGAGTTCCTTTGAATTGAAGCTGAAAATTTCCAAGTGTGTTTCCATAACTCGTGGCTGCGATCAAAGTTTCATCGACATCAATAATTTTTGTGCCAGCAGGACTGATCCGATGTTTAATTTGCTCTTCAATAAATGCGCGCGACAGGACTGTTGCACCTGAATTCGAAGCAAAAAACCTGACAGGAAGGCTGCGAAACTCTGCTTCGCTCAACCGGTACAAGCCGCCTGTGCAGCTCATGTAATGGGTCATGAGATTGCGACCTAAGAGGTTATCTTGATCGTTTAAATCGAGCCAAAGATTTTTGTACCACTGCGGGCTCGGAAGAATGCATTTAACCGATTCAGAAATTTGCGCGGCAGCCTCAGCTGCAGACTCTAGGCTCTGTTCTTGAGATTCGGGTGCTGGGGTTTTCGCAACGCACGCCGCGGCAAGATTGCCCAACACAAGCAGTGCGGTCATTGATTTTAGAAGACTTCGCCGCTGAGTTTGGAGACGTAGCGGCTTGAAAGAAGAGCTCAACATGGACACCTCTGAGCGTTTGCTCTGCATCACTCAAGCAACTTCGGGGCCAGAAGGGCTGCGGAATAAATATCTGAAATGACGATTTTTTAATGAAAATACACTGTATAAGGAACGATCAATGGGAGCTGGGACGAAGCATTCCTCACCCACAAACCTCACCAAATACATCCTAAAAACCCAATAGCCATGATTGTTTCCTGTAGACGTCAAAATTCAAACACTGCCCGGCTCAGAATTTCATGGCTTGATTCCGATCCTCCAAGCACTGGGGGTGACGCACATGGACGTGCACACGCGATCGGTTTTGATCCTCACTCTAGCGGTCGTTGCGAATGCCGCGTGGGCAGCAGAATTTCATGAGAGCTTGGTTGCTGGAACAATCTGCTCTTCAGAAAATTCGCTGATCAAAACAGAAATACTTGAAGCTCCGGCAGATGATGGTTTTTTTAAGCTCTCGGAAGATGGGCTGTGTCGGGCACTTCCCTTGAACCCGAACGAACCTTCAACCCTGTTTGATGTTGCCAACTGCATGCTTGCTGATGGAACGCAATTGACACTGATGTTTGGCGGATGGCTCAACATGCTGACCGCTCGGTTCGATGAGAACAGTGGGATAGAAGATCTGATTTGTCGTTGAAAAGGTGAAAGTTATGAGAATGAATCAATTCTTAGTTTCAGCGCTCTTTCTCGCACTGCCTCTTTTGGGTTGCAAAGCCTATCCTGGGGGTTCTTCGGAACAATCAGCAGGACAATCGCAGGATCAACAATCCAGCCAAAATAAACCTCAGGATATTTTTCCAACACCAGCAGATGTTCAGGATTTTTATGAGATTATGAAATCGGCCACACTGAAAAATATTTCAGGAAATTATACTGGCGGCACGAGCTCATATCGCTCGGAAATGCTGAGCAAGTTTTCTGTGCGCGCAGATTCAAGTAAGGAAGTTCTCGATTTTTATGAAACAATGTTCGAACTTTTGGAAAGCGGCCGCTACTCAGTGCGCTTGAAAGGTGTTTCAGTGCGGCCGCGGGTCACCCGTACGGAACCAAAAGGACTCACCAGCCTGGACTTGGCAAACTTCCTGCAGATGGTCAAAACCGAGTATTATCTGCGCCTCACAAAACAGCCGATTCAAACCTACGATGTGCGCGAGACAGGGTTTTATGCGCGAGCGAAAGGATCGCTCCCAGGGACCCTTCCCGAGCAGGGCGACCTTCTTACAGTAGCCGCTGATATGTTTGATAAAATCGAAGGCGTAAAATAAAAGTCACAAGAGTTTCACAGAACCGAGGATTGCTTTCGGACCTCGTCGCAATGTAGGAGAAAAAATAACTTTCTCTTAAATGGTGGGCTCATGCTGAAATCAGTTTGCCGGCGCATTCAAGTTTCGAGTATCGTCGTACTTGCAGCCGCTTTCGGCACAGGCTCCGCGGCTCGCGCCGACTCGTCACAAGACTTCGTCAGCACCAAACAAGAAACTGAATTACGCATCGGGCTCACCGAGAAGGGCTTTGAAACAGTTCGTCGTTGGATTCAACAGAATGCGACTCAAACAGGACGTCAAGACTTTTATTTCGATGCCCATGATGGGGGACACTTTGTGCTTCGTCGCAGCGGGCCGCGTGCGAAAGCAAGAATCCAATTGCGTGCCGACCAACTCGTTCAACAAAAATCGTGGCTCGATGTTCAGTCGACATTGTCAAGCGATGGTTTCAACTGGATCTCCTCTGTTCGCACCTCTGGAATTCAAAAATCATCAACTGATGGTTCTGTTTCTCAAGACGTCGCAAAATCTGTGGTGCTTTTGCGGTCAGCCGCAAAGCGCAAACAGTTCCGAGCAACAGAAATTGCTCAGCTCAAAGAAATATGGACTACCGTTGCTTGGCCCAAATTGAGCACTTTCGACAGCGCTGCAGCCGGTTTACAAGTCGATTTTGTGCCAGCTGCGTTTGTAAACAAAGAACGCTGGGTTTTTGGCGTACAGGGAGAATCGGGCGAAGTTTATAAAGTCCAGCTGGGCCGCGACACCGACGCGCTTCAGCTGACCGGTGAAACTGGCTACGAAATTGAGACAGAATTGAAGGACGACAGCTCGCCTGAAGCGCAACAGCGGGCGATTGTGAACCTAAGCCACTGGCTTAAGGAGCGTGGTGTTGCCCCCGAAGACACCATTCCGGGAACTTCCATCGACTTCTTTCGCGGGCTTGAATCTATGTATGCGGCGCCCGTAGATAATTAATTAGTTCTTGCGTTTTCGGACGTTTCATTGTTAACCCTTGGTCGCGTCAACTTCTCCGACGTTGAATCCGGGAGGTTTCCAGTGAAGTTTGTTTCGAAAGTGTTTTTACTGGCCAGCGTTCTCACCTTCGTTTCTCTAACAGCGCTCCAAGCCTTTGCAGAACCAACCAACGGCAATCTTCAATCACTTCGTGTCTTGAGCACCGATGCGCGCGCCACCTTAGAAGTTGGCCTCAAGGAATTCACGCCAACAACCCTCCCTCACGAAGCCAAAGATCTCCGCAAGCAGATCGTGAGGCTCCGCGATGTTCTTGATGTTTTCTCACACAACTTTATGCAGCAGAAAGATCTTTGGGAACAAGTTCGTGAAGACCTTGATCAAGGATACGAAATTGTTGGCGAGTACAAAGACCTTTATGATTCGCAAATCGACCCGCAGACCAGCGACTCACAACCCAACTCCGCACCACCTGTCTACCCCGATCTCAAACGCCTTGAAAAACGTCGAGCCAGAGTTCTTAAATGGCGTGCTGAATACTTTGCTCAAGAGGGTTTGCGTGACGCGCTCAAAGACTTACTCGAAAGTGCCGTGCCGCTTGAAGTTGCTGGCGTAGATTCGGACAAAGTTTTTTCCAGATTTTTTTGGGGCGGCGTGAAGGCAACACCAAACACAAATTACACCGCTGCCGAAAATGCGCTCGTGCTGGTTCGCGCGCAAGGGCGTGTGGCATTGAAAGAATCTGAAGATTTTCTCGAAATTAAGAATTTATCGAAGCTGGAAAACGAAGAGAAATTTCATGATCATCGCAAACGCCTGCGCACCTTGGCAAAGGTCTGTTCAATTGCAGATGCTCTTGAGCCAGAAGCATGTCCTCAGGCAGACGTCGATGCTCTGAATTCGTTCGTGAGTCAGTTGGGCGAAGTTGAAGATGTGATTGTTGCAGCGCGATTGAAGAAAGAAGACGGCAAAGACAAAAAAGCAGATGAGCTTTTTGAACTTGCAGAAAAGAAATTCAAATCACTCAAATTAGAAATTGCTGCGAAAGATTTGTACCGGCCGGTTGTAAATCTTGTTCACTGAAATTGTCATGAATGCCAAATCTGGAGTCCTGACGCGGTTGATGCGCCAGGCTCACATGAAGCTCAGCGTTGTGCCAAACATAATTGTGTTGGTACGAATGTCTTCCATAACTCCGCTCGAAGGATTCGGAGTCTTGTATTGGCCAACCTGCACTTTGCCGTAAAGATCCAAAAGATAATCAGGTATCGAACGAGGATTGTCATCGGAATGTTCTGCAATTCGCCAACCTAATTGCAAAGCCAGAACGCGACCTGTGAGCGTGGAGCCTTTTTGCCATTCTGCCTCAACACCAAAGACATCACCTGAATTTTCCAGCCAAGGAATCCACATCAAACGCCCACCGTAGTTATACGCTGCATTGCTGAGTGCTGGAAAAATCTTGCTGGTTGCCGTGCGATCATACGTCCACGATGTTGTGTAAGAAACTTCGCCACCATACAGTTCAAGATGCAGCCGGCGTTGCGCGATCACGGCACTTTGATGAAATGAAAGTCCGATTGCGTTTTCGTAACGCACCGCTGTCGCGTATTTTTCTGCGGATGTGTCTGTGGTTGTTGAATCAATAGGGTCACTGGTTGGCGCAGCATCGGGCGTATAGGCTAACGAGTATGCATGGCGTGAACGCATAGCGCGCAAACCAAATCGAGTTGATTCATTCGACCACAACCGAGCATCTAATCCGTAGCTCAAATTTGAAGAATAATTCTTTTGATTCGCCTGCGGCACCGGCAAACCAGCCAGATGCAACACAAGGCCCGCAGCTCTTGAATGGCCAAAATCGATGTGTCCAGCCGCGGCCGCTGTTGCAGTTGTTGATGCTTTTGGTGTTGGCACAACTGCCGGCGCAGGAGGTTGCTGGGCTGTATTTTTCTGAACGACCGACGGATTGGGCACAGGTACAGTTACTGGCACCGGCACAGGCACAGGGCGTGGAACCGACACCGGAGACACAGGCTGAGTCGGCTGCGGCACAGGATGTGTTGGCGCACGCGGAACCACGGGATTTGGCAACGGCGTGGGAAGTGCAGCAGGCAGCGGAACAGGAACTTGAGTTGGAACGGGTGTTGGCAAGGGACTTGGAATTTGTGTTGGTACAGGTGTTGGCGGAGGAGTAGGCAACGGTGTTGCTGTTTTGGTTGGAACAGGCGTCGGTACTGGTGTTGGTGGCACTGTGGGCAAGGGTGTGACAATCACCTGCGCAACCACAGCTCCTGAGCTCAGCTTTTCAAGAGATTCGCTCATGGTTTTTTGAAATTGAACGGCGCGTGATGAATTTGCCGGCGACAGAGAGCGGAAATGCGCACCCATATTTGAACTGCGTGGTGTTCGATTCAAATTTAAGCGCAACCCGCCGCGCGAGTATCCAAAGCGCACAGGTGCCAATCCGGGAGGTGAGGCGAGAGCAACCGG
>Ga0214923_10005977_pt1 | contig 13875 bp, 9 predicted proteins | sample LL1510_MetaG_FD_177993 | JGI IMG/M metagenome (GOLD analysis project Ga0214923, IMG submission 177993) | Freshwater microbial communities from Lake Lanier, Atlanta, Georgia, United States - LL-1510 | ecosystem: Environmental > Aquatic > Freshwater > Lake | place: USA: Georgia | collected 2015-10-15 | reverse complement strand
CGTTAGTATTTCTAATGGAGCAACAGCAACAATTCAATCTTATTTAACACCTTCAAACATTCCAAATGTAACGACTATACCAGCAGGAATTTGGTCATTTTACCTACACGCATATAAACAAAACAGTAATGCTTCTTTTGATATATTTTGTGAAGTTTATTCAAGAACAACAGGTGGAACTGAAACTTTACTTTTTACAACTGACCCCGCTCCTGTGACATCAAACTCACCAAATCCATCAATGGTATTATCTGATGTTTATCAAAGCGGTTCATCAATTAATATTTCAAATAGAATTTTAATCAAAGTAAGAGCAACTAATACTTCGAATCAACCACATACTATTACATTTGTAACTGAAGGTAATGTTCATTATTCTTACGGACAAACAACTTTAGGTGTTGTAAATGGAACATCAGGAACAAGCGGTATTAGTGGAACATCAGGTTCTAATGGGACGTCTGGTAGTTCGGGAATAAATGGTACTAATGGATCTTCAGGGACTAATGGTATAGATGGTACTAGCGGTTTGGATGGGACATCAGGTACTAGCGGTTTGTCGGGAGTAAACGGAACTTCAGGGACTGATGGGACATCAGGAACTAGCGGTTTGTCGGGAGTAAACGGAACTTCAGGGACTGATGGTACAAGCGGAAGTTCGGTATTTATTCCAGGTTTAAACAATCAAGTTTTAACTTCTGATGGTTCAGGTGGAATAGTTGCAGAATCTAATATGACTTTTGATGGTACATTACTAAATATAACCGGCAGTACCGATATCTATGATACAATAGGAAATATTCCTTCATTAAATATATTTTCACAACATAATTATCCACAACATTATTCTTTGTCAATCCATAATTCTGGAACACCAACAGGTAATACTAAATTATATGGTGCGGAAATTGTTGTTAATGGTGCCTTGAGTTCAAACACAGGAGCTATAATCAACGCAGGAGGTGATGATAATGGAAATAATACAGGTATAGACGTATCGAATAATTCTACAGGATCTGGATCTATTCAGTATGGTATAAAAGGGTCTGTTGTGGGCTCTATGACCAATGGTTTGGGTATAAAACATGGATCATGCTTTGAAGTCCAAAATCAATCACAACAAAATATAGGTCATCTTGTTACGGTTTCAGATGCAACAATTAGAAACGTAGGTTATAGTGCGAATATTTTGGGAACAACAGGAAATAGTGTTGGTATACAAGTACTTAACTCTAACGCCGACATTAATGGTGGTGATTCTCAAATAGGAGGTGTTTTTAACGTTACCGGAAACGGTAGTTTTACAAGTACAAATAAAAAAGGTTTAGATGTATTTGTAAATGGATATGCTCAATCAAATTTAGGTTTAAATGTTGGTGTTAATGGATTCGGTCAATCAAATATGGGGTTAGATGTTAATGTTAATGGAAGCTCCCAAACAAATATAGGTTTACGATCTTCTGCCGTCGGAGCTTTACAAAATTATGCAATATACACTTCAGATGGAAGAGTTTCTTTTTATCACAACCCAACAACTGAGTTAACTTCAACATCGGTTGAAGGATATGGCGATATCGTAACTTTTGGTTCAGGCACTTTAACCGCAGGTGATTTATGTTTCTTAGATACTGGTACAACATGGAACCAAACAGACGCATCGGGAGCGGCAAAATCTATAGGAATGTTAGCGGTTGCTTTAGGTTCATCTCCTGGCGATGGAATGCTTGTTAGAGGATATGTTAGAAATAGTTTGTGGACAATTTTTGCGGTTGGTGATATTTTATATGTTGATACGACATTGGGATACATCACAAACATTGCACCATCATTAACATTAAATGTTGTTAGAATTATTGGGTATTGCGTTGATTCAACAAATGGTGTTATTTATTTTAACCCTGATAATATTTGGAGCATTGTTCCATAATCTTATTTATTTCTTTTATCACCATGTCTGATGTTATTTGTTTTGAACATTCAAATTGACGATCACTTCCTTTATGAAGTGGACACCAATTCCAATCACCGGCATTTAATCTATCATTATTAAAACATCCATGACATACGTTTTCATTTATAACTCTATATGTGTCTAACTTTGTTTCTGCAAATTTTTCACTAAATCCTGAAATTAAAATCACTGGTAATTCACATGCCCAAGCCAACCAAGATAAACCTGAACCTAACCCAATGAAAAATTCACAACTAACCAAATCGTTAATAACCTCCTGAAGATTCCCCCCTTTAAATAAGGTAACTCCTTTTGGATAAAAATTATTCATGTAACCATCACCCTCTTTTGAATAGATCATACATTCATATCCTAACGCACTAAGATGGTCTATAACTTCTTGCCACCCATCAGGATTATTCCAATATTTTGCTTGTGCCGTTGAATGAAACCCAATACCCACTTTTTTCTTCTTTTCTACTTTTGGTATGTTTAATTTTGGTCTAATCTCTGTATAGTCTAATCCCAAAATGTCAGAGGCAGTTTTTTGTAATGGTTGTTTTCTAACATCATTAGGATGTGCGTTGTAGTTTAAAGAATTGTCTTTGTTGTAATACCAACCCAAATTGAACTGCGCATAAATATTAGGTATAACTTCTCCAGGTTCTTTAAATTCAATATTTGTATATTGATACTTGAAAAGATCGTTCATAAAAGTTGAAACGATTAAATCGCAGTCGTGTTTTTTTCTAAACTCTTCACAGTATGGTATCCAAGCCAAAGTGTCTCCTAATGATTTTGACCCAAATGAAATATAAACTCTTTTGTTTTTTAAGTTTAATGTGTGATTATAAATCAATTCACCATTTTCATAAACTTCGGTTCTCCATTTTGTATAATATTCTCTGTTTAATTTAACCCAACTATTAATTGGCAAATTATTTTCATATATCAAATTATTTTGGTCAAATAACTTTATGTTAAATAAACTATCACTTTTTCCCATAATTTCAAAAAATGGATTTACAACAAAATGTTGATTAAAAGTATAGTCGTTTTTGATCGGTTCATTATGAATCATTGGTGTATTTATAACTTTTTTATAAAAATTTAATAACTCGTTTCCAAAATCTGTTTGATCTTTAATTTCATAATTTTGATTTGAATTAATTAGATCTAACAAATCGTTTGAAATTTTAATTATATCTCCTTCTATTGGTTTAATGTATGGGTCAAACATTCCCATATATTGTGGAAGGTTTCTTGTTAAGATTTTCATTTTATAACCAATTGCTTCTCTAATAACAAGAGGGTTACATTCAAAAGTTGAATTAAACATTAAAACATCACAACATTCCATAAATAAATCAACATCATCTCTTTCACCCCAAACAGAAACATTTTTTGGTAAGTCTTCCATTATTGGTTTCCAATAAGTTTCAAAGTTTGGTGCCATATTTCCAACAAAATGAAAATGTAAATTAGGATTTGTGTCTTGTAATAATCTTGTAATTTCAATTCCTTCTTTTTGATTTTTTCCTTCCGTCCATAAACCAACATTTAATATGTGGATTTTTTTTTCATCAATTTTTAATTTTTGTCTTGATTCGATTTTTTTATAAACTGAAATTTGTTTTTCTTCGTAAGGAAAAGTGAGTAATTTTTTTGGTGATGGTGTATTATTAAATTGTGAAACTTGATGGAAAGGCGTAACCAAACAATAATAATCTGGATGTAATTTTTTTAATCTATTGGCATCATACCAAACATTATGACAAGTTTCTACAAGTTTCCATGTTCTGTTATTTGAATATAATTGATTTAATAAATCTTTTGGTATTTTATTAAAAGTTTCAAACGCTTCTGGTATTTCTTCTACGTGAATAATATCAATGTTATTTTCTTTAATAATTTTTATTAAATCATATTTTTTATCTTCTTCTGTTGATAACCCCAAAGAAAAAAAGTGATTTTGATCTAACAATTTAGTTATTTTATTTCTTTGAATAACATATTCATCACTAAATTTAGAATACTCCACTAAAAATATTTCAATTTGATCTTTGTATTTTTGAAGGGATTCAATTCTTTTTAATACGAATTGTGGCATTCCTCCTGTTGAAAGGTGTGGTGTAAGATATAAAAGTTTGATTTTATTCATAAATAAAAATAATATTAAAATATTTATAAATGTAGTATTTATTAAATAACAACAATGTCAATACCAATAGCAAGACCTTTTGCGTTTAATTCGGGACCGCCAATTGATGGAACAATACAAGTTCTTAATTTAGCGGTTGGTTATCCAACTTATGGTTTTGATTCAACTGGACTTCAATGGTGGAATGGTCCTGATGAAAGTTTAGGTTATGTAATAGCACAATCAGTCCCCGATAATAGTCAGCCAACTCCCGTATATGGATTAACCGCATCAGTTGGATTTTATAGAACAAATGGTTTTAATGATAGTGAATTTATTTTTTTAGCCAATAAGTTATTAGGAACAACTTTTATTACCGCTAGCGAAGCATCAAAAGCTTTAACATCAAACGGATATTGGAACTCATATGCGTCTCTTGTATTATCGTTAGATGCTGGAAATACTTTAAGTTATCCTGGCTATGGAACAGAATGGACCGATTTAATTGATGGAAAAGTTTTTAATTTAATTAACGGACCTGAATATATCCCAAGTAATGGTGGTAAAATTTATTTTAGTTCAGCAGATAATCAATACGCTCAATGCCATACAAGTTTATCAACTTTAAGTCAATGGTCAGTTAGTGTTTGGCATTATTATACAAATCAAAACACTGGTGAATCACCTTGTATTATAACAGAAGTTTATCCAGGATTAACTAATAAAATTAATTTTATTATTGGTAACGGTTCTAATACCAATTCCGATTTACAAACTGGTTTCTATAATGAAGATTGGTTGCTTACGGAAAATGGATATACTTTAATACCTAATAATTGGTATTACATTGTTGGTACTTATGATGGATCAACACTTAAACTTTATGTTAATAATAATTTAATTAACACTACATATCAAATACTATCTAATTCATTATCATCACAAGGTGGCATTAACTTGATGATTAGATGGAATAATGCGACAACCGAAATTTGGGATGGATTTTTATCTACTGTTGACATTTATAATAACGCATTAAATCAATCCCAAATAACTTCTTATTGGATCTCTACTAAATCAAGATTTGGTCTTTAATTGATTTACAGATTTTAGAAATATTTTAATTTGGTATTTATAATATATGCCAAACATAGTTCAAATAACATCAATATCAGGAACTCCTCCTTATGATATATATGTTTGTGATCAAACAATTTCATATTGTTATTTTGTTGCAAACATATCAGGATCGTCATATACTTTTAATGTCCCATCTCCATTAGATTTAACTACCCCAATTATAATAAAAGTTATTGATTCAAATAATTGTGAAAAAATAAATCTATTATCTTGCGGTGAAATATATATCAAAAAATTTGAAGGATTTGAGGTTTTTTTATTTCAAGATTTAAACATATATATATATGAAGGCCATCCATAAAATGTAATTTACAAATTGTTTGTTATTTATATTTTTTAGGTATGAAAATATTTGTGCAAATTGCGTCTTATAGAGACCCACAACTTGTCCCAACAATTAAAAATATGTTGGAAATGGCAAAACATCCCGAAAATTTAATTTTATCAATTGCAAAACAATCAAATCCTGAAGATGGTTTTGATGATCTATCTGAATATAAAAATGACCCAAGATTTAAAATTTTAAATATAGACTACAAAGAATCTAAAGGTGTTTGTTGGGCAAGACATTTAACTCAACAACAATACAATGGAGAAGAATATACCCTACAAATAGATTCCCACATGAGATTTGAAAAAAATTGGGACGAAGAATTAATCAACATGATTAAACAACTACAAAATAAAGGATATAAAAAACCTTTATTAACAGGGTATGTTTCATCTTTTGATCCTGATAATGATCCTGATGGTAGAGTCAAAGAACCTTGGAGAATGGTGTTTGATAGATTTACGCCGGAAGGTTGTGTTTTTTTTCTACCTGAAACAATTCCAAATTGGGAAACTTTAAATGAACCAATTAATGCTAGATTTTATTCTGCACATTTTTGTTTTACAATTGGTGAATTTTCTAAAGAAGTACAACATGATCCTGAATATTATTTTCATGGTGAAGAAATATCAATTGCGGTTAGAGCTTTTACTCATGGTTATGACTTGTTTCATCCACATAAAACTTTAGTTTGGCATGAATATACAAGAAAAGGTAGAACAAAACAATGGGATGATGATAAAAAATGGTTTTTAAAAAATAATGATTCACATTCTAAAAATAGAAAACTATTAGGTGTAGATGGGGAATTTATGGAACATGAAGAAACGAAATATGGTTTTGGTAAATTAAGAACTAAAAAAGATTATGAAAAATATGCCGGCATACTGTTTTCAAATAGATCTGTTCAAAAATATACAATAGATAAAAATTATCCTCCTAATCCTTACAACTTTGAATCTGAAGAAGATTGGAAAAATAGTTTTTCAAGAGTTTTTAAACATTGTATAGATATACCATTTTCAAGCGTCGTTGAAACAGATTATGATTTTTGGGTAGTCGCTTTTCACGACGATAAAGACAAAACTATTTTTAGACAAGATGCAGACATACACGAAATACTTAGAATAAAAAATGATCCAGATGACTATTGTAAAATATGGAGAGAATTTAATACATTAGTAAAACCAAGTTATTGGGTTGTTTGGCCACATTCAATTAGTAAAGGTTGGTGCGATAGATTAACAGGATCTTTGTAAATTATGAATTTAGAAATAAGGCACGAATTTAGGGATATAAAACTTGGTAATAATGAATTTTATATAACAAGTTTTTTTAAAAAATTTCATGAAAAACTCAAAGAAAAATATCCAAACTTCAATTTTTTAATTAATAATAAAAAAGAATATGAAAAGTTTGGTCAGGGAGGAATTTATAGCTGTATGAATTTTTCAATAAAAAATCCATTGAATGGCAACTACATTTTGATATCTTTTTTTGATAATTGGAAATATCATTTTATGTCTCATTTAGGTTGGGAAGGAAATAAAATGAAACAATTTTTTTATTCTGGTGGGTTTAATTTTTTAGATTATTTTAATTTCAAACAAATTTCTAAGACTAATCAAGATTTATTATTTCCAGAAAACATAAACTCAACTTATAATTCTTTTTATTACGGACCATATTTTGATCATTATTATGATAAAATGCAATTAATATATGACAATAAAAAAAATTTTGAAAAAATTGATAAACTATATTTTAGGGGTTGGTTATGGGACTTTAGAAAAGAAATGGTTAAAAACATAAATAGAGAGGATATTTTAATTATTGATAAAAATCAAAAAAATCAAAATTTAGATTATGAAATTTATCTTAATGAAACTTCAAAATATATCGCGTCATTAAGTTTACCTGGGGGAAATGAAATATGTAATAGAGATATTGAATGTTTTGGAATTGGTGTTCCTGTAATACGACCTAGTTTGAACATCCAATATGAAGATCCTTTAATACCAAACTATCATTACATAAGTTGCTATCATTTTTGTGATTATAGTGACAGAGGAAATCCAAATTATGTTTCATTTGAAGACTTTAAAAAAAATTTATTATTTACTTGGGACAAAATAAAAAACAATAAAGAATTTTTAGAATTTATATCTACAAATGCAAAATCTTGGTTTAACAGAAATTGTAATTTAGATAAAAATATTACTAACATATTAAATAAATTAAATTTACAAACATTATTTGAAAAATGATAACTTTAGTCACTGGTTTATGGGACATCGGAAGAGGTGATTTATCTGAGGGTTGGTCAAGGAGTTTTGATCATTATTTAGAAAAATTTAAACAATTATTAACAATAGATTGTAATATGATAATTTTTGGTGATTCTGAATTAGAAAAATTTGTAAATAAAAACAGAATATCAAAAAATACACAATTTATTTTAAGAGACAAAAATTGGTTTATAAATAATGAATTTTATGAAAAAATACAAAAAATAAGAACAAACCCAAATTGGTTTAATTTGTCAAGTTGGTTAAAAGACTCTACACAAGCCAAATTGAGCCTATATAATCCTTTAGTAATGTCTAAGATGTTTTTGTTACATGATGCAAAATTATTGGATAAATTTAATTCTGATAAATTATATTGGATTGATGCTGGTATAACAAATACTGTTCACATAGGATATTTTACACATGACAAAGTTTTAGAAAAAATAAATTTATTATACGATAAATTTTTATTTATTTCTTTTCCATATGAGGCGGACAAAGAAATACATGGGTTTGAATTTTCAAAAATGACGGGTTACACAAAAAGTTATGTAAAAAAAGTTTCAAGAGGAGGTTTCTTTGGCGGTACAAAAGAATTAATTTCAAATATAAACACTATATATTATAATCTGTTGTCTGATACTTTGAATAATAATTTAATGGGTACTGAAGAAAGCATTTTTTCTATATTATCATATAAATATCCAAAATTATTTAATTTAGAAACAATAAACAGCGATGGTCTTCTTTCTACTTTTTTTGAAAAAATAAAAAATAAAAACATAAATAAACAAAAAAAAAATTATGGAACTGGCCTTTATGTTTTGACATATAATAGTCCAAGTCAATTTGAATCATTAATAAAAAGTATTATAAAATATGACTCAAGTTTTATTACCGAAACAAAAAAATTTCTTATAGATAATTCAACAGATTTGTCAACAACTGAAAAATATTCGAGTCTTTGTACAAAATATAATTTTGAACACATAAAAAAAGACAATATTGGTATAATGGGAGGTAGAATATTTGTTGCAGAACACTTCAACAAATCTAATTTAGAGTATTATTATTTTTTTGAAGATGATATGTTTTTTATAGATCCTGTAGAAAATAAAAATGTTTGCAAAAGCGGATTTAACAGATTTGTAAAAAATTTAAATAAAAAAATTCATAACATAATAAAAAATGAAAATTTTGATTTTATTAAATTAAATTTTTCTGAATTTTATGGTACGCATGAAAAACAATGGTCTTGGTATAATGTACCACAAAGTTTCAGACAAGAACATTGGCCAAATAATAAAATGTTACCCCTTGATGGTTTTGATCCTAATTGTCCAAATTTAGAATTTAAAAACATAAAAACATATGAAGATTTACCTTATGGGACAGGTCAAATATATTTATCAAATTGGCCAATAATTATGTCTCAAGAAGGTAACTATAAATGTTATATAAAAAATAAATTTTCTTATCCGTATGAACAAACTTTAATGAGTTATTGTTTTCAAGAAACAATTAAAGGTCTAATTAATCCATCTGTTTTATTAATAACACCAACCGAACATTTAAGATTTGATTTTTATCCAAACAACGAAAGAAAAGAATGTTAATTGTAATATTTATGTAAAAACAATTGATGGAATTTTTTATTAAAAAAAATGCAACCCTTCCGTTATTGAAAATGCAAGTTGTCAAAGACGGCAGAAGTGATTATAATAACATGATGAAATTTATAGAAGAAAGTGCCATATTTTTTTCTATGATAAATATTGATACAGGTATTCCAAAAATATCAAGTAAACCAGCAGGGTTTGTTGAAAAAATTTTATTAGATAATAATGCAGGTCCCGAATATTATGTTTATTATCAATTTACAAATAGAGACACAAATTTAAATGGTAGATTCTTAGGACAATTTTTATTTAGAAATGAACAAGGAACTTTAATTTTACCAATTAAAGATGAGTTGTTTATAAACATACAAGATAGTTTTATTGCGGATGATTTACCTTATGATAGTTGTTATGTAATTGATTACCCTTGTTGTTTATATCCAAATCCAATAGTAATATTTCCAACCGTCACACCAACAACTACACCAACGCCAACCGTAACACCAACAACCACACCAACGCCAACCGTAACACCAACAACCACACCAACGCCAACCGTAACACCAACAACCACACCAACGCCAACAACTACGCCAATTCCTACAATTACACCAACACCAACAAATAGCCCCACACCAAATGTTTCTCCTTTACCAATTTCTTTGTCTTTGTTTTCAACAATCACATCTGGTTCTACAATAATAAAATATGAATTATATTCAAATAAGACTGTTTCACAAGAACTTTCAATGTCCTTTGAACATTTACTTAATACTTATACCGGAAATTCAATTTCTGTATATACTGGCATAACTATTAATCAAGGCGACACATCTGGATCAACAATTGTTGTTCTTGACCAAGACTTTAATAATTTAACAAGAGACAATTATTTTACTAATATTTTTGTAAACCCATCAATTGCTACATGGGAAATTTTTGAGTATATTCCATTAACCCCAACACCAACTCCAACAAATTCACCAACACCAACGCCAACAAATTCACCAACACCAACGCCAACAAATTCACCAACACCAACGCCAACAAATTCACCAACACCAACGCCAACAAATTCACCAACGCCAACGCCAACAAATTCACCAACGCCAACTCCTACAAATACGCCAACTCCTACAAATACGCCAACTCCTACAAATACGCCAACTCCTACAAATACGCCAACTCCTACAAATACGCCAACTCCTACAAATACGCCAACTCCTACAAATACGCCAACTCCTACGGCTACACAAATAATTTATTCAAAAATATTTTATGGAAAATCATCAAAAATAAATTTTAATCTTGGAGATGAATTATTATTTAATAACATTCAAACACCTAAAACAACTGATATACATATAAATGTATCGTCAGGAAGTGGTTATGTATATATTTTAATTCCAACAAATAATGAACAACCTTCAATATTTAGAAATAGTAATTCAGAGTGTAATGGAAATATTATTCCAATAATAACTAAACCTGACGTAAGTTTAATTGACAATTTAGGAAATACTACTATTTATTCTGTATATAGGTCATATGTTTCAACTTTCGCTAGTGTTGACGTATGGTTATGTGAATAAATATTATATGTATATTTTAAATTTAAATGTCCGATTTTAGTAAAGTTGGTGGTGTTGGAATTATGGGTTTCATTTCACCAATGGACACCCTTGACACGTATGCTGTTATAGATCCCTTATATGGAATTGATGGTTTAAGAAATATTGATCAAGAATCGGAACTTAATTTGATTTCCTACGACAGAAGAAGACCTGGAATGATTGTCGGAATTGAAGGTGGTCTTCGTTTTTTTAAGTTAAAAAATATTTTTTGGTCTTTTGAACTTACGGATTGGGAAGAAATTTTCTTTTTATCCTCGTCTCAAATAAATTTAATTAGAAGTTTACCAAATAATTTAATATCGTCATCTTTTGTTGATAGAGAATTTTTGAATGGTAATATTAATAGTCTTAACACGATATTTACCTTAAATTATACACCTGAACTCAACTCAGAACACATATATTACAACGGACTATTACAAGAAAAAGGAGATAATAAAGATTACGTTATAAGTGGTAAAACAATCACATTTAATGAACCTCCAAAAACAAATAGTAAATTACTTTGCTCATACAGAACTTATAGTGAAATAAACTTTATTGACCACGAACATCCAATAGGATTGGTTGATGGTATAAATAAAGTTTTTGAATTAAGTATAATACCAAGAAAAGGAAGTGAACACGTTTATTTAAATGGTTTATTACAAGATTTTGGTGACGATAATGATTATACAATAAACGGAAAAATTATAACTTTTAACATTTCTCCACCCGATTCAAGTAAAATTACTTGTTCTTATCGATTTAATTAAAATAAAATTAACATAAAAACTAAATAACTTAAAACTTAAACATATTTATAATAAGAAACAAAAAAATGATGAGTGAAGAAGAAAAATACACAACGTCTGATTTATATTTAGGAGCATATCTTAAACTAAAAGGTTATAAGATGACTGTAGAAAAAAATAGAAATAAGGCGGTTTTTGTGTTTGAAAAAAATGAAGGTTTACAAGAAGAAATTAATAATTATTTAAATGAAAGCGGTTCGTGTGAACCTCTTTTATACACTAATTCTATTAAGAATTTAAAAAATTTATTATATAATTTGTAAAAGTTTTGACTTTTTCAAATTTATGAAATATTTATATGTATACTATCGTCGTAATATACGACAATTATTAATATCTTTTATTTATCTTCCTATTTACATTTGTATAATATTCAGTGGGTGTTTTTACTCTTAAAATCACCCTGTTAAGATTTGTATGCATAAGCCAACTTGATCTTAATAATTAAGTTCAGGGTGTAAAGAACACTTTTTAAACTTTAAAACCAATTTTTCAATGGCTACTACTAAAATAGTTTTAGACTTACAATCCGACTTGGTTCTAACCAGTCCACAAATCACAAGTCCTACAGGTCTTGTTAAAGCTGACATCGCTAACTTAGTTACTGATTTAGCATCGATTAACACTGCTGCTTCTGTAGAAGTTTCTAATCGTATCGCTGGAGACAACTCTGTTGCTTCTAACTTGTCAACTGAAATCGTTAACCGCGTTGCTGCTGTTTCTATTGAAGAAGCTGCTCGTATCGCTGGAGACAACTCTGTTGCTGCTGACTTGGCTCAAGAAGTTCTTGACAGAACTGCTGACGTTAATGCTGAAGAGACTCGTGCACTTGCTGCTGAGTTATCTTTAACTAACTCAGTTACTGCTGAAGCTTCTCGTGCTACTGCCGCTGAGAATTCAGTTGCTAACGACTTATCTGCTGAAATCGTTGCTCGTGTAGCTGACGTAAATGCTGAAGAGTCTCGTGCAATCGCTGCTGAAGGTTCATTGGCTACTGACTTGGCTTCTGAAGCTTCAACTCGTGCTGCTGCTGATGCTTCTTTGAACACCAAGATTGATTATGTTATTTCTAACACAGATCCAGCTGCTCTTGATTCATTGACTGAAATCGTTTCTGCGTTCCAATCAATGGATAACGATTTAGATGGTGCAATCACTTCATTGGCAACTAACGCGTCTATCGCAACTTCTACTGAAGTATCTCGTGCAACTGCTGCTGAAGCGTCTATCGCTGCTGACCTTTCTTCTGAAATCGTTAACCGCGGTCTTGATGTAGACGCTGAAGAGGCTCGTGCAGAATCTGTTGAATCTGACTTATCAGAAGAGATCTCTACTGAAGTAGTTAACCGTTTAGCTGCTGTATCTACTGAAGTTGCTGCTCGTGAAGCTGCTGACACTTCTTTGACAACTCGTGTGTCTAACGAAGAAACTGCTCGTGCTAACGCTGACACTTCATTGGCTTCTGTAATCAGTACTGAAACTTCTGCTCGTACATCTGCAGTTACATCTGTTGATTCTCGAGTATCTACTGAAGAGTCTAACAGACTTGCTGCTGACAATTCATTGTCTACACAGATTTCTACATCTGTATCTACAGCTAATGCTTCTATCGACAGCCGAGTATCTGCTGAAGAGTCTACTCGTTCTTCTGCTGATAATTCTTTAGAAACTGTTATTTCTAACAATTTAACAGCAATGAACAATAAAGACTCTGAATTATCTGCTGAGATTTCTGAGTGTTGTTCTATGGCAACAGCATCAATTGATTCAATCGAGACTTTGATTTCATCTAACGAGCTTGCTAATGATGCTGCCGATGAGTCTTTAGAAACTGCTATCGGTTCTATCGAGTTCAGCCTTAACGGTAAAATCAACACTGAGACTACTAACCGTGAGTCTGCCGATACATCTTTAGCAACTGCTTTTGCATCTGCTGATTTAAGCCTTAACGGTAAAATCAACACTGAGACTACTA
>Ga0214923_10005976_pt1 | contig 13876 bp, 15 predicted proteins | sample LL1510_MetaG_FD_177993 | JGI IMG/M metagenome (GOLD analysis project Ga0214923, IMG submission 177993) | Freshwater microbial communities from Lake Lanier, Atlanta, Georgia, United States - LL-1510 | ecosystem: Environmental > Aquatic > Freshwater > Lake | place: USA: Georgia | collected... | reverse complement strand
AAACATCATTAACGATGTTAAGCCAGTAGAAGAGCCTCTTGTCTTTGCCAGTTCTGGCAATGTGCAGTTATTAAATAAAAATACTGCCAAGGTTGAAAAAATTTTTTTACAACTAAAAAAACCACTAGTTATCAATAACTTACAAATCACTCTTCATAAATGCTGGCAAGCTCCCGAATATCAAAGGCCAGAAACCAAAATGTTGCTAGAGGTTGCCGAAATTTATCAAGAAACTACAAAACCCCTATTTTTTGGTTGGCTTTTTGCCTCAAGCCCTTCTATTTCTAGCCTAGAACACCCTATTTACGACTTGGTGGCACTTAATTGTTCAAAAAAACAAAATGATTAAAATCGCTCCTTCTTTACTTTCTTCTGATTTTTCACAACTGGGCAACGAAATGAGGTTGCTAGAACAGGCCAATGCCGATTATTTACATCTCGATGTTATGGATGGCAGTTTTGTGCCCAACATTACTTTTGGCAACGAAGTTATTAAATCTTTACGCAAAATTACTAAATTGCCATTTGATGCTCATTTAATGATAAACAACCCGCAAAATCATATTTCGGCTTTTGCAAATGCTGGTTGCGATATTATCACCATTCATAGTGAGAGCTGTATTCACCTCGATAGAACTCTCGATTTAATTAAATCGCATCATAAAAAAGCTGGGCTTTCTTTAGTGCCTTCAACCCCCGAAAATGTAGTGCAGTATTTACTTGATAAGATCGATTTAATTTTAATCATGACGGTCAATCCAGGTTTTGGTGGTCAGCAGTTCTTAACAAGTCAGCTACAAAAAATTCACAATATTCGCCAAATAATTAAAAATAGTGGCAAAAATATTGAGCTACAAGTTGATGGTGGCATTAATCTTAACACTGCTCCAATGGTTGTAAAAGCTGGGGCAGATGTTTTAGTTGCTGGTTCTTATGTTTTTTCTAGCAACGATTATGCTGGCAACATTGCCAATCTGAAAAAAGTATGCTCTCTATAAATGCGGTCAACAATTCTGCTTCGCAACACTTTGCCGAACTTCGCCTCCGATTAATTTGGGTGGTTGGGGTTTTTTTGCTTTCTTTGGCAATCTCTTATTATTTTTCTCAACAAATTTATGCTTTTTTGCTAGAGCCGTTTTTATCTGTTTCTCCATCGGGGCGAAAGCTTATTTTCACTAGCCCTTCTGAAGTTTTTTTTAGCTACATCAAGTTATCTTTTTACTGTGCTGTTTTTATCAGCATTCCTGTGGCTTTTTTACAGCTTTACCTGTTTTTGCTTCCCGCTCTGTATTGGCAAGAAAAAAAAGTGGCTTTTTTGTTGTTATTAATAGCTCCGTTGCTATTTTTTACAGGAGCAGTTTTTGCTTATTATTTGGTTATTCCTTTGGCTTTAAAATTTTTTGCTAGCTACGAAACCAGTTTTTTTCAAGCCAACACCACTCAAATTAACTTGGTTTTAGAGGCAAAAATTAGCAATTATCTTGATTTTGTGCTAGATATTTTTATTGGCTTTGGTTTAGCTTTTTTAACTCCTGTGGTGCTTTTGTTGTTTATTAAAACTAAAATCATCAGTATTGCTAGCATAAAAAACAAACGCCGATACTTTATTGTGGCAATTTTTATTATTTCTGCCATTCTTACTCCGCCCGATATTTTTAGCCAACTCATTTTAGCAATAATTATGCTACTTCTTTTAGAAATATCGTTATTTTTTGCCAAATTTTTATAATTTTTATGCCAAATAATAATTCTTTAAACATTTTATTTTTAGGTTGCGGCAATATGGGAAGGCCAATTGTGCAAGCTTTGCAAAATAACTTAAATTCTAGCCAAATTACCATTATTAAACCAACTAGCAATAATCTGCCTAACCAAGTTGCTTATTTTGCTAATTATAATGATTTGCCAAATAATTATACTGCCGATATTGTTTTTTTGGCAATTAAACCGCAACAAGCTTTTGAGATATTGCCTTTATTTGCCAAGCAAAAATTTTTACAGCCACAAACCCTTATTATTACCATGCTTGCTGGCAAAAAATTAGAATTTTATGAGCAAATTTTTGGTACAAATACTAAAATAATCCGAATTATGCCAAATTTAAATATCGAGGTAAATTACGGAACCGTTTCTTATTTTGCTAATCGATACATTGAAAACACAGATCTAGAAATATTGCATCAAATTTTTGGTAAGCAACTTTTTGCTTTGTCGCAAGAAGCCGATTTTGATATTGCTACCGCTATTTTTGGCTGTGGCCCAGCCTATTTATTTTTGTTGCAAGAAATTTTTCAACAAATTGCCTCCGAACACCAAATAAATCAACCACAATTAATTGTTGATTTATTTTTAGGATCTGCCCTGATGATGCATAAAAATAGCCAATCTCCTGCTGTTTTGCAACAAATGGTAGCCAGTAAAAAAGGGGTAACAGCAAGTGCTTTAGAGGTTTTGAAAAACCAAAATCAATTGCAAAATCTTTTTAAACAAGCCATAGCCGAAGCCTTCAAAACTTCTACAAAACTTTAGTAATCGTTTTTTGAAAATATTTTTAAATAAATTAAAATGGTGCTTGGTTTTTATTTTCATTGTTTTACAATTTTTCTTTGGGGATTTTTTAATAAATTAAAATTTAATTATGTCTATAAATAAAGTAATATTGGTTGGTAATGTTGGGCAAGATCCCGAAATTCGAACCACACAAGATGGCAGAGAAATAGCTAACTTTTCCCTTGCTACTTCTGAAAGCTGGAAAGATAAAAACAGCGGTGAAAAAAAAGATAAAACCGAGTGGCACAGAATTGTTATTTTTTCTCAAGGCTTGGTTGGTATTGCTAAAAATTATGTAAAAAAAGGTAGCAAGCTTTACATTGAAGGAGCCCTACAAAGCCGCAAATGGACCGACAACCAAGGTAACGAAAAAACTACCACCGAAATTGTTTTGCAAAATTATAGTTCTGTTTTACAAATTCTCGATAGAAACGATCGCCAAAGTTCGAATAGTGATTATCAAGTAAGCCAATCTTCTGGTAACAAAAATAATCAAATAGCTCTCGAAGATAACGACGACGAAATTCCGTTTTAGATAATTAAAACAAGCTCTCTTTATAACACTTCTTCTTTATAATTGTGTTGCATTATAAATATTTTTTAGTGCAACAAATTTATCTTCTTGCACTGTTATTTTAAAAAAATAAAACCATGACTACAATAAACAAAATTATTGCTTATCAAATTTTAGATTCTAGAGGTTGCCCTACTTTAGAGGCAAAAGTAATTTTAAACAACGGCATTTCTGCCACTGCTTCTGTGCCTTCTGGGGCTTCTACTGGCAAGCTAGAGGCTTGTGAGCTACGCGATAATAAATTACAATTTTATTTTGGTAAATCGGTTTTAAAGGCGATTGAAAATGTTAATACCATCATTGCTAATAAATTAGTTGGGTTTGGTGGCTCGCAACAAGAACTCGATAATATTTTAATAAACCTCGACGGCACAGAAAATAAAGCTAATCTTGGTGCCAATGCTATTTTAGCGGTTTCTTTAGCTGTGGCAAAAGCTTATGCAAATAATGCTAATCTGCCTTTGTTTTCTTATCTTGGTGGCGATTCTGCTTATGTTTTGCCAGTGCCATTAATGAATATTATCAATGGTGGCAAACATGCTAATAATAGCATCGATATTCAAGAATTTATGATTGCTCCAGTTGGCGCTAATTCGATGTTTGATGCAATTCGCGCAGGAGCCGAAATATTTGCTTGCTTAAAAAGCAATCTTCATAAAAAAGGTTATAGCACCAGTGTTGGCGATGAAGGTGGCTTTGCTCCTGATTTTTCTTCTGCAATACAAGCTCTCGATTTTATATCAGAGGCTGTACATCAAGCCAAATACAAGCTTGGCTCTGATATTTTACTGGCTCTTGATTGTGCATCTTCGGAGTTTTATGAAAATGAAATTTATAATTTAGCTGGCGAAAATAAAAAATTAACCAGCCTCGAAATTATTGATTATTATCAAACATTAGTTGATTCTTACCCCATTTTTTCTATCGAAGATCCGATGGCCGAAGACGACATCTCTGGCTGGCAACAAATCACCGCTAAAATGGGCAATAAAGTGCAATTAGTGGGTGATGATTTATTTGTAACTAATCCTAAAATATTAGCTCAAGGCATTAAACAAAATCTAGCTAATGCAGTTTTAATTAAACCAAATCAAATTGGCACACTCACCGAAACCTTGCAAACCATTGCTTTGGCAAAACAAAACAACTACAACAATATTATTTCTCATCGCTCGGGCGAAACAGAAGATGCCACAATAGCTCACTTAGCGGTTGCTACCAATGCTGGGCAAATTAAAACTGGCTCGTTGTGCCGATCTGATCGCACCGCTAAATATAATGAGCTACTTCGAATAGAGCATTTTCTTGGCTTACAAGCTGTTTATGCTGGCAACCAAAAAGGGCAATTTCGTTTTTTTTAGAATATTTTAAAAAGATGTTAATTATTTAAACAGAAATTGGGCAAACAAATCTTTTATGAATAATTATCAAATTAAATTTTTAAAATACGAAAAACTTTATAATTTATGTCATGATATAGTTTTAACTTGGCAGAAATCGGTAGAGTATGCAAGAATACAAACTTTTCCTGATGAGTGGCAATTTCAAGGCTCTATCTCTTCGCAATACAAACAGATAGGAAATGCAGTTCCAGTAAATTTGGCTTATCATATCGGTAGATGTTTAATAAAAATATTAGATTGACAAAAGTAATATTAAGAACATAGTGGAACTGTTGTATCTCAAATTTCTTTTAAATTAGTGCAAGCAATACTCGATAACAACAATGAAGATAAAAATAAATACCCAAATAGAACCGTTGTATTTTCAGGGACTGTTGCACCGCTAAATTTATTTTAGTTTTTTGCTAGTTTTTAGAAGAATATAATTTGGGATACAACAGTTTCAATTATTAAAAATCGAGTTGCGAATAATAGGTTGGAGGCGAAATATTAGTAATTCTATCGGTTAAAATATCAGCAAAGAAGCGATGAGATTTTAACAAAACATACCATTCTTTAATATTGCTATGATGATTCCAATTAATATCGCCAAAATAATCGAGTATCGATAGTTGTGCAGAAGCAGAAAAATCAGCAATAGATATTTGATCGCCATTTAAATATTTGTTATTTTCTAAGAGATACTCAAGATAACCAAGGTGAACAGCTAGATTACGATGAGCAATATGCAAAATTTCGGTGCTAGGAGGAGTTTTTTCGGTTTCTAAAAAACGATTGAAGTATCTTTGATAAACAATATATTCAGTTACTTCTTGATAAAATTTTTGCTCAAACCAATTTTGCAATCTTCTAGCTTGTGCTCTTTTATTGATGTTAATCCCTAGAAAATCGTATTCATCGTATTTTTCTTCAATATATTCACTAATAACATTGCTACCAACCACCACATTTTGATTTTCGCTATCTACTAAAATTGGCAAATTACCAGCAGGGTTTAAAGCAATAAACTCGGTTCTTCTTTCAAAAAAATTTTCAATTATTGGCTCAAAACCAATTTCTTTTGCCGAGAGATGGATTCTAATTTTTCGAGAAAAAGGGCAAAGTGGGTGATGATATAGTCGATACATATTATTTTGGGCTTTGTGCTTGCTTAATTAAAGAAAGTAGTTCTTGTTTATTTAATAATTCGCTTGTCAATAAGCCTTTTTGGGCATTTGGACCATAAACAGCATTGAAGGGAATCGCTACTCTGTTATGTTTTTTCATAAAATTAATAATATCTTGATCAGGAGAAGTGATATCGGCTTTTAAGCCAACTACCTGCCCAGATTTTAATAACTCAAGAATTTCTGGGCTTTTCAATACTAAAATTTTATTAGCATGGCAAGTAATACACCATTTAGCGGTAATATCGATAAGCACTGTTTTTTGCTCTTTCACAAGATTGTTTAAGATTGACTCGTCGAAAGTGAACCATAAAGAATTATAAGCATCTTCTTGGGCTTTTTTATGATAATGAAATTTCATTGGCACAACAACAGAAACAGCAAACAAAATTAACAATAAAATTGTTTTAACTTTATGAGTTGCTTTGCTTTTTAAACAATAAAATATTAATAAATTAGCGAAAAAAACAATAAAAGAAGCAACAAAACCAATATTGTCGGCCAAAATAGAAATAAGCCAAATAACCGTTGCACCAAGCATTCCTGCCATAATCTGCTTGGTTTTTTGCATCCAAGCCCCTGGTTTTGGCAATAATTTAATAAACTGCGGAGTAATAATTAATAAAACATAAGGCAAAGAAAAACCAAAGCCAATGCAAATAAAAATAAAAAATATAATAGAAAAATCTTGAGTAAAGGCAAAAGAAATGGCCGTTCCTAAAAACGGTGCCGAACAAGGGGTTGCAAGTAAAACAGCCAATATGCCAGATAAAAAGTTAGGCAGAAAAATATGTTTTTTTACTTCTTGTTTTGAAATTTTTTTATTTAATAAAGATGCTAAAACAGAATTGACTTCTATCTCAAAAAAGCCACATAGTTGAGCTGTAAAAAGTACCAAGATAGCAATCATAAAAATGAGAAAATACGGATTTTGAAATTGAAAACCCCAGCCAAGAGAGGAGGTGGCAGATTTTATAATCACAGTGATGATTGCCAAGAGAGAAAAACAAAATATAATTCCTAAAATAGTAGCAAAAAAACTAAAACGAATTTTATTAATGTGAGCCCCAGAATGCTTTAAAATAGATATTAATTTAATAGAAAGCACTGGCAAAACACAGGGCATAATGTTTAAAATAAAACCACCAATTATCGCCCCAATAATTATTGCTAAGGAAAGATTTTTTTTGACAGGTTTATTTAAATCAATTAAATCGAGAGAACTTTTTGATGAAGAAGGCAATAACTCAATAGTACTAAACTGTTGAATTTGTTGCAAAATATCAACTTGTGGTTCTTTATTTACAGAAAGCTCAAAATTTTGCTGAACGAAAATACAAATATTATTACATATTGAGTATTGCAAGGAAAGCTTGATTTTATTAGCATCGAGCAATTTAGAAACATCAACAATTACTGGTATAATAATATGATTGTTATAATAATCGTATTTAATAATTTCAGATCCAAAATTTTCTTGACCTTGATGAGCTTTGGGCCAAATTATTTGATGATTTTGATAATTATCGGAGCCAGTAAAATTAAGCTGTGGCGGAACCCCTATATCGCTTGCATTTTGTGAATATATTTTCCAACCAGAAGGGATGTTAAAATCAAGACCCAAAACAATTTTTGACTGATTGTTTATGTTTGCAACGCTAGCTATTATTTTAGTTTCAACACCGCTTGCAGAATGTTTTTGCATATCTGAAACATTTGCAAAAACAGGGCTCGATAGCAAAAAAACAACAACTAAAGAAAGTATCTTGGTAAAAATTTTTATCATAGAAAAAATATTTATTTTTTATAAACAAATTCTAAAAGCAAAAAAATAAGAAGTCTATTAAAAAAATAACTTAAAATCAAGAAATAGAACGGGCTGATCTGGCTTTAAGTTGGCTAGCCTCTGGCTTAGAAACTGGACCATGTAATTCGTGTTCTTCAATGTTTTTATCAATAACAAGAGCAACTAGTGCTGTATATAATGTATACTGCTTATCTTCGCCTGATTTAGGTTCAATAAACTCTCTATATCTTGCATGCCTTAATATTTCATCTAATTGTCGCCATGTTTCTCTAGATTTTGTTATTCCCTCTTCTTCAAATTTCTTATTAAATAATGTTTCTATATCTTGTTCAGCAAGAGGTTCATCGCCTGAATTTACTTCGATAACTTGGGCAAGAATTTGTTTTAATTGCTGTTCTTGATTTGGCATATTAATTTGTTTAAAGTTAGTTTATGGAATTGTTATATCTCAAATTATATTTATTCTTCACTTGCCTGAGAAGCAACACTCACACAAGCTACCGCTTGGCAAGCAATACCTTCGGCCCTACCTAAAAAACCTAATTTTTCGGTAGTGGTTGCCTTAATATTAACTTCAGAAGCATCAATACCAAGTAAATTAGCTAAATTTTTTTGCATTAATAATTTGTAATCGGCTATTTTTGGCTTTTCGGCAATAATGGTAATGTCGATATTAACAATACTAGCTTTTTTATAATGAAGCATACTCACTACTTTATTTAGCATAATTTGCGAATCGCAATTTTGCCATTTTTCGGTATTTGGAAAATGTTCGCCAATATCGCCAGCACCAATAGAACCAAGCAAAGCATCCATTAAAGCATGAATAACCACATCGCCATCAGAGTGGGCAATAATTTTACCTGCAAAAGGAATATCTATGCCACCAAGTTTAATGGTGTGATTGTTTGAGCTATAATCAAAAGCATGCACATCAAAACCACAGCCGATTTTGGTTTGTTTATTTGCTCCAAAAATAAAATTTGCTAAATATTTAGCTCTTTCGTAATCTTCTTGGGTAGTGATTTTAAAATTATTTTGCGAACCTGGAATAATAGCCACAGGAATGCCAGCATATTCATTTAAAGAAGAATCGTCGGTAAAATGCAAGTCTTTAAAAGCAGTGTGTGAATTTAAAATATCGTTATAGACAAAGCCTTGTGGAGTTTGGGCTCGCCATAAATTTTCGCGTTCTAAAGTCCATTCTATTTTACCCTCACCAATTTTTTTTAGAGTATCTTCAACAGCAATAGCAGGAATAACCGCAGGATGAGTTTCGAGCTTTTCTAAAATGCCGTTAATGATTCTTTTTGAAACAAAAGGCCGAACTCCATCATGAATTAAAACTTTACTAGGATTGTAATCAACAAGAGCGGTCAAGCCATTGTAAATAGAAGCTTGCCTAGTTTCGCCACCAAAAACCGGATTTAATAAATCAAGACCAACAGTGGCATTTTCGTAGAGCAAAACATCATCTGGATGAATTACACATAAAACATCATCAATTTGAGGATGGTTTAAAAATGCCAAAATAGAATGCCTAAGCATCTGCACACCAAGCAATGGTAAATATTGCTTAGGAATGCCATCTTCTTGTAGTAAACGAGTTCCTCTACCGCAAGCGGTAATTAAGGCAACGATTTTGTTAGTCATGGGTTAATTATTTTGATGATAATCTTGAATTCTTTTAGTCATTTCTTTGCGAAAGTTTTTAATCAAACCTTGCACAGGCCAAGCAGCGGCATCACCCAAAGCACAAATGGTATGGCCCTCGATTTGCTTGCTAATATTATAAAGTTGATCTATCTCTTCTGTTTTAGCATTACCAACTACCATACGATCGAGAATTCGCATCATCCAGCCAGTTCCTTCTCGGCAAGGAGTGCATTGACCACAAGATTCGTGTTTATAAAAATGAGATAATCTAGCAATTGCCTTAACAATATCGGTTGATTTATTCATAACAATAACCCCAGCGGTGCCAAGACCTGTGCCAACTGCTTTTAAAGAATCAAAATCCATCAAAACTGTATCGCACACTTCTTTTTTTATGAGCGGAACCGAAGAGCCACCAGGTATAACCGCTAATAAATTATCCCAGCCACCAATTACTCCACCTGCATGTTTTTCGATGAGATCTTTCAAAGAAATACCCATCTCTTCTTCAACATTGCAAGGTTTATTAACATGCCCAGAAATGCAAAAAATTTTAGTGCCAGTATTTTTTTCTCGACCCAAAGAAGCAAACCAATTTGCCCCTCTTCTTAAAATAGTTGGCACAACCGCAATAGATTCAACATTATTAATAACTGTTGGACAACCATACAAGCCAATTAGAGCGGGAAAAGGCGGTTTTAATCTAGGCTGACCTTTGTTGCCTTCTAGGCTTTCAAGCAATGCAGTTTCTTCGCCACAAATATAAGCTCCAGCTCCTCGATGAATATAAATATCGAGATCATACCCAGAATTGCAAGCATTTTTGCCAATTAACTTGGCATTATAAGCTTCATCGATAGCTTTTTGTAAAACTTCGGCTTCACGAAAATATTCGCCCCTAATATAAATATAGCAGGTTTTGGCATTAATAGCCCTTGAAGCAATTAAGGCTCCTTCAAGCAATTTATGTGGTTCGTATCTTAAAATATCACGATCTTTACAAGTGCCAGGCTCAGATTCATCGGCATTTATAACCAAATAATGAGGTTTACCTGTGTTTTGACTTTCTTTTTTTGGCACAAAAGACCACTTCATGCCAGTAGGAAAGCCAGCACCACCCCTACCTCTTAAACCAGAAGATTTAACTTGCTCGATAATATAATCGGCACCCTGATTAAGAAAAGAAACAGTGTTATGCCAATCGCCTCTTTTTTGAGCAAATGGCAAACTAAAAGATTGTTCACCAGATAAATTGGTAAATATTTTATTTTCGGAACTAAGCATAAAAAAACAAAATTTGGTGCAATAAAAAATAATGTAGAATAATTTTAAAAAAACAACTTGTAATTATTTTAATTAATGAATTATAATTTTGCAAATCAATTTAACTTTTTATTTTCATATATTTTTTGTGCTAAATATATTTCAAATTCACAAAACATCATTTTGTAAAATACTGCTATTTTTTGCATTACTGGTTGCTTTTTCTTGTTCTAAAGGCAAAATAGATCCTTTCGATACCAAATCTGGCTTGTCTATTTCTGATATTGAAAAATCAATCATCAAAGATAAAAAAGATAACAAAACCAAAGAGCTATCTAATCAACAAATACAATCTGCAATTCCAAAGTTAAACAAAACCATCATCACTCCTCCTCCTCCAATTATTGGTGGCGATATCATGATGTCTGTTTATATTAACTCAGCTAATCCTATAGTTGATGCTTTGGTTGATATTGGTAGAGCAGCTAATATTGATGTTGATATCGATTCGGCGGTTAATAATTCTGGTGGAGTTATTATTAATGCCAATAATCGCCCACTCAAAGAAATTATAGATCGTATTTGTGCTCAAGCAAATTTAAGATACTCTTATAAAAATAAAGTTTTATTTTTTTGAGCCAGATAAATCTTTCTTAAAAAACTATTATGCCGATTTTTTACCAGATTCTCCTTTATGGGACGAAGTTAAAACAAACCTCGATAACATCTTAATCGCAGAAGCTCCAAAAAGCAATTTTACTACTTCTTCCGAATCTGAATCTTCTCTTTCTTCCGTTTCTAACTCTGCTTCTCAGTCTAATGATTCGGTTGTTGCTAACAAAAATTCTGGTTTTTTTACTATCTATGCTAACACTCGTCAACATTTAGCTATCGAAAAATATCTCAATGAGGTTAACAAAAATTCTTCAGCACAAGTTTTAATTGAAGCAAAAATCGTAGAAGTTGCTTTAAACGACACATTTTCTGCTGGTATAGATTGGGCCCATAAATCTTGGGGAAATATGGTTGGTGGAGGCAACGGGGCATCAAGTTTTACAACAAAAAACAACTACTCTACTACTGGCGGTCTTTCTTATTTGCCTGGCAAGAGTGTTAAAATATTTGGTTTAGGTCCAGACATTAACTTGGCAGTAAAAGCGCTTTCAACTTTTGGAGTTACCAAAGCAATTTCTAGCCCTAGAATAAGTGCTATCAATAATCAAAAATCTACTCTTACCTTTGCCAATAAATTAGTATATTTTAAAATCGAGCAAACTGCAGGAGTCGCTTCTACTGCCAACAATCCAGGCACTGGTAATGTTGCTAACTCCACAAAACAAGAAGAATCAGTAGGTGTAATACTTAACCTCACTCCTTCAATTAATCTTAAAACCAACGAAGTAACTATCAGTATTGAGCCAAAATTTACTACCAGCAACCAAACAGTACAAGATCCAGTCAATGTAAATAATCGCATTCCAGTTATTGTAACTCGTGAATTAAAAACCATTGCTAAAATACAAAGTGGCAATGTTTTAGTGCTTGGTGGCTTAATGGAAGACTCTTCCAGTAACTCTCAAACTGGCACACCATTTGTAAGCAAAATTCCAGTAATAGGTTGGCTTTTTAAATTTGTTAGTCGCTCTTCTAATATAAAAGAAACCGTCATATTTATCAAAGCAACTATCATTAATTCTGGTAGCCAAGTTAATGGCGTTGATCGCGAACTACAAGAAAAATATGATGTTAATCGTAGAGAATATTTTTAAGTTATGTTGCCAATTTTAAGATACATTTTACGAAATGGTTTAAGAGATAAGCTATATCTAGGCTTATTTATCACAATTACTGTTTGTTTGGCAATTGCCATATTTTTAGGCTCTACAATGCTAGTTGAACAAACTCAAACTAGTGTTGCTTATTTTGCTGGCTCTTGCCGAACTATTCTATCTTGCGGGTTAATTTTATTTGTTTGTATCACTATAAACAGAGCTTTCGAGCATAAAGAAATAGAATTTATCTTATCAAAAGCCATTTCTCGAGAACAATTTATTTTAGGTTATTTGCTGGGTTTTTTTGTTGCAGGAACTATAATTTTACTACCTCTCACTCTTGTGGCAATGGTTGTTTTTGGTATTTATAATATGGGTTTAGTTTGTTGGTTTATTACAGTTTTAGCTGAAAGCTTAATTGTGGTTTGCTTTGCTCTGCTTAGCTCGCTTATTTTAAAAAATGCTTTTTCTGCTATTTTGGCTTCTTTGAGTTTTTATGCTATATCTCGTTTGATGGGTATGTTTGTGTTGGCTATCGAACTACCAGAAAAAATCAGTATCAATTCTTACAATGCTTTAGCGATGTCTTTAAAATTTTTATCGGTGCTTTTTCCGAGGCTCGATTTATTTGCTCAAAGCTCTTGGCTTTCTTATGCTAGCGGTGTTAATTCTACCGAACTGTTGATTATTTTTTTTCAATCTATTATTTATTTGCCTCTGCTTATTTTTATGTCTTTTCACGACTTTAAGAAAAAACAATTTTAATTATGCAATGCAAAACTTTTTTTCATATTTATTCTCATAAAATATTTTTTTGGCTTTTTGTTGTTTTTTTTAGTTTACAAGTATGGTTTTGGAAAAAAACCGAATCTTATCACCAATCACAACAACCCATCCCAGAAGCCCCCAGTAAATATGCAATTTCTGCAATGTCTTTTGGCGATAAAGAGTTTTTATTTCGAGTTTTAGCTAGTCGTATTCAAAATGCTGGCGATGTTTTTGCTGGCTTTATGGCTCTTAAATATTATTCTTATCAAAATCTTTATCAGTGGTTTAAAACTCTCGATACTTTAAACAATAAATCATTACTAATGCCTTCTTTGGCTAGCTATTATTATTCACAAACCCAAAATAAACCAGATACCATTTATATTATAAATTATCTCGATGAATTTGCTAGCCAAGATATCGATAAATATTGGTGGTGGCTATTTCAAGCAACTTTTATTGCCAAACGCGATTTAAAAGACTATAACTTAAGTTTAAAAATTGCCAATAAGTTGGCTCAAAATCAAGCAAAACAAGCCCCCCTCTGGACTAAACAAATGCCCGCTTTTATCAGTGCCGAAATGGGCAATAATTGCTTGGCACTAAAAACTATCAGCAATATTTTACAAGATTATCAACAAAAATCAGCAACAAATAATCAAAATAATAATCCAGAAATTACTAAAGAAATCAACTTTATGAAGTTTTTTATTGAAAAGCAAATTTATTTATTAAAGCAACAAAATTTTAATGCCAAGGAATGCCCATAAAACCATCTTTTTTATCTATTATCAATACTGCCTTGCAAGAAGATAATGCCTACCAAGATATAACCTCTGATTTTACCATAAATCATCAACAGCAAAACGATTTTGTAATAGTTGCTAGGCAAGATGCTGTATTGTGTGGTATCGATG
>Ga0214923_10005975_pt1 | contig 13879 bp, 13 predicted proteins | sample LL1510_MetaG_FD_177993 | JGI IMG/M metagenome (GOLD analysis project Ga0214923, IMG submission 177993) | Freshwater microbial communities from Lake Lanier, Atlanta, Georgia, United States - LL-1510 | ecosystem: Environmental > Aquatic > Freshwater > Lake | place: USA: Georgia | collected... | reverse complement strand
TGTTAACTGCGATAATTTCCTCCATCGCTTCCAAATTCGTTAGCCCCATGGCGGCAGAAATTTCGTTCATCTTCCCATTGATTCCCAGATACTCTACCCGATCGTACCCGGTGAATCCAAAATTGGTCATCATTCTTATTTGGTGCGCCAATTGGTCATTATTAGTTGTGACCACACCACCTTCCAAACAGTTGATAAACTTTGTGGCATGAAAGCTAAAGACCTCACACTCCCCAAAGGCCCCGATCATTTGGCGCTTGTGGGAACAACCAAAGGCATGGGAAGCGTCATACATAACTTTCAGTCCATGCTTTGCCCCTAGCGTCTCGATCGCATCCGTGTCACAGGCACGACCCCAAACATGCACGCCGATAATCCCTGTGGTTCTTTTCGTGATAAGTCGTTCAATCTTCCCGGGTTCGATATTGTGATTTTTCGGATCGATGTCACAGAAGACTGGTGTGATACCCTGCCACTGGAGGGCGTGGGCGGTGGCAATGAAGGTGTAGCTGGGAAGAATTACCTCTCCTTTTAGACCGAGAGCATGACAGGCTATTTCGATCCCAGCAGTGGCGTTGCAAACCGCAATGGCGTTTTTTATACTAAGCCGATTGGCTATGTGCTGCTCGAATTCCCGGAGCAGGGGCCCTTCGTTAGAGAACCAGCGCCGGTCTAAAATATCAGAGACCCTTTCTAAGAATTTTTCTCGATGCCCAAGATTCGGCCGACCCACAAGGAGTCGTTCCTTCCCTTTTTTCCCTAAGATCGGGCGTTTTTTTTTCATGACAACTCTGGGCCAAATCAATTTTTAGATCATATCCTGCTCGTCCGGCCCTTTTTCGCTCCTCCATAACTTGATGCAAACTTTTTTGCCTTCGACAAAGAAATGGGCTGGGAAAGTTTCTGGGTCGCTCGCTCGTATTTGGTCATATAACTCTACCAGCGTCTTTGTGGGATCGATTAGCGAGTCTTTTGGCAGCCTTCGGGGGGGGGCGCTAGCCATTTCCTCATTTTGAGCCACAGGAAGGATTCCTTCATGTTGGATTTTTTCAAGAAGCTCGGGAACAAAATCATCGTGAGCATCCAGAAGCTTACGGGTAAGACTGCGATAGGTATCGAATTTGGAAAGGGAAAAGACGCGTTGTAGGAGAATTGGGCCGGTGTCAACCCCCTGATCGACAATGTGCGCGGTAAGGCCATGCTCCCGATCCCCGTTCACCACAGCCCAATTGTAGGCCCAACCTCGGTATTTTGGGAGCAAAGAAGGATGGATATTAATAATCAGCGGAACCGCTTCCAAAATATCTTGCCGGAATATTCGATGCCAGCCGACACTTAAAAGCAGATCGGCCGGATTTTTTTTCCATGTGGCCAACTCTATTCCTTGTTGACTCACCTCTATTGGAACACCTAGATCTGATGGCATTTGAGTTTTTTCCCACTCTGACATGACGACGATCTGCCGAACCCTCCAACTTTTAAGGCCCAGGACCCTGCGAATGCAGTTCATCCGGTTTGGCGTAGTCCAAAGCTGAATTTTATTTCCGCTGACTGTAACTGGTCTCATATCTCGGCTCTCGATAAAGATACACGGTGTACTCGTAAAGGCCGTAGTCTTGGCGGATGACAAAATGACGAGATAGTTTTTGGCCGAGGAATCCGGCCAAAAGATCGAGAGGCAGGTGAAAAAGGTCATCACGCTTCCAATCCACATGAGGTGACATAATATTAAAGGCAATTCCCTTATTGCATGAGAGGAAAAGCTTTTCAAGCATTCCACAAAACCATTTAAACATCTCCTCAAAACTTAGGCCCATCTTTTCCGTAAAAACTCCATTTGCTATAATATAGTCAAATTTTTCTGGCATTTCTTTGTTCAGCAAGTCGATCGTAAAGAAATTCTCGTGGGGAAACTTAGCCTTACACAGGCTGATAAATTTCAAAGAGAGGTCGGCTCCGGCATAGCGAAAATCTCGCCGCGTCGTGCGCCGCAGATACTCTAACAAGTGTCCGGCCCCGCAACCGAAATCGAGGAGGCTAAAGTTGATTTCCCTGGGAGGAACGAGGTTAATCATGACATCATAACGCACTTCGGCATCCTGAAGGTTGGGCCAGTCCACCCCCCGATGCGAATCGCCGTGCCGATCAAGACAACTCTCATAGTGCTCAAGCAGAGTCTTGTATTTCATGCTATGTTTTCTATGGTCTCGAGGAGCCCCTTGCGGGAGGCTTCACTTAGACGTAATGCACCCGATTGGGCTAAGCAATATAGAAAAGAACCCGGTGTCCTGTCGGGGAACTGCAAGCATGCTCCTTCATGGTCAAAATTTGGCTTGAGGAGCACCAATTCTAGGTTGTTGCGCGCAAAGGCAGATGAATCGTATAAATGCCTTCCGCCCTCCGGGTTTACATATTTTTTCGCTTGGCACTTTTTACATATACTAATGATTCGCTCCGCGCCCTGCACTCTAATCTTGGGCTGAAGTTCGCTCGATCTGAGAATCCTTGTTCGGATCTCAAGCATGGCACATATTCTTTTGATTGTTTTGAAGAGGAAGTCGGCCAGGTTTTCATGGGCATAGTCGAGAAAGTCATCAATTAAAACATGGGTCTCTTTTTCGAAAGGACTTCTTGCTGTTGTTGTTTTTAGCCGTTCGCGCATTTTTTTTCTCCACCCGTCGTCAGGCAGTATTTCGATGTCTGTAATAATTTTATTTTGACTTGCCCCCCTTAATGGAATCGTAAACCATACGGTCTTGCCCCCGGTCCATACCTTATTTCTGTTGATCCACCCACGATTGATATAATTTACGTCATCTAGTATTACAAAGGTATCTGCTGCCGCAATAAGTTGCCAGTAGCCTATGTAAGGCAGAAAATACGGCTGCATAATGGCTATTTTCATTTTTTGGCTTTGATAATTCGTAGATTATTTTGAGAATTGATTTCTAGGATATGCACTTTTTTACACTTTTTGTAAAATTCTACTTTTGCTTTGGATTGCTTTTTAACTTGAATGCTTCCTAAAGGTTGAAAAGATATAACCGTGGACGCTTCTTTAAGCATTTTGATTCTTTGTTTTAATCACGAAAAGTTTATCGCTCAATGCCTTGACTCCATTTTAAGCCAAAAAACAAACTATGTTTTTGAACTTCATGTGTTTGATGACTGCTCATCAGACAACACTCGAGAAATATTAAAAGAATACCAAGCCAATTTTCCAGAACTTGTTAAATTGAGTTTGCGAAGGACCCGAGTTGGGGCTAAAAAGAATTTTATCCGTGGCTTTAATTCATTGACATCGAAGTACATATGCTATATTGATGGTGACGATTATTGGGTCAGTAAAAATAAAATTGAAGCACAATTAAGGTTTTTGGAAGAACACGAGGAGTGTGTGGCTACTGCCAGCAACACGGCTTTAGTTGATACCACAGGAAAGCAAACTGGTTTGCTTATTGAGAGACCCTACAAAGAGCGTCATGGTATAATAGATTTAATTGATGGCTCAACCTACTTTCACTCTTCATCCATTTTGTATCGAAACATATTTAAACATGGCCTCCCCAAATCCCAGAGTCACCCCTTAGCAGGGGACTGGTTTTTGTCGATGTTATTCGCTGAACACGGCCAAATTCATTATATCAACGAAGTAATGTCAGCTTATCGAATAAATCCTAAAGGTATATGGAATAGCCTTTCAGAATTAGAAAGACAAATTCATAACATTGACGGCATGGCGGCATACGATCGACTATTTAAGCATAAGTACCAACAGCACTTTACCAGAATATGGTGGGCTTGTGATGATATTCTACGAAATAAAAAAAGAATTAAAACTATAAGTTACTTAAAACTCTTTTTTCTTAAAAATAGTATTCATATACCCAAGAATCCATCATATTCCAAAAGATTGATCTCTGCTTTTTTATACTCTTTATTTTTTAATTTTGAATTTATTTCTACTATCTTTAATAAATTATCGAATTACTTTGGAGCTAGATCTTTGAATAAGAACAAGTTTATTTTTGTTTGCCTTTAATGTCATATTGTCGATATGCCAAGGATGATATTTATTTGTGATATAGGATTCGCCATCAAGATCATAAACAAGATAATTCCATTTTACATTACTCATGTGTTCCCATTTACCATCAATTAGCACCATATCGTGCCAAGGTGAAAAATGAAATTCCCCTGGTTGAATTTTTTGTATAATTCTTTGCAGTTCCGGCATTCCAGAAAACTCGGCCAAAAAGCTCCTTTGGAATTCGGGAACGGTTGTACGGTACATCCATAGTCTAACCTCACCAGCTTTGAGGGGATATTTTCCCATGATGGATGCCCAGTCTTTTTCAATATTATGCTGGTTATAAAAATCCTTTTTTCTGGCATCAAGATTGATTTTAAATGCATCCCATGTTCCAAAAGCCACACAAAAAGAGATAATCCATATTTGCCACTTTTTCCCATTTTTTGCTAACAGATAAAGAAGTATTGGGTACACAGCTACAATTGCCACGATATAATAAGAGATATAATGCTTGCAAATGCCGATAAACATGAGGGCGGGGGCAACCATGGCAAACATTGCCGCGAAAACGTCCTCACTTAGTTGTCCTGTTTTTATCCTCTTTATTAAATACTCAACTATTAAGAACCCGCAGATTAAAACATATATTAACCAAAGATATTTCTCCGAGCATAAAAGAGTGGTCGCCGCTTTTAAGAAGGTTGGCAGGTTGATGAACGTCTTTGGTCCGCTTCCATAGGTCCCAGAACTTTGCACAAGTTCCCAATTAGCGATAGCCATTTTCTCAAGCCCCTTGATTCCAAAAAATAGGCAGGCGACACCCACAATCGTGATACCAGCTGCTGTTACATAAAGGGAAAGCCAGCCCAAAGTTTGATTGATTGCAAATTTATAGTAACGATCCTGTAAGACCATTATGGGGACCAGGGCAACACCCCACAGCACCAGATTTGCCTTGTTTAAATAAATTAAGCCTGTCGCGATGCCTGCAACTGCACATGCCCAATATCGAGCCGGTCCCGGTACGCGCCAGAACCTGAAAAAATAAATATTGATAGAAAAAAATGCTGCGGCAAGAGGAAATGCGAAACTTTCATTAAACAAATCCCAAGTCCCATGGCGATAGGCTATGGATACAACAAAAAAAGACAAAAATATTGGGGGAAAATATATCTTTTCATTTTTTTGAAGTAATCCCCATAAGAATAAGGCAGTTATGAGTGTGAGAGCTAAGGGTACAAGCTGTAAAAGATTCCAGAATGGCTCCGGATCTCTCATTGTATCCTCAGCTAAGCGGGAAGGGTCCGCATTTTTTTGCATACTAGATAAACGATAAGTCATCCAACTGAAAAATTGATAATAAACACCAGGATGATAAATTTGAGGTGTTTCAATTTTTCGAGCATGCTTACCCTCGAGCCAATCATCAAGATTCATGGCGTGGCTCAGCGCCATGATTGCCGAGTCATTGGCAATGGACCAAAATTTCATCGGGTATTTTTGAGTGGAAATTATCCAGGAGCAGATCGCCGGCATTACACCTAAAAACAAATATAAAGCTTCTTTGTTCATCCTTTTAAATATCAATAAGAAGAAACTTATTATGTCTTTTTTACGCATAGCTAACGACCTTCTTGATAGTTGTATCATCGATTGTAAAATTATCATGAATTGAATTTTGATTTTCATCTTTCACAACATGTTTATATGTTTTAATACCAAGACCGTCTAAAATGTTATACCAGTAGTAATAAGGCATATATCTGTGACGCCCATATATCACATGAACACTGCATTTTGACGAACAAAACATTGCGTTTGCTAAAGCTGCCCCAGTTGGTGCGACAATAATTTCTGCATCACGAAATGTTTGAATCTGATGTTTAAAGGTATGCTTTTCAGGATTGTAAATCACAAACCCTTTTTTTATCAGTTCATCTAAAAGAGTGCTTTCGTTTAGTATTTTTCGGTATCGGGATTGTCGAAAAATATATAACTTTTTTTTGATAGTACTTTTTTTAAGATTGACATCTCTTAGTATTTTGTCTCTCAAGCTTTTCAAAGCGGTAGAATTAAAATACCCGTGCTGGTCGGGGCCAGGCTGAGAACGCATTTCCCATGGAATATATCCCGCTTGCGAAATATATACAGCCCGTTGCAAAAACAAATTGCTTTGATTTGGAACCATTATAATTTTACGGCTTCTTCCTGCAACCGATTCGAGGCTATCAAGCATCGCTTGAGGAAGTTGCTCATCGATTACTAAGGGCACCTTATGATAATCTTTTATTTGGCAAAGCAGATTGATCCTTGGAAGAACTTCAGTTAACCAATGCGAATAGTTTGCTGAACAAGCATCCAAAAAAGATGCCCCGCAGGATATTTTTTTAACTGCAGGTCCAGCAAGCCAACGGGCCTTGTAGGAGAATCGATTTAAGAAAATTTTTTGATGAAGCTCCTCACTTAGTTTATGCCTTTTTATGTTTATCATGTCATGATGAACAACATTGCCTTCACAATAGAACAACCCATTGAATGAATTTATTAATGCCTTGTTAGTTTCGGCCACATAGACAGTTGATAATTCTGGTCGGTTTAAATGGTTTTCACTTGCATTTTTTGCTTTTAGATCAGTATTTGTTGGCCGGCTTAAATGTCTTTGTTCTAAACCATCTAAGTCCTGCAATAGTTGTGTCTTTTTGAGGAATTCCCGTGCTGATAACAGTGGGGCTTGGCAAGCTAAGGCTCGGTAAGCCATATCTTTTTTGGATTTATCCCATTTAGGAGATATCACTAAGGATCGATAAATGGATGTTTTGTTTGGACTCTTGAGAAACACGCGTATTTTAAATAACAAGTCGTTATAAAATATATACTTTAGCTTGTTTTTTCTTCTTGTAAGAAAATTTTGAAATTTTGACGCCAAGTAATTATTAGATTTGTATAAGGTGCGAAATTCATTTGAGGAGACTATGCCCTCAAGTACTTTCTTATGACCGTAGTTTATGGCGGTATTTATCCACCCTTGTAAACCAATTTTATCTGGTTCTCTTTTTAATAAAATATCGTAAGCTGAAATAACAAATTCTTTAGCCTGACTTTCTGATAACTTATTACTTTTTATGTTTGCTTCTAGGGAATATATTATGCCATTTATTAGGCTAGATATTCCGTTTGTTCTATAAACGTTTATCCAGCTTTTTATTTCGATTTGGGTTGGTTTTCGAAATAGAATAGACGTGTAAAGACTGCTAATTAATTTCTTTGCATTTATGCGATTATCATTATTATTCATGTCCTGATTTTAATTTTCGCAATTGTGAAGCAAGTTTTGAATAATTTGTTTGAATTGAGTACGGGCTTTCCATTTTAATTTAATCCTAGCCTTTGTAGCATTGCCTTGGCTGATTTTGATATCAGCTGGACGATAAAGATTTTTATCTACAATAACGTGTTTTTTCCAGTTTAATCCAAGGCTGCTAAATGTTTCTTCGACGAATTCTTTAAGTGAATGGCTTTTACCGGTTGCAATTACATAATCATCTGGCTTGCTCGCTTGTAGCATCAGCCACATTGCTTCAACATATTCAGGCGCCCATCCCCAATCTCTTATTATATCCAAACGGCCTAATTTTAATACTTCTTTAGATCCATTGGCTATTTGTACAGCTGCGCTAATTATCTTTTTTGTTACAAACCTTTCACTTCGAAGTGGAGATTCATGATTAAAAAGAATTCCCGTACAAGCATATAACCCATAGGCATCGCGGTAATTTGTAACGGCATAATTTGCCGCCGCCTTTGCGGCTGCATAGGGACTTCTAGGATAATAAGAGGTGTGCTCCACAGCTGGTTTAATTGTATTGCCAAATACCTCGCTAGATCCGGCATTGTAGAACTTCCCAGGATGGCGGAGAAGCCTAAGACATTCAAGAAGGTTCATTGTTCCTATTAAAATACTATCAAAGGTCTCTACGGGGTATGCAAACGATAATCCAACGGAAGTCTGGCCAGCCAGATTATAAATTTCATCCGCTCGTACTTTCTGAAGGATCGTCAAAACGCTTCGAAAATCACCCGTGACAAGCGAATGAAGGTGTATTTGGCTTTTTACACCTAGTTTGATTAGATTGCTAAATAAACACGTTTCGTGATCTCTGGATGTTCCATGCACTTCATAACCTTTTTGAAGCAAAAGTCTTGCTAGATAGCCACCATCTTGACCCGAAATGCCAATAATTAAAGCTTTTGGAGTTTTTTTGTGCACGTTCTAGAAGTTCTTAAAATTCACGAATCATCACTGGTAGCTTTTCGGTAAACTTAATGCTTATTTGTTCCGTATTTTGTTATTATTTGCAAATATACTTTTTAAAGTCGGCATAGCTTCTAATATAGTCACGAGGGTCGTACTTTTCAGAAGCTAAAACTAGGCATACAGCCCCTGAACTAAAATCTTTGATTTCACGCCAAATCATTGAACATAAATACAATCCGAAATCGGCCTGATTGAGGAAAAATTCTTTTTTATGACTACCATCATCTATTTCCACAGTAAAAGAACCAGCTACAGGTATGATGACCTGTTGGAGCTGTTTGTGTGCGTGGGCGCCACGAACGGCCCCGCCAGGCACATCGTAAAGATAGTATATCCTCTGCAACCTAAAGGGAAGCTCTGTGTCGTTTTGAGCAAAAGCAATGTTACCTCTCTTATCACGAATCTTTGGCAGTTGGATGACCTTGCACTGATGCAAACGTATTGTTTTTTTCATTTTTTTTTCATCTTTTTAATTTCAAAAGCAGGGTATTTTGAATGAAAATGGCGTCGCCACGGATATGCTCTGATAGTTTTTTCTTTATCCAAATAAATTTCATCAATATTTTTAAATCGTTTAGCCGGCACTCCAGCAACAACTGAATGTGCTGCGACATTTCTTGTTACGCATGAATGCGCCGCAACGAGAGAATCTGTGCCAATATGGACACCCGGCAGAATGAGAGCACCCGCACCTACACATGCATAGTCCCCAACTGATGAGCCTTTTCGGATATTGCTGGGAGGAAAAGGGTCATTAGTAAAACAAACTCCAGGCATAATCCATACGAAGTTACCAAGCTTTGTCCCTTGGGGAATAAAGACATTACTTTGCATTTTAACAAATCTACCAAAAGTACAATGGCCTTGTATTTCGGAGTTGCATCCGACCTGAAGTCCGGGACCGGATTGAGTATTTTCGCGGACTATAACAGCGTGGCCAGTGCTTAATGATTTTCCAAAGATAGAGTTTTTGTAAAAAACGGAATGTGAACGGATAATTGAATCTTTTCCTATTTTTAAAACATGCCGACCCATGCCTGAGCAAGAAACGCCTAATTCGCAGAAAGGTCCGATGATTGAATTGTCTCCAATTGAAACTCCCGAATGGATTATTGTGTAAGCTCCGATTGCAACATTCTTGCCTATTATTGTGTTTTTAGCAATTCGTGCTGTTGAATCGATCATAATTTTAGTAAACTAACACATTTATGTAATTTGTGTAATGAAAATATGGAACGCAGGATCGCTCTTTATTGGCTTAAAATAAAGATCGCGCATACATATTAAAGTCAACAATTCATTGACACGGCCTTTACTACTCTTTCAATTTCTTCTTCTTTTATCTCAGGAAAGATAGGCAAAGACAGTATTTGACCAGCAAGTCGTTCAGATACCGGAAAATCCCCCTTGTTATAACCTAGCTTTTTACAGGCCTCCTGTAAGTGAACAGGGATCGGATAATGAATCCCCCAGGAAATCCTCGCCAAATCTAGTTGTTTTTGCAAACCCTCTCTGTCTGGAGACTGGACAACATAAAGGTGCCATACTGGGTTTGCATAGTCTGCCGTCATTGGAATATCAACACGGCATTTTTTTAAATAATGATTATAGTATGCAGCAGTCTTTCGTCGGCTTTCATTCCATTGACGTAAATGCCTTAATTTTATGCGAAGAATGGCTGCCTGTACGCTGTCTAATCGAGAATTAAAACCTCTGATTGAGTGTACATATTTTCTTTTTTGACCGTAGTTTCGAAGCATATATAACTTTTCCGCTAACTTGACTTTATTTGTTAATATTGCACCGCCATCACCATATGCTCCAAGATTCTTACTTGGGTAAAAGCTAAAACATCCCAGATCACCTATCGTGCCGCACATTTTTCCTTTGTAAGTTGCGCCGTGGGCTTGCGCTGCGTCTTCGACAATAAAAAGATGATGTCTTTCTGCGATTTTCAGCAAAGGATCCATGTCAACCGCGTGCCCGTAAAGGTGGACAGGCAACAAAGCCTTTGTTTTTCTTGTCACAGCTCTTTCTACTTGTTCCACATCAATGGTGTAATATTTAGGATGACAGTCCACCAAAACGGGCTTTGCCCCTGCATTTTGAATCGCAAAAACACTCGCAATATATGTATGGGTAGGCACGATAACCTCGTCACCCGGGCCAATATCCAGTGCTAAAAGAGCCAGTTGGATGGCATCAGTGCCGTCTGATACCCCTATGCAGTGCTGAGATTGATTAAATTCCGCGAATTCAGCTTCAAATTTCATCACCTCTTCTCCAAGCACGAACTCACCCTTGCTCATAACGGATGAAAGCGCATCTTTTATTTCGAGCTGTAAATCATTATACTGTCGAACCAATTCTACAAATGGAACTGAAGGTGGAGTTATATTCATTATGAAAAAGAATTCGTCATATTAAATTTCGTATTCGCACTAATTAAAATCTAACGTTTTTGCCGTCCAACTCTTTTTGGAGTTGCTGGATATCCACATCCACCATGATCTCCGCCAGCTGCTTGAACTTCACCTTCGGTTCCCACCCCAGTTTTTTCTTCGCCTTGCTGGCATCGCCGATCAGCAGATCCACCTCGGCCGGTCGCAGATACCTCTCGTCAAAGGCCACATGTTTTTTCGGATCCAGCCCCGCCCGGGCAAAGGCCACCTCCAGAAACTCCTGTACCGTGTGGGTCTCCCCCGTCGCCACCACATAGTCATCCGGCTTGTCCTGCTGCAACATCCTCCACATCGCCTCCACATACTCCGGGGCGTACCCCCAGTCCCGTTTCGCCTCCAAGTTCCCCAGAAACAACTTGTCCTGTAGACCCGCCTTAATCCGGGCCACCGCCCTTGTGATCTTGCGGGTGACGAACGTCTCCCCACGCCGGGGGCTCTCATGGTTAAAGAGGATCCCGCTGGAAGCGTGCAGACCATAACTCTCCCGGTAGTTCACCGTGATCCAGTGGCTGTACAGTTTGGCCGCCGCATAGGGACTGCGGGGGTAGAAAGGCGTCTTTTCATTCTGCGGAACCGCCTGCACCAACCCATACATCTCCGAGCTGGAGGCCTGGTAGAACCGTGCCTTGGGTGCCACCTGCCGCATGGCATCCAGAAGACGCACCGTGCCGATGGCCGTGACATCCCCGGTAAATTCAGGAATGTCAAAGCTGACCCGGACATGGCTTTGGGCGGCCAGGTTGTAAATCTCGTCCGGACGGGTCTCCCCCAGGATTTTGATCAGGGAGCTCGGATCGCTCAGATCCCCGTAATGCAGGAAGAGCTTGGTCCCTTTTTCATGCCGGTCGCGGTAGATGGGATCGATCCGCTCGGTGTTGAAGCTGGAGGAGCGCCGGATGATGCCGTGCACCTCGTACCCCTTGGAAAGCAACAGCTCCGCGAGATAAGAGCCGTCTTGCCCGGTGATGCCGGTGATCAGGGCCGTCTTTGGCATAAGTCAGCTTTTTTCTGCCAACAACCGGGCGCGGATATCCAGTTTTTTGGCCATACGAACATCCAGCTCGCTGACCCCCTCGACGTCATGCGTGGTCAGCTCGATTTTCACTGTGCTGAAGCTATGCCAAAGGTCCGGGTGATGGTTCATTTTCTCCGCCTCGAGATTGACTCCTGCAACAAACATGGCCGCAGCGATGAAGTCAGGAAACTTGTAAACCCTTTGAATTTTTGCCCCGGCTTGGACCCATCCGTCCAAGGTGGACAAGACAACCTCGACTTGGTGTCCGGTTAACTTGACGGCCATTCCCAAAAAGTAGCGGAAACGGTTCTGCGACCAAGTCCTGATTCCATGGCTAGGATGTTGTTCCACAATCCCTTCCAACAGAAACTTGTGCCCCGTGCAAAGGGGTTCAATCTTCGGGGATGCCCGAGCTGGCCGAGGTGGAATTTTTTCGGAGACAGTGGAATCCGGGACTGCGCAAGAAAATCCGCTTAATCCACATCCATCGGGGCAAACGGGTTTTCCGCGGAGTATCTCCCTCGACCCTGATTCGCCAGATCCAAGGAAAAACCATGATCTCCTCCGAGGCCCACGGCAAACAGATGCTTTTTCGCTTCGGACGGGATGGTTGGTTGGGTATCCACCTTGGGATGACCGGCAAACTTTTGGCCCGGTCCCGCTCCTTTTCCCCAGGTTCCCATGATCATCTGGTTTTGAGGACTGGCCAATGCTCCTTGGTGTATCAGGATCCACGGCTTTTTGGCCGAATCCGTTTTCAAACCTCCCGCGAACCCCCTGAATGGTGGAACCGAATTCCTCCCGCCATCCTTTCCCCGGGATTTAACCTCCCACAGATGGCATCCTTTTGCCAACGACGTGGGAGAACCCCGCTCAAGGCCCTTCTCCTTCGGCAAGACAGTTTTCCGGGCATAGGAAACTGGATGGCGGATGAGATTTTATGGCAAGCCCGCCTTCATCCAAAACGGAAAGCCGGCAAACTGGGTTGTGGCGAAATTCAACGCCTCCATTTTTGTATTAAAAAAATTTCCCGCGTGGCGATGCAAACGATCGGCCGGGACGGATCTGACCCTCCGGCAAGCTGGCTTTTCCTTTACCGATGGAGATCCGGTGGACGGTGCCCAAGATGCAAGAAGACTTTGGCCCGGGGTTCGGTGGGAGGAAGAACCTCCTGTTGGTGTCCACAATGCCAGCCTGCTCTTCCTCGCCGTAAACATTCGGCCTAAATAAAACTATGTTTCGTTCTGGTCCGCCCAGGCGTATCCAACCCTCCATCCCACCGGCGAATCGTGAGGGTGAAAAGGTGCCTTCCCCCCTCCCGAAAAAACCTTGGGAAAAACCCGTTTTCTTGCTGGGCTTGGGAACCGCCAGCCTGCTGATAGCAGGATCGATCCTACTCTATCTTTATACGGGATCTTCTTTCTCCAAAAATGACGACGAGGTCAGAACGCCCCAGGTTTTGCAGGCCGATTACGCCCTCTGGAGTGCCTCCCTCCGCAATCTTTCCAAAAATGCCGCCAATCAAAACGCCCCCGCCTTTCCCCTTCTTCCCCCACCTGCAGAGAGGAAAGATTCCACCTTGGGTCTGTGGAACCGCTGGAAAAATCTTCCGCCCGAGGGATTGGCACGGGCGGTTTTGCTCCGGCGCCTGCCCCAGCAGGTTGAATTGACCGCCATCGCTCCCCGATGCTTGACCGTGACGGAGGACGGTGTCACGGTCGACTACACCGTCTCCCTCAGGGCCAAGGAAGACATTCTCTTGGTTCCGGTTGTCCCAATCAGCCTGGAAAAGGGTCTTCACCCCAACCAAACACGCCTCTACCCAAAAGGCATCTACGCCTACGACCTTCCGCCGGGCAAGGTTTTCGATCTGGCCGGCCAAAAAACCGTTTTTCCCGCCGGCTCCACCATGGAGGGAGGATGGACTTTGCGTCATGCGGAAAAGAGCTTGGGAACTTGGAAGGCGACCCGCGCTGACCTCCTGACGCTGACCCGGATACCCGCCTTGGAGTCCATTTTTGTCCGGGAGGCCTCCCAACCCCCACCCGCCCTGC
>Ga0214923_10005974_pt1 | contig 13880 bp, 11 predicted proteins | sample LL1510_MetaG_FD_177993 | JGI IMG/M metagenome (GOLD analysis project Ga0214923, IMG submission 177993) | Freshwater microbial communities from Lake Lanier, Atlanta, Georgia, United States - LL-1510 | ecosystem: Environmental > Aquatic > Freshwater > Lake | place: USA: Georgia | collected... | reverse complement strand
ACAAAACCGGGAACAAGTAAGGGATTAATTCTTAGTGCCGGAATGAGTGCGGGTTATTTACTCGCCAGCAGAAATAAACAAATCAGTGGTGAGAGAGGCAAACAAAAATATCGGGGCGATTTAGCATTGGAACCTTGGAGACTGGCGGCTATTGGAGAAATTGGTTTAGGTCCGGTTAGATTGTATGGGTCGTATAGTTTAAATACTTTACAAAAATCATACACCCGTATGGAGCAATATCCTTACACAATTGGTATTCGATTTAGTACATGGTAATACAGTTTTTCTCTTGTAGTGTTGTGCGCCCCCTTTTTAGGGGGTGCTTTTTTAAAAAGCTATTCAATAAAATAATTGTTAATCATTATTCAATTGACTGAACACTATGGATCCAAAGGATCAAATGGATCCATATGTAATGATTCCATTACAGGATAGTAAGAAACGCAATGCCTGTCAATTCGTGTAAGATTTTGATAAGGCAGATATCCTAATTCTTCCAAATTTCTATTATCAAAGGTTCTACCTGAAGTTGATGTTACCATTTTACTTTGACCCTGAGTGGTAATAAATACTGAAAGCTGACTAATAGGGATTCCATAGCGAATCATGAGTCTGTTAGCATTTCTAAAATTAGTAGTAGTGTGCCGAGCATGCGGATCTATTAAAATAGCCGACTCCTGAATATGATATTTAGATACTAAATATTTTTTCATTTCTACTGCCTCACAATATGGACCTTGAAACGGATAACAATACCCGCCACTAACGATTATTACAGGAGCCCATCCTTTTAAAAACCGATCCGCTGCTATATCACAATGCATTTTATTAATAGGACTAATTGGAGTTGTAAACAATTCAGGCCCATTTCCCGGGATTACAATGCTGGCAAATCGATATTTTGAAAAGGGGATGGTTTGTAATCTTTTTATAGCTGCCTTATTAACTGTTTGTTCCATTGGTTCAAATCTTGCAGGCTCATCTCGATCATTCATATCCATTAGTTGAAGCGCTATCAACAATGAAGGGTGAAAAATCAAATCCATTGAACTGGATTTTTCAGATAAATATCCAAACATTTCTTTTAGTGCCATTCGATAGTATCGTGAAGTAACAACATAACTAGCTGAATCTATTCTAGGGTATCTGAGTTTTTTACCTAAGCCAAATTGCTGAATAATATAATTAATACCAACTATATATTGAGAAATTGCTTTAGAAAGCAGCATTTCATTATCATATCCAATAAACCTTTGATAATAACCAGATTGACGAAGATGTAAGTCGATAGCTTTATCAAATAAGAATGTATTTGCTTCATATAAAACATTCATCTCTTGCAATAAGAACAATGAGTCATTCCGATTGATTAGAAAATCTGTCAATAAACTTTCGGGCCACGAGCAGGTATCATTAGCATGTTCCTCAAGTATTGTTTTTTTGTTAATGAGTAGTTGATGTAATGACTTATTTTCAAGTATCAATTTTCGGAGAGCCGGAGTTTTTTCAATAACGGTTATGAGGTAAAAATTTTTATCAACAATTAAGTTACCGGAATGTAAAAAACTATATTCCTTATTATATCCTTTTCCAACCGACTGACTACTTACTTTGGTAGTAGTAAGGAATAAGAAAATAAAAAGGAATATAGCGATTAGGTTTTTCATATAAAACAATTTTAATAGCCCGGGTTTTGGTACATTGCCTGAGGGTCTAACTTAAATTCGTTATAAGGAATCGGGAAAAAATAATCTTTTGTGGTAAAGTTGCTCAAAGGTGAATTATCGAAATCGGCCTGGTTTTTAGACTTAAAATAAGTAACCAAATCTGTGGCGTTGAAAAAACGCGTAAGATCATGCCAGCGATGATGTTCAAATGCAAGCTCTACTCTTCTTTCGTGAAGAATAGCCAATTTTAGTGTTGGATATTTGCTGGCATAATTAGGATCCAACATCATAGTTGCATAAGCGGGCATTTGAGCTCTAGTTCTTACCATATTTAAGTAGCTGATGGCTGTAGCATTATCGTTTAAATACAAATATACTTCTGCAAGATTTAAAATAACATCAGCATACCGAATCAGGATCCAGTCATTTCCTCCATAACCCAATGTTCCGGCTGCTGCGCTGTTATCTCTGAATTTGGTAATAAAATTTCCATTTACGGCAGGTGCAAATTTGAAAGTATAAGCTGTTCTAACATCTCCAACTTCAAATTCTTTCAACAGATCTTTTGTAAACAATCCGCCGGCACCCTGTGATACAAATTGTGAATTAATGGTTTCACCTTTTGCCTGATTACTTCTGGCCAAAGAAGATGAATAGGATGGATCACCTTGTTTGTAAACAATCTGCCAAATAATTTCCGCATTGGTTGTTTTTTTATTTACATCAAAAACATCAGCAAACGGAATATCGGATAAATTGGTAAAGGTTTTTTGATTGAAACAAGCCAGTAAATAATTTTTGGCATTATTTAAATTTTCTGCCTGCTTGGATGGGTCTAAAGTGGTAGCCATTGTTAAATAAACCTGACCAAGAGTAGCATTAGCTGCTTGTAGTGATACTCTTCCTTTATTTGCAGCAGGTTGCACTACTGGAAGTGGAGAATTGAGTACATCTTTTAAGTCTGTGATAATTTGTGCATATACTTTATCACTTTTTGCACGAAAAGTTAATGCAGTAGCTTGCTCTGCCGAGGTTAATCGATCCGTAACCAAAGGAACATCTCCAAATTCACGTACAAGGTTATAATACATATAGGCACGAATAAATTTCAATTCGGCTATATATTGATTGCGGGTGGATTCACTTGCAAAAGGCACTTTGCCAATTAAAGAAAGTATCAGATTCGCTCTAGAAATAGGAACATAGAGGGCTGTCCAATGGCTCTGCAAATAGCTATTACTGGGCACTAATGAAAAAGCTGTAAACTGAAAAGGTTCGCCATTATTCGATTGATTATCGGTAGTATTCACATCGTCTGCCCTATCATCTGTCCATAGTGCAGCACCTTCCCCCACGCAATTGGAACTTCTCAAAGCCTGATATACGCCGCTCACACCCGTTGCGATATCATTTTCTGTTTGAAAACCATTATCAACGGATACTCCATTTGGATTAGATTGTTCCAGAAAAGATTTGGTACAAGCACTTTGCAGTGTAACCAAAACCAAAGCTGTAAAAATATACTTACGTTTCATATAAAATGACATTTATTATTTTTTAAAATTGAATTTTCAATCCGGTATTGAACGAACGTACTAAAGGATATTTACCATAATCAACACCAGGAGTGAGATTGGCACCATTGTTAAAATCAACTTCCGGATTATACCCCAAATACTTTGTACTTGTGAAAGCATTATCAATGGATGTATACCAACGCAGATTGCTAATTCCTAATTTCCGTGTATTTACAATCGAACTGATATTAACCCCAATGGTAATATTAGTACAACGGAAAAATGAACCATCTTGTAAATAATAATCACTCAAACGTGTACTATTACTCTGTGAACCTCCTCTGGATGCTCTATACTCGCTTCCATTTCCGGGGTTTGCATCATTTCTATAACGCTGATTCACGATTGCATATTGATTTCCAGATCCTTCCATATTTCTTATATAGTAATCCTGACCATCAATTACTTGATTACCCTGTGAACCATTAAATGAAGCGGCAAAATCGTATATTTTATAACTGATATTTACGCCAAATCCATAAGTAAACTTCGGATAAGGAGTTCCTATAATATCCTTATCAGCATCGGTAATTACTCCATCTCCGTTTTTATCAACAAAATATAAATCACCTGGATTCAGCGGTGTAGTTGAATAGGTTGAGATAGGGAAGGCCTTCAATTGATACCCAGCAGGAAACTTATTTCCATTTGCTTTATATACGGCTAAATCACTATTCACATTCCCCATATCGGAACTTTTCACCATGCCGGCTACTTTTAATCCATAAAAAGAACCAACTGGGTCACCTTCTCTTGTAATGTGGGTAATATAACTTCTTTCTGCCCCGTTAATTTGAATTTCACTTGCCCCACCCAAACTAATCACTTTATTACGATTTGCTGTAATATTTCCACTAAAATTAACTGCCCAGTCTTTGGTTTGAATTGCCTTAACATCTAACTGTAAATCAAATCCTTTATTTGAAATATTTGAATTTGCCAGATTGGTTAGAATAGTTGTTGCACCAGACAAGGATGAAATACTCTTATTATATAAAAGATTATTTGATTTACTATTGTAATAGTTAAACAAAATCGATAATCGATTATTAAAGAGGGTGGCATCTACTCCAAAATTGTATTGCTCGGTAGATTCCCATCCCAATTTAGCATCTGTTATACCACCTGCCCAAACTGCATTTAAAATAGTACCTCCAAACACCTGACCACCCGAACCGGTTAATCCCTGCTCGTAGCGATAATTACCAATATTATTATTTCCGGTTAAACCCCAACTCGCTCTCAATTTTAGAGTTGAATTTTTGCCTAACCAATTATGGTAGAATGATTCATTGGAAATAGACCATGCCCCTGATACAGATCCGAATTTACCCCAACGATTTTGAGGTCCAAATCTTGATGAAGCATCCATACGGAAAGAACCAGTTAAAAAATATCTCTTATCATAGCTGTATACAACCCGTGTTAAATAAGAAACCAGTGTTGTAGTAGACTTTCCCGTATTTCCTAATCTAGAAAAATCACCGGGAACAGAACCACCGGCTGTAATTTCAGGAATTAAATCATTAGTGTAGTTTTTAGAGGCAACTGCTATAATATCCGTATTAGTTTGTTGTGCTGTATAACCAGCTAAAAAATCAAAGCGATTTTTTCTAAAGTTTTTTCTGTAATTGAGCGTAAACTCGGCCAATAAATCTTGTGAGCTCAATGTTTGTGCAGAACTGTTTGCAGCCAACACAGACTGGGCAGATCCCGGAGGGTTAATACCATTACTCAAGTTAGTTGGATAATAGTATTCATATTTTTCATTATAGGTAGATCCACCTAAGTTAACTTTTGCAAATACATCTTTAACAACTTCATAGGTGGTAGCTAAACTATAAGTGCCTCTTAATCCATTTCTTGTAATATTTACCTGTTGTGCAAGTGCAAGTGGATTTTCTATCCCTTGAAAAGCGTAGCCAAATCCATCCGTTTGGGCTCCAGCACCTTTATCAGCAGTTGCTAAAGTTCCATCTGGATTATATGCTGGGAAAATTGGCATATAAACCAAAGCTCCCAAAATAGGCCCCTGATTAAACCGTCCCTCTTGCACTTCCCGGTTTTTCGTATTTGTAACAAAGAAACTTGCAGACGTTTTCAATTTCTCAGTTATATCTGCATCAATATTTGCTCTCACATTGATACGCTTTTGATAAGTACTGTTTAAAATTCCGGGTTGATCTAAATATCCTCCACTAATAAAATAGCGTGTATTATTGCTGCTACCAGAAAAAGAAATATTATGTCTTTGTACAGCAGCATTTCCATATAAAACATCTTGCCAATCTGTATTATAAGCAGGTGCTATTATTTTTTGCGATGCATTATCATATAAATATTTGGGAATACAAACCGAACAACCAGTAGCGGTTTGTCCTGCTTTTACAATCCGGGTTGCATTATCATCTGAATAAAATGAATTATCCCAAAGAATATTTTTAGATACTAATATATCTTTATAATTAGTATTTCTTCCTTCAACAAACAAATCCGCAAATTCTGATGCATTTAGCAACTTCACTTTGTTAGAGAGCTGCTGAACACTGTATTGATAATCATATTCAACTGTTCCTTTTCCTTGCTTGCCTCTTTTAGTTGTTATTAGAATAACTCCTGCAGCTGCCCTAGATCCATAAATGGCTGCAGATGCAGCATCTTTCAATACCTCAATTGATTCAATGTCATCAGGATTAATAAAAATGTCGTTTCCATTCGTTGCTGGATTATATCCCCCTGTTCCATTACCACCATTTCCTTGTCCCTGACTGGGGTTTCCGCCTACTGCATATCCATCAATTACATACAAGGGTTCCGAACTTGCGTTGATAGACCCAATTCCTCTAACTCTGATTTTGGCACCTGAATAGGGAGCACCACTAACCTGAGAAACCTGAACACCTGCAACTTTTCCAACCAGTGCCTGACTCAATGTTGGGGTCGAAAGGTTTAATTCTCTCGCTTTAACACTGGATACAGCCCCGGTTAAGTCACTTTTTCTTAACCGAGTATAACCAATGGAAACAACTTCTTCTAAAGTAGATATTTCTTCTTTCAAAGTTACACGCATAGCATTCCCTGTTACCAGCATTTCATTGGTAACTCTTCCAACATAAGAAATAATAATAGTTTTACCATTCGCAGCCTGTATTGCAAATTTTCCATTTGCATCGCTAGACACTCTTTGCTGTGTTCCCTTAACCATAATGGTTGCATTCTGAAGTGGATTACCTGATTCATCCACTACAACTCCATTCACTATTTGTGAATTTTGAGCAAAAGCCATTCCTAACGATAATGTGAATATCAAAATTCCTGATATCCAACTTTTTGTAATTTGTTTCATTTTCCTTTGTTTCAGTTAAAAAATTATTTCCATTTTAAGTCGATCAGATTTACATTCTTACTGCGTGATGATGAAACAGCAATCCCCTTCTGTTTTTTATTTATTAAACAAAAGCCTTCAAGTTCATCTTCTCTACCATCAACATCTATTTTGCTTATTACAACCTCTTCCCCTTTTTCAATCGATTTAGGTAAATCAACAAAAGTGAATCGCCATTTCCTTCCCTCAATTTGATTTTGAATTAATACCAAAATTTTTTTCTCCGGAATCCAGCATAAATTTTGCACCCAGGGCGAACAAGTAAATTTTTTATACAATACCAAAGAGTCTGAGGTTCTATTTGCCTTTTTTAAATACTGTGGATCATACAATCTAACTTCATTTCGCTTGTTGCCATAATCCGCAGTAGCTACATACCATTTTTTATTGTATTCAACATACTCTGGTCGTGTTCCCTGAACACATGCATCATCTTCAATTTCACTGATAAGATTTCCATCCAGTGTACCGGTCTTTAGTAAATTTTCCCAATCAACCTGATATATTACAGCCCTCCACAAAGTACCTTCCGGATTTAATCGAATGCTATTCCCAATGAATACCGGTAAATTTTGATGATAGGCAATTCCTGTAGGATGATTGATGATATCTTTTCCTTTAATCGTTAAACTGGTTTCCTCGTGAAGATCGAATATGGAATCACCTGTAACTACTGAAAATTTTCGAATTACTCCTTTTTCTCTGTCTCCATATAAATACAAACTTCCATTAATGAAGGAAATGCCCTGACAAGCACCTAATGAATCAAAAGTATAGTATCGAGTAATTTCTAAGGTGCTAATATTCCTTGGTATACTAAAAAATGATAGTAATAACACTATAAGAGGTAAACCCAAATATAAAGTCACTTTTCTCATAATTAAGGATCGATGGGTTCTAAAGAATTAATATGTAATGCATCCAATAAAGGGGTGAATTCGGATAGCGTTTCACTCAATCGTTTTCCATTTTTATAAGGATAAATTTTTAATTCACGCATACATCTTTCTAATAGAGTTGTTGTAACCATATTACTTTGCCCTTTTGTAGTACATACCAAACCCATTTTTTGAAATGGAATTCCAAACCAAAACATTAATCGAACACTGTTCCGCATATTGGTTGTGGTATGCCTTGCATGTGGCTCAATAATAATTGCACTCTCAGGAATTTGCAGATGCGTTATCATATATTTTTTCATTTCCAACGCCTCACAAAAAGGTGTTTTGTAAGGATGTACTTTTCCTCCACTTGGTATAATAAAAGGTGCTAACCCTTTTTTATATTGAATGGCAGCTAATCTGCAGCGAATCATTCCTTCAGCACTCAAGGGAACCTTTGGGTCTTCTGGCCCCGCACCAGGAATTACAATCACAGAATATGGATAATCACTCCAGCGGATGGTCTTATTTTTTTCATACGCCTTTTTATTTTCACTTAATTCTAAAGGCTCATAATCGGCAGCCTGCTCTCGTTCGTTTATTTCCAGTAAATACAAAGCTGTAGAAAGTGAATAAGAAAAAAATAATTGACTGGGTTTCTGTTCTTCTTCAATCATCGATGAAAAATTGTAAAGCATATTCCAATAGCCTGGTTGAACATTGCCATTAGAATCGTATAATTTAAAACTGATTGAATCTATTAAAGGGTAATTCGGTTTTTTTCCTTCAGCATACACTCCTATACAAAAATTAATTCCTTTTGCATCCTGCTCCCAGGCTTTTACCAAACATTCTGCAGGTGCTAGAGATTGGAATGAATAATATTTGCCGGAAGGGATAATGTGAGATTGATATAACTTACCCAATGCATTGGTGGTTGCATATAATAATCGAATTCTACTTCCTACTTTTTGTATTTCCTCTTCACTAAACTTTAATGGATTAGTTAAGCAACTAATATTTCTTTTACAACTGTCTAAAGCTTTTCTAATTTGAATTTGTTTACTTTTCAACAGATAATGAAAAACCGAATCCTGTGCAATAACTTTCTTGATTTCAGGTATCTGATTTAAAAGATGTAAGAAATAGTAATTTTTTGCTGCAATAACTGAGTTGCCCGAAATATATCGATAGCCGCTAACAGGATTAAGATTTGTTGCCTGCGAATAGGCGCTCGAACAAAAAAATAAACTCAAAAGCGTAAAACGCAGTAGCTTGAAAAAAAAATCCACAATATGTATCTTTGATTTCGAATACAAAAATTGTCAAACTACATTAACAAAAATCATCTTAACAATTGATTGACAATTACTTAATAAATTGTCCTCTTTTTCAAAACATTGTTTTAATGTAGGTACACATATTGTAGTTATACAAATTTTCATTTGAGCCCCTGTCTCTTCGATTTTTGTGTAATACTATTTTATTAAAAAGAAAAATGCGTTACGATACCCGTTTCATCAAATAAGGATTAAACCCAATTCAAATGAATTGCTTCAATTTTAGTTCTTTTATTCGGGGGCTACTTCAAAAATTCTGTAATAACTGCCTTCCATTTTTCAGGCTCCTTTTTCAACAAACTCTCATGCCCACTATGATAATATTTCATCACCGTACGATCGCGGGTTGCAAGTTTGGCAAAGATTAAATCTGTTTCCGTCTCGGTTACCCTGGGATCTTTGCTACCCCATTGCAATAGAACCGGACAAGTAACTGTATTAGCGTCCTCAGCAGGCTGTAGGTTGAATGCCCAAAAACCTTGCTGAATACCACCCCAAAATGTTAGTAATGTAGCAATAGGCTCTGCTGGTAAATGCATCATGCGCAAACGGCCCTTTACTGCATCATGTAAAGACGCAAAGGGCATTTCTAAAATAATTTTATTCGGCTTTAAGTGATAAGTAGCCATTGCATGTAGAGTAGTAGAGGCTCCTAATGAAATGCCCCAGATTACCAGATTCTTTTCATGGAGACTATCGCGAGTGTATTCGTATACCGCCTTCACATCTTTTGCTTCATTTGCCCCAATGGTGCAAACCTCGCCCTCACTGTTTCCATGAGCCCTGAAATCGGTTAGCAGCACATCCCAACCCATTTCGAAAAAAACCCTGGCTTCGCGAATTACTGCGCTCTTGTTACTGCCATGGCCATGAAACATTACTACTGTTCCCTTGGGAGCCGAATTGGAATGTGCAATATGCCAGCTTTCAAGCGATAGTCCGTCCTCAGTTTTTATTTGTACCGTACTATGGGGTATTGCTAAACTATCTGCCACTTTCGACTTGGGTAAACTTACTCCAAATAATGCCGCTTGCATTTTTGCACTTGTACTCATTTCTGTGGGGCGCGGTGGAGGCGGAATATTGGCATAAAAATGCGTTAAGTGGTAGGCCTGGCTGGCCATTAAAATATTAATGATGATGAATATCACCAATATTGAGTAGCCGATACGGGAAAGCCATTTATTGCGCATAGAATTTTTTTTTACGGAAGTGAAATAACATCGCTACCAAAATAGGGTTGCAAAGCTGCCGGAATTTGTATGCCAGTAATAGTTTGATGATTTTCTAACAGGCAAGCCATTATCCGGGGCAGTGCCAGAGAACTGCCATTAAGCGAATGAGTTAGTTGGGTTTTGCCCGAACTGTCTTTATACCTACATTTCATCCGGTTGGTTTGAAAACTTTCAAAATTGCTCACACTACTCACTTCCAGCCACCTCTCCTGTGCCGCACTAAACACCTCAAAATCGTATGTTATGGCACTTGCAAACCCCATATCACCTCCACATAAGCGCAGAATCCGATAAGGCAACTCCAGTGACTGAACCAGCTGCTCTACATGCGCTACCATTTCATCCAAAACAGTATAACTCATTTGCGGAGTTGTGATTTGAATAATTTCAACTTTTTCAAACTGATGTACCCGGTTCAATCCCCGCACATCCTTGCCAAAACTACCCGCTTCTCTTCTAAAACAAGGAGAATAGGCCGTCATCTTAATTGGCAAATCTTCTTCCTTTACAATCGTATCCCGATAAACATTGGTTACCGGTACTTCGGCAGTAGGTATCAAATAAAACTGATCGGCTTCCATATAATACATCTGCCCCTCTTTATCAGGTAATTGTCCGGTTGCAAACGCACTCTCCGCATTCACCATAAATGGAGGCAGATATTCGGTATAGCCCGCAGCTGTGTTGAAATCGAGGAAATACTGAACCAAACTTCTTTGCAACTTCGCTCCCTTACCTATATATAGTGGAAAGCCTCTTCCGGTAATTTTTGCGCCGGTTTCAAAATCAACCAGCCGATATTGATTAATTAAATCCCAATGAGGGGCGGCATTCGCGGGTAATGTTTTACTAATCCCTCCTTCACGCACCACCTCATTGTCTTCGGCAGATTTACCAGCCGGCACAGCCTCCCCTGGTAAATTGGGTAGTAACACCAGGGTATCGTGTAATTGCTTTTCAATTTGCTGCATCAACTCTTTTAATGGCTCTAGGGTTGTTTTCAATTGAGCCACGGTTGCCTTCAATTGCTCCGCCTCCTGTTTTTCTCCTTTGGCCATCAGTGCTCCAATTTGTTTGGAAGCCTGATTTACCTGCGATTGGTTAAGATCGAATTCATTTTGGGTTTTTTTCCTTTGATCGTCTAAGGCAATAATGGTATCAACCAGTTCGGGTTGAGAAAATCCCTTCAGCATGAGCCTGTTTTTTGCCCAATCGGGATTATTGCGCAATACGCTTACCTGTAACATAAAAGCCGATTTTTGGCAAAGATAACTTTTGCACGTTGAAGAAGGGCGGATTACCTTTGCATTCTATGCATTTGATGGAAGATGATTTACAACAACGCTGGTGGAACCTGGAAGCCAAACTGGTTGAAAGATTTGGCAAAAAGCCCGATCTGGAAGCTATTTTGTTTTTAATTGGCCTCCAGGAAACGGGCTATGTAGTAGCCGATATAAGCAAAGAACAAAAGCAAGACTTGATGCACGTGGCCATGTGCACCATTTTACAAAGCAGCGGATATTATCTTTTGGAAGGTAAGGATGACGATGGATGGCCCCACTTTCAGCAGATCAAAGAACTTCCAACCCTGTCTCTTCCCGAACAGGAAAACTTCATCCGCGACCACATATTATTATATTTTACCCAACAGAATTTTTAGAACAAAAAGCAGAAAGAATCAAAAATTCACCAATCTTTGCACTTATATAACTTTCAACATGAATTATCCAACTGATCTCCGCTACACTAAAGAACATGAATGGATTCGATTAAACGGATCTGAAGCTACTATTGGTATTACCGATTTTGCCCAACATCAGTTAGGCGACATTGTATATGTAGATATCTCAACTGTAGGTAAAACATTAGCGGCAGATGATGTTTTTGGAACCGTTGAAGCCGTAAAAACAGTGAGTGATTTATTTTTGCCAGTTGCTGGCACCATTCTCAGTGTTAATCCATTGCTGGAAAGCCAGCCCGAATTAGTTAATTCCGATCCCTACGGTGATGGCTGGATGATAAAAATTACCGTTACGGATGTTGCTGCTGTGGAAGCATTGATGGACAATGCAGCCTATGCTGCTTTGGTTGGATAACATGAACGGGGCATCGAATTCTCCAACCCGCCGCCTCCGGATTTCATCATTTATTCCAGCGATGATTTGGTGGATAGCCACTTTTTGGCTACTTACTTTGCCCGGTTCAAAGGTTCCCGCTTATCCCTGGATGGGAAATCTGGCAGTAGATAAATGGGCGCACATTTTCATTTTTACTGTTTTTTGCATTGCATTTTATTGGCCTTTCAAAAAAACAACCATTAGTCGGCCTACCAGAATTCGTTGGTTCCTGGTTATTGCATTATTGGGATGCGGATATGGAATTGCTATGGAATTCGTTCAAAAATATTATGTGGTTAACCGTGCATTTGAACTTGGAGATATACTTGCAGATACAATCGGGTGTGCAGTAGGATGGTGGTGGGGTAGAAAGTATGCTCTTCAATAAAAAAGTTGGTCCCGATGGAAATCGGGACCTCAACCAAAACTAACTGCTTATGAGAAAAAATATAAGTAAAATCTAAGGAACGTTATTTTATAGGATACATTCAGAATCCTGTACGCTGCTTAAGCAATTTACAATATAATATGCGGTATTCCTTCGAACCAGGCAGCAATTATTTGTTAAATCAACTTCCGCAATCGATTGCCGTACCGGAAGTGCTGATTTGAATCATTGGGCTTATCAACGGTATATGCAGATTTAATCCTCTGATAATCAGCATGATGCCAATTAAGAGCGTGGTATATGACATGAGATTTCTCATTCTATTGCGCAAAGAAGCATTTAGGAGTTGCCCTACGAGTGAAAGAATGAAAAGTGTTGGCACAGTTGCCAGTCCGAATAGCATCATAAAACCCACACCACCCAACCAGGTTCCTGAAGCCATTGCGCCGGTGGCAGCTACATAAACCATCCCACAAGGCAACCATCCATTCGCCATTCCCATAGTCCAAATACCCCGCAAAGTTGGATGTTGAATTCTTAGACTAATATAGGTTTGTAACCTTGTATACATTGGACGAAAGATAGTGGGTATAGAAAAGGGTTGAGTGATTCTTGTACTTATAAAATAAATAACTATCCCGCATCCCAGTAACAGAGAAAATACCTGTTGCCATCCTGCCAGAGAAATTTGCCTACCTACAATACCCATGATGAGTCCAATCAACATGTAAGTAGTAATTCTACCAACATGATATAACCATAAACCGGCAAGCCGGTGTGAAGCAGGCAACTGAGCAACCGGCAAACTAAGCACCAACGGGCCACACATACCCACGCAATGAAAGCTACTGATTGCTCCCAAAATCAGGGCGGTAACAAAAAAAGAAGCTGGTAGCATCAGGGTATTGTTATTTCCTGTTCAAAATCGTATGGAACCTGAAGTGACTCCCAATGAAGTTTGGCAAGATAAGTTCCTGGAGGCCTGCCTGAAAGTTGAATAGAAAATGAAGTAATTGAATCAACATGAATTGGAATTCGTGCATCCTTACCTGCATCGGTTTTGCAGTATAGCCATAGTTCTCCCTGTATAGTCTTGCCCTTCATCTCGGCAGGTAAATCGATATTCAACATTTGATTGTTTATCTGCATCTGTACTGGAGAAGAGAGTATAGCTGCATGTTGCAATCCATTTATTTTATCCTGATAGCGGAGCTCATCTTTGTAATAATCTTTCGAAACCAAATCGAAATGTGTATTGGAAGCTCGAAATACGAGATACGCCATAAATGC
>Ga0214923_10005973_pt1 | contig 13885 bp, 17 predicted proteins | sample LL1510_MetaG_FD_177993 | JGI IMG/M metagenome (GOLD analysis project Ga0214923, IMG submission 177993) | Freshwater microbial communities from Lake Lanier, Atlanta, Georgia, United States - LL-1510 | ecosystem: Environmental > Aquatic > Freshwater > Lake | place: USA: Georgia | collected... | reverse complement strand
ATAAATAAAAAAGGGATATAAATATATATAAATAAAAAAGGGATATAAATATATATAAATAAAAAAGGGATATAAATATATATAAATAAAAAAGGGATATTTCAAGCGACAATTTATTTGTCGCTTGAAATATCCCTTTTTTTATTTTAAAATGAATTTTATTTTATACTTTATGTATAATTTAAAATATTATATAATTTAAAATATTATATAATTTAAAATATTATGAATAAAGAATATATCAACTTCAAGACTAACCAACTTGAACTTATATTTAGAAAATATAATAAAAAAATTAATTGGAACATGCATTCTCTTAGTAGCAATCCAAATATAACAACTGAAATTATAGAAGATTATCCAAATATGGGATGGCAATGGAATTTCCAAGGTGTGTCAGATAATATCAATATCGATTTAGATTTTGTAAAAAACAACGAAGATAAACCTTGGAATAATTTCGCTCTTTCTAAAAACCCTTCTTTAGCCGAACACATAGGACAACCTGATACTATAGATTGGGTTTGGAAATACGTGTGTTGTAACAAAAAAGTTTCAGAAGGTATACTTGAACAAAATATTGAAAAATTAGATTGGGTTTCATTATCTTATTATAACTGTAATTTATCTTGGAAATTTATTGAAGAAAATATTAATAAAAATTGGAATTGGGATAGAGTATCATCATTTCCTTGTATAAATATAGACATTGTGAAGGCGTATCCAGATATAGATTGGAATTTTTCTGTCCTTTCAAAAAATAAAAGTATAACAATAAAAGATATAAAGAATAACCCTCAGTTAAATTGGGATACAGATATGATTTGTTCTAATCCAAATTTAACTATAGAAGATGTGTTACAAGATAGAAATTTATTTAGCAACTGGGGTAATATAACCAGCAATGAAAGTATAACACAAGATATTATAGAACAATATACAAATTTACCTTGGGATATTGATAGCATAGTTATAAAATCTGGTATCAATATAGATTTTGTTTTAAAATATTATTATCTCGACTGGGATTGGTTCTTATTATCAAGTAGTTATTCAATATCTTTTACAGATATATTGAATAATTATAAATTAAATTGGGTATCTTATGGGTTGGCATATAATCCTAATTTAACTTTAGAAGTTTTTGATAATCTTTATTACCGTTTAAAAAATTCAGGTCAAACTTTATCTGAAAATCTATTTTTATACGATATTGATATGTACCAAAAGTCTTTAAATGAAGATGTCAATAGAAGAAAAAATATAGTTAATAATAATATTAAACATTTATTTTACAAAGATATTTGTGGAGAAGTTTTAAAATATGTAGGATATAATTAATATAAAAAAGGGTTATGTAAATACTAAGATAAAACCATCTTAGTATTTACATAACCCTTTTTTATATTATATAAATAATACACCTAATAATAATACCTTATTATAATACACCTATTATAATAACATATCTTTAATTATAGTAACAACATTATAATCACATATACCGGTTTTACATTTTATGTTTTCTGCTCTTTCTGGTAATTTACAACGACTATCTATTGTTTCCAACGCTAAAATAAGATTAACAAAATTATCTTTCAACATAGATCTTGAACATGCGCTATCATTATATAAAAAAAGATTACTAGACAAATCATTAAAAAATAGTCGAAAATCTTCTTCATAAGTTACCGATGCGCCTCTAAATCTTCCGGTGGTCATAGTTATGGTGATTGGCTTTCTGTTACGAATATCTTCTATAGTATGAACAACTACTTCAAAAGGTATCAATGGATTTTTTTCGGTACAATATTCAGAAATAGACCTATTTTCTGGAAATTGTTTTTGTAATTCAAATAAATCAATATTATTATTACCTGCCATACGTTGCCAACACCAAGGAAGATTAATATTCTTCTTAACTATACTATTTGTTAGATTTGGATGCCCTGAAAGTGTTTGCCAATTCCAAGGCTTATCTATAAACATCTTTACGATATCAAATGTAAGTTCTGGATGTTGAGATAATATATTCCAATTCCAATCTAAAGTTGGATTATTTTTTATAAATTCAATATTTAACTTTGGGTTACGAATACCATCGTTAATTATATTTTCAACATATTTTATAGCCTTGTTATAACTAAGTTCCGTCCAATTCCAAGGTCTGTTTATAGTTTTTTGAATCATTTCCCAAGATATATAAGAATTACGTGATAATTCATCCCAGTTCCAAAAATTTATAAATTTTTGTAATATTTCACAAGTTATATGAGGATTATTTCTTGATAATTTAGACCAATTCCATCTTTTGTTAATATGATATTCTACTATATCCCAAGATACATTTGGATTTTCTGATAAAGCTTCAAAATTCCAATTACCTTGAGGATAATATTTCATAATCATTTGCAAAACATTATTCTTGCCTCTAATATATTTTAATCTATTATCATCATATACTCTTGACATTGTCAGCATAGGTATATTTGTATTATGAAACATACTGATATTGTTATGAATGTTATTGTTATTCATCATATTTTCCTTATTTATAAAACATGAATAACAATATCAATTTTTATTTTATGAATATATTTTACTGTACTATTATAGGAGGATGCGTTCTTGTTATTCATAAAATAAAAATGATTAAATTAAAGATTTATTTTATAATAGTAAAAATGTTATCAACAACTGAAAGTGAAACAAAATTAGAATTTGTTCCAGGTGTTTTTATAGGGGATAGAGGTGTTGACTTTAAAAATCTAATCAAAGGACTTTTAAAGGGTTCAAATATCAGTGAAAAATATGTTAATATTTTAACAAGTGAAGATAATCTACAAGTTTATTCAGCTGTGTTTACATCTGATATGTTAGACGATAATAATAATTATCAAATTTACGAACAATTAGGAGACCTTTCTTGTAATAAGTTTATAGTATGGTATATTTATAATCGTTTTCCGCAGTTAAAAACACTTGAAGGTATAAAAATCGCAGCCAGAGTTAGAATTAATTATGGTTCTAAACAATGCTTTTCTGATATAGCAGATAAACTTAATTTCTGGAATTTTATTTCAGCACCAAACGACTTGAGACAAAGAAATAAAAAATCTCTTTTAGAAGATGTATTTGAAGCTTTTATAGGAGCTACTGAATATATTCTTGACAATCATTTAGGGATAGGTGTTGGTTATGCTTGTGTTTATAATATTTTAGAAAGTATATTTGACAAAATAGAAATATCTTTAAGATATCAGGATTTATATGACGCCAAAACAAGATTGAAAGAACTTTTTGATTATAAATTACACGAACTAGGACCTTTTATATACGAAGAAACTAAAGATAAATTAATCAACATATCCAGAGTATATCGTTTAAAAGGAGCAACATATGAGACTACTAAGGAAGGTAAAATTAATACTTCAAAAATAATAGGTCCGTATGATAAAGAATTAATCGGTGAAGGTAAATCCAATCTAAAATCATCTGCTCAGCAATACGCTGCAAAAAATGCTCTTTATAATCTTAGAAATCAACGTATTTTCAAACCTATACCAGAAATATTTAAACGCATAAATGGGTTCAAAATTGATACTGAAATAGATAGAAGGTATAATCGAGATACTATAAATAATATGGTTCGTGTAAAGACTAAAAGTAAGTTTGAGTATAATTATATGTGTACCCCAGTTAACATAATGTGCAGACAAAGAAATTATAATGGAATAAAACAGTGTATAAAATTAGGTTGTGATCCAAACTTGTTAGATACTTATGGTTTAACTGCGTTTGACAATCTTCTTATAGGTAATAAAAATCAAAAATTAATATCAAAGTGTTTAGAAAAGTTTGAAAAAGTAAATATACATAGAAGCATATACAAAACATATCTTTCAAACTATGATATTACAAAATTTTATCACAAGATTAATATACTGGAATAAATTGTTTTTACAAAACATCTTTATATAAAATATAAAAATGTCAATATTAAATATACCTTTTTTACAATATCCTTACAATATACCAAATCCTTCGTCTATAAAAGATTTTTATCACCACAACATACATACTAAAATCTTGTCTAAAAGATTTTTATCCCAAAACAAACAATATAAATTTATTATAAGAAAACCAACTTATTGTAGAGATAAAAATATATTTTGCGTGTCTACTATTGATAAAGACTATATGTTTTTTTATTTTAATATGAAATACTATAGAATTGATGATATTGAAAATATATCTTCCGATACTATTGAAAATATATGTAAAAAAAGAGTTTCAATCGCAAATAACATAAACGAGTTGATAGTATACATATTATCTATCAATTAAAAAATAAATATACTTAAAAAAGGGGATAATGATGATAAGTCGTAAAATGACTTATCATCATTATCCCCTTTTTTTAACATTTAAAAAGCAAAAATTTATATTATAAAATAGTATGTCTTATAAAAATAAATTACAAGAATATTGCTTAAAAAATGGTTTTGAATTACCTATATATTCATCTTCTTCTATAGGCGAATCACATTTACCTTTATGGAAAAGTATTGTTTATGTATCTAATGTAAATTTCAGTTGCGAATATTCTTTTCCGTCAAAAGTAAAAGCTGAACAATTTGTAGCAATGAACGCGTATCAATATTTACAACCAAAAACTGATTACCAAAAACAATATACTAATCCAAGTTGGATTGCTCTTATTGATATAGAAAATATTCAACCAAAAATCTATTATAACAAACCTGTTGAGTATCATATTTTTTTATCTGAATATTCAAGTATTGATACTTCTGAATATAAAGACTGTATTGTTCACAAGATAAATTCAAGTTCAAATGAGGCTACGGATCACTTGATGACTTATGAAGCAGGACGATTATTATATACTAAACCAGATATTAAAAATTATTTAATTCTTTCAAGAGATAAATCATCTGGAATATTAAATAATCTTTTAAAAAGGGATGGAAACGATGTAGTACATTTTAAAAATAAAAAAGATTTTGAAAACTTTATTTTAACATTAAATTAATTTATATAAATACTTATTTATATAAAAATGAAAATAGCTTTTCATATAGATAAAATAACCGTAAGAGGTTCTTCGGTTGCGATTTATGATTATGCAAAATATAACGAAGAGATATTAAAAAACAAGAGTGTTATTTTATTTCCAGAAAGTGAAATAATAAACTGTGAACCAATTGCTTTGAAAAGGATGTCAAGGTTTTTAGTAATAACATACAAAAACCTTGAAGAAACGTTACAAAGATTAGGTTGTGATATGTTATATTGTATAAAATATGGGTATAACGATAATGTGTATTCTAAGAACATAAAGACTGTTATACACTGTATTTTTGATATGAGTCAAAAACATGGAGATGTATATGCTGGTGTTTCAAGTACTTTAAGTAAAAAATTTAATCAAACTTGTTATGTCCCTCATATGATTTCTTTAAAAAAGATACATAATTTAGACTTGAAATCTATTTTAGGAATTCCAGAAAATGCTCTTGTTTTTGGTAGATATGGAGGAGTTGATACTTTTAACATAACTTGGTGTTGGAAAATTATCGAAAGAATTGTAAAAGAAAGAAAGGATGTATATTTTTTACTAAACAATACTGTTAAGTTGAAAGAACATCCACAGATTAAATATTATAGAAATATAGTTTCAGAAGATGATAAAAATAAGTTTATAAACACCTGTGATGCATATATAGAATGTGGTAATTTAGGACATAGTTTCGGACTGGCTATAGGCGAGTTTAGTGTATTTAATAAACCTATAATAGCATATAGAGGAAAGGACGTCTGGAATACAGGTCATTTTGATATATTAGGGGACGGTGCCCTATACTATAAAGACGAAGAAGACTTTTACGATATACTATCACGTTTTAATAAAAAAGATTTTATAGACATAGAATTAAATTTTTATAAAGATTATTCACCTGAAAAAGTTATGGAAAAATTTAAGAACGTATTTATAAATTGATTTTAATAATAATATATTATTAAAAGAAAAATGGAAGAATTATTAAAATCAGTTGAAGATACTATCGAAAAATATATTGATATCATCTCTCAAAAATACAATATTCCAAAAGATGAATTGATAGATATATGGAAAGGGAGTTTGAAATATAAAGTTTCAAAAAAATCCTTAACGAATCGCAATGAAAAAAGTAATTTAACCTCTTCAAAAAATGAGTTAGGACAATATTTTACAACTAATATCCAACTTAAACAAAAAGTTTTCGACTTTATATTAAACAAACCTGAAATAATTCTAGAACCATCTATAGGGCAAGGAGATTTAATTATATTTATTCAAGAACGTGAACCAAAAATTTTATTTGATATGTATGAAATAGATACTAAAATTAAATTGATTAATGGTGTAAATAAAAGTAGTGTTATATATGGAGATTTTATACTACAAAAAATTTCAAAAAAATATAAAACAATAATAGGAAACCCTCCATATGTCAGAACAAAAAAAGGAAATTTATATATAGATTTTATAGAAAAATGTTATAACATACTTGAAAATTCAGGTGAAATGATATTTATTGTCCCGTCAGATTTTTTTAAACTAACTTGTGCTTCTAAATTATTAAATAACATGATGATCGGGGGAACTTTTACTCATATATTCCATCCGAATAATGAAAACATGTTTGAAAATGCATCAATTGATGTCATTGTATTTAGATATTGTAAAGATGCTTTAATTGAAAAGAAAACTATTTATAATGATAAACTATTATATGCTATAAATAATAATGGGATGATAACTTTTTCTGAAAAAGAATTTAAACATAATAATATTTTTAAAGATTATTTTGATATTTATGTAGGTCTTGTAAGCGGAAAAGAAGATATATACAAAAATGAAGAATTAGGGAATATTAAGCTATTAAATGGTGAAAATAAATTTGAAAGATATATTTATATTGAAAAATACCCTTGTGAAAATCAAAAAATAAACCAGTACTTATTACAATACAAAAATCAACTTATAAAAAGAAAAATACGTAAATTCAACGAATTCAATTGGTTCGAATGGGGGGCACCCAGAAATATAAATACAATAACTAAAAATTTAGGTAAAGATTGTATTTATATTCATAATTTAACCAGAAAATCAGAAGTATCATTTATGGGAAAAGTTAATTATTTTGGGGGAAATTTATTGTTACTGATACCTAAGTTGGAATGTGATCTACAAAATATAGTCTCATATATAAACAGTGATATTTTTAAAGAAAATTTTATGTTTTCTGGAAGGTTTAAAATAGGCCATCGACAAATATATAATTCTTATATTCCAAATGAATATTTATAATTTTATTGTTCTTATATTTGACATAAAAGTTTCTTTCCAATTTAATTTAGGTTTTTTTAAACAATTAATAAATAATCTTAATTTTACCTTTATATTTTCATAATGAAATATTCTATTATATTTCCAGCATACTTGAAATGGTAAATTATTTGTATTTGGAGTTAATATAGATATTCCTTTTACACTATTAACTATTACATCTCTTGAATCAGCCTTGTTTATAACTATAAAATAATAATCTCTCTTAGAGTTGTTATTAAGTTCGTTATTTTTTATTTTATCAAAAAGTATCCCAGCCATTTTTCCATTCTCGTAAGATGTATTAAAAATTTCTAGTGGATGATCAGTATAAGCATATACGCACATTGCCAAGTTACCTGTGTTATCACTTGTTTCGGTAGTTGTTGTTTTTATATTTACCGGAATCCAACCGTACCTATAATCTTTAACTAAAATATCGTACCAAAATCTAATTTTTTCAGGTTTTTTTATTCTATTGCCAAATTTTTCGATTAAAATTTTAATTATATTGTTTTCATCATTACAACTATTTATTCTTCCGTCTTGGTTTTTCTTATCGAATTTGAATTGTTTTGTTTTCAAATATATTTGAATTGAATATAAAACACAAGGTAATCTTTTTTGCCTTATAATATAACCTCTAAAGCAAGATTGAATTTTAATTATTTTATTTATATTGTATATAGGGATAGATAAATTAATTGATATACCATTATTGTTATTCCACATATCTAATAACTCTCTTTTTGGGATATTATATTTTTGAGAGATAACATCAATATATTTTTCAACACATTCATTGATATCATTCATAATTGATTTCATCATTGAATTTTCAATAGACATTTTAAAGTATAATTATACTTTAAAATTTAAATCATTTTTTTAACTCTAAAATTATTTTTAAAATGATTTTAATATTATCATTTAATATCATTTAATATTAAAACAAAATGGAAGAATTATTAAAATCAGTTGAAGATACTATCGAAAAATATATTGGCATCATCTCTCAAAAATATAATATCCCAAAAGAGAATTATTATATATGTGGAAAGGGAATGCGAAATGTAAAGTTTCAAAAAAATCCTTAACAAAGGAGAATTCTTCCTCTCCAGTAAATATTCAAAAACCTTTCTTAAAATGGCTTGGTGGAAAATCTCAAATCATAAATAATATAATAGACTGTATTCCTCTTGAAATGGAAAATTATCACGAACCTTTTTTAGGAGGAGGTAGTGTATTACTTGCTGTTTTATCTTTACAAAAGTTTGGTAAAATCAATATAAAAAAAGGTATATTTGCATATGATATAAATAATGATTTGATACAAGTTTATAAAAATATTCAAAAATTTCCAAAGCATTTTCATGAATACTTAACTAGATATTTTACAGAGTATGATAGCTCAGAAGATAAGGAACTGTATTATTATTCGGTAAGGGATAATTACAATAAAGATACTGAATTAAATGATATTGAAAAATCATCTATATTTCTATTTTTAAATAAAACTTGTTTTTAGAGGTGTTTATAGAGAAGGGCCAAATGGGTTTAATGTTCCTTATGGACATTATAAAACTACTCCAGAAATATTATCTTTAGAAGAGTTGGAAAGTATTAGTAATTTAATTAAAAATGTGAAATTTATTTCAACAGGATTTGAAGATAGTTTTAATAATTTTAAAGATGGCGATTACGTGTATTTAGACCCTCCTTATGCTCCTGAAAACACAAAATCTTTTGTAAACTATACAAAAGATGGATTTAATTTAGATATGCATAATAAGTTATTTCATATGATTGTAAATTTAGATGATGAAATAAAGTTTACAATGAGTAATGCAAGTGTAAAACTTGTTTTAGACTATTTTGATAATAATAAATATATTATCAAAAAGATAGAAGCAAAACGAAGTATCAATTCTAAAAATCCAGAATCAAAAACAACAGAGGTTATAATATCTAATTAAAACTTGTAATAAAGTTATTTTTATAATCTACATCATTTCCCCAGAAAACAGGTATATTTATTTCTTTTAAATATTCTAACTCTGCTTTACAGTTATCTTTAAACCAATCTGATAAACAATAAATATATACTATTTTATAACGAGGAAAAGTTTTTCCATATTGATAAAGTTTAAAATGACCGGTTTGTATTTTTTCGCAAACGCTACCAGAAACTTGTTGAAATTTCTTTTCTATAATAAATATTATTCTAGAAACAACATCAATATAACATTCATCTGGATTTTTACAACCGTGAGCGGAAATCACAGACTTATCTATACCTTCTATACAACTAAAAATATGTGATTTTAAAACTCTCTTATAAATTTTATCATTGTTAAAGAAGCGTATTTCAGGGCATTGATTGCAATTATAATTTTCAACCTTATATTCTGTACTTAAATCTGTCTTTGTTTCATACGATAATCCATTCCTGTTTGTATTGCATCCTCCTGCTCCTGTTCCTCTATTTACTATATGATTGTTATCCATATATCCAACAACTCTTCTTTTGTGATATGGTATTTTAAGGATAAAGTATCAATATAATTGTTAATATTTTCCAATATTATTGATCCCAGTAATAAATTTTCAATTACTTTAAAATAAAAACAATTTTAAAAAAACTTTTCCCACTACATTAAAGGTAAACGTTTACCTTTAATGTAGTGGGAAAAGTTTTTAATAAATTTAATATTAAACCATATACCTAACAGCAAAACCTTTTTTTATCATCATATCATTTACATCTTCATCTCCTTTAAATATAATACCTAATAGTCTACCATACTTATCCCAACCATAACAGTGAAAATATATTATTTGGTTGAGTAATATTCCTGTTAAAAAATCTTTAGACTTATATCCTTGTTCTTTCTCTTCTTTATTTTTAGTTGTAATTTCAGGTGCGTTTATACCATAAAGTCTGCATCTTTTTTTAAAATAAGCATTTCTAAACTTAAAACAAAGTGTTACTGTATCACCGTCATACACTTCAAGGACTTTACAGTAAAATTTTTGTCCTTCAAATGTCAATTCATTTACACTTTCTAAAGTTGTTTTAGAAAGTTTATATTTTTCAATATGAGAAGAAATACAACCCATTTTTTTACATTTTATACATAACTTGAGTAAAAAATTCAATTCGAACTAATCAAGATGATAAATAAAATATCCAGATATTTTTTCTGGATATTTTCTTTGATAATCACATATAAAATTAATAGATTCTTGTAAAGTCTGTTTTTCTTCATTAGTTTCAGGTTCACGATATTGATAATCAGGCCTTAAACTTTCACCTGTAAAAATATCATAATCCTCTTCCTCTTCGTATCTACCAAAACTTTTCAATATTTTCAATGACGACTGAAGTTTTTCGCGTTCTTCTGAAGAAGCAATTTCAGACATTTTTAAATTTATTTTATAAAATTTAAAAATCAAAAATCAATTTTATATCTATATCAAATTAATAGGAATTCTATTTGCTGGACGAACGTCATTTTGAGGCTTTCTTACATTTACTGTAAGAACACCGTTTACATATCTTGCTGAAACATCTTCATCTCTTGAATTATTATATACTTTAAATCTTCTTGTAAAAGAACCGGAACGTCTTTCATACTTGTGAAAGGTATCATTTTCTTGTCTATTTTCTATATTTTTTTCAGCAGAAACTTCAACATAACCATTTTTTAATTCAACGTTAATATCTTGAGGAACTACCCCTGGAACTTCGATAGTTGCTTCTATGTTATTTTCGCGTTCAACTACATTCATAGGAGGGAATGAAAAACGTGATTCAACCGCTCCAAACACGTTTCTTCCTAACGGAAGATAATCAACATATGGAGACGTTGAAAACAAGGCATCATTCATAATATTTTGTAAAGCAGAATTTAACGACATTTTATAGTATACATTATTTTTTTAAATTTATTTTATTCTGTTGCAAATTTCATGCATTTCGCATCTTTCTCTTTATCATTTAAACCATCCTTTCTATTTGAACAATCTTTGTATTTTATACACTGTTGATTAGTACCTTTTTTTAAATCACCTGTCGTTGATGTCCAAATACAATTACTACCATCACAATCATCACAACAGTATCCGCAATTTTCTCCGTAATACCCAGGATAATATCCATATCTATACCCAGGATAATATGTATACCACCCAGGATAATATCCATGTCTATATCCTCCATAATATCCAGGATAATATCCATGTCTATATCCATGTCCGGTATTAGAATGACTATGACCAGATCCCGAAGATTGATTTTGTCCAAATGAAATAGTTTTTGGAGTAGATGGTGTTGTGTTGTAAATTTTAAATTCATCCTGTTGGTTAGAATTTTTATTATTTACAACTAATGTTATAACAACAATAGATATAAGTATTACTAACAATACAACAACAATTAATAACATCTTTATTTTATACATAAGCAAAAATAATTTATAATGATTCTAAAATTAAGTTTTTTTAAACTTTGTTTTACCGAAACTAAAAGTTTTATTTCCACATAACTCTGTCATATTTGAAATTAGTCTTATTAAAAAAACTTCTAATACACGTTTATTATTATCTTCATCTGATAATGTCTCAATAAGATAATTTATATCAGTCACTAAATCTTCTCTTTTAATTAAATAGATTTGAAATATACGTATTAGATTTTGAAAAAATTTTTCTTTATCTTTTTCAGTCTTCTGTTCTTGTATATAATAGTCGTAATCTTCAAATACACCTAACAAATATAGGCATATATCTCCAATCATATTATCTTCTATTTGTTCTTTAAGAACAACTACTGAATTTCTGACTACAGTTTTTTCTGAATCTTGAATATATGTTTTATATATTCTTTTGTCTAGTTGTCCGATAGACATATAAGTATCTTCGTCATCATCAAAGAGTATAATATCGTTTCCTATAAATTCTAGAGCTTGTTTAAAGGTTATATTTCTATTTCCATTTTTGCAATGTAATTCAAAAAATGCTTTTGAATCGTCTTTATCGTGTTCTTTATCCCATGTTTTATAACTATATTCACCATTATATTCGTATAATAATTTTTTTGGAATTTCACTCATTTTTAATATGTAAAATTTAATTTGTAAAATTTTGTACTTGTTTTTGTAAAAGTTGTTTTAACTCTTCTATACGGTTTTCATAGTGTTCTTTGCAATTTCTTAAATTTTCTTCGTATTTTTTAAGTTCAACACAAGATTTTTCTATACCTTCCTCTTTGTATTTCTCTAAAAATTCTATATATTCCTTTAGTCTTTTAAGTTCACTTTTATTTTCTATATCAGTTAATTGTTTTTTCAACTGTTCTATCATTTCTTCTTTTGCTTTTACATCTTGTGATAATTTCAAACTTGTTTTTGAAAAATTATTTTTCATAGCATCGTAAGCACGTGATTTCTTATCATTATCTGTCTTTACAAAATTTAACTCTTCAGAGATTCTTGTTAAATCATTTTTTAAATTACTTTCAGATATTGTAAGTTTTTCAACCTCTTCTTTCATTCTCTTATATTCATGTTCTTTGTTTTTCAGTTCAATAATTTTCAATTCCATTTTGTTTTGTGATTCGTCTAATTTTTTTAGTTTTTCAACATATCTTTCTTTTTCTTCGTAATTTACTATTATTTCTGCTTTCAAGATTGACATATTTTGTTCAGCTTTTTCTATTATTGATTTGTATTCTATATTTTTTGAAAACACAATATCGTATTCTTGGTTAATGTTGTTTATTTTACGTTCCAAAAATACTATTTTATCTTGACTTTCTTCTGATAATAATTTAAGTTGTCGTTCAAGTTGTATTATATTATTATCTCTTTTTGTTATTTCTTTATCGTATAAATCCTTTTGTTTATTAACATTTGATAAATTTAAGTTATTGAGATTTTCAAAATTTTCTTGTAATTTTTTAATAGTTTCTTTCAATTGTATATTATGTTGTGTTTTTTCTTTAATTAAATCCTGACTTTCACCTGATATTTTTTGATTTTCTGTTTTTAAATTATCAATAGTTGATTCATACGTTGTTTTCATTTCTTTAATTTCAGCATTTAATTTTCCTATAATGTTGACGTATTTATTTCTAGAAACTTCATTCTCCTTTGCGTTTTCTATATTAGTTATTTCATATTTTTGTTTAAGTTCCAATAATTTTTTTTCATATTCATCCGTTAAGAATAGTATTTCCTGCTCTTTTGCTTTGTTTATTTTTTCAAATTGTTTTTGTGAATCGGTTTTTATAATTTCCTTTTCCTTCTGTAATATCAGTACACGGGATGATAAATCAGAATTTTCTTCTTTCAACTTCTTTTCATACATATCTACTAATAATTGTATTTCCTGCTCTTTTGCTTTATTTATTTTTTCAACTTGTTTTTGTGTATCATTTTTTATATTTTCTTTTTCTTTTTGCAGAGATGATACTTGATTTGTAAGATCCAA